>Ga0210390_10004519_pt1 | contig 11724 bp, 11 predicted proteins | sample IncBWH11OmetaG_FD_161050 | JGI IMG/M metagenome (GOLD analysis project Ga0210390, IMG submission 161050) | Forest soil microbial communities from Barre Woods Harvard Forest LTER site, Petersham, Massachusetts, United States - Inc-BW-H-11-O ... | reverse complement strand
CGCTGGAGCACGCCTTGTCGCCGGGATTGTGCGAGGTGATCGCGGCCAAGCTAGGCGACCCGCATACCGATCCGCACGGTGATCCCATCCCCACGAAGGACGGGCGAGTAATCGAGGCGCCAAGCACGAACCTCGGCTCCGTACCCCCTGGCAGGTGGCGAAGAGTGGTACGCGTCTCAGATCGCGACCCCGAGGTACTCCGCCAGCTGACCGAATGTGGCGTAGCGCTGGGCGACAGTCTCTACATCAGGGACGTACATGGGAACGGGGCCGTTACCGTCGACGTCGGCTCACGTGTGCACCTGCTGGATGCCCATGTGGTCGCCGCGATCAGGGTCGAGGCGGACGGGTGACGATCGGCCCCCTGTCCGAGACGGGTCGCGAGCCGCCACCCGAGGGGCTGGCACCCGAGGACCTGTCACCTGAGGACATTGCGCGGTCTCGCGATCGCCAGCGCGTTCATCGCGCACGCCACGATGGCCGTCGCTGGTACTTGCTCTGGCTGCTGGCTGGTCCGGGGATCCTGGCGATGCTCGGCGAGAATGACGGCCCAAGCATGGTGTCGTACACGGCCACCGGCGCTACCTACGGCCTCGGCCTCTTCCTGCCGTTCATCCTGCTCACGTTCGCGATGGCCGTTGTCTGCCAGGAGATGAGCATGCGGGTCGGCGCGGTCACCCACCGCGGCTACGGCAAGCTCGTCCTGGAGCGTTTCGGGCCGGCCTGGGGGTGGTTTGCCGCGGGCGACCTGCTGTTCACCAACCTCGTCACGCTAATAGCCGAGTTCGTGGTGATCCGCGTCGGGCTGGCGTACTTCGGCCTCGGTTCCGGTGTCGCGGCCGCGCTCGGCATCGTGCTGGTCGTCTTCACTCTCAACCGAGGCCGCTACTGGCGGTGGGAGCGGATATTGCTCGGCCTTGCCGTCTTCAACGGCCTGTTCCTGGTCGCCGCGTTGATGGTCAAGCCGCACTGGGCGGTCGTCGGCCACTCGACAGGCGCCTTCGCCCTGTTGCCCAGCGGGAGCGTCAACACGCTTCTGCTGCTCGTCGCCTCGACTGTCGGCGCGACCGTGACGCCGTGGATGGTGTTCTTCCAGCAGAGCGCCTCGGCCGACAAGGGCCTGACCTCGCTGGACCTCCGACACGGGCGGCTCGACACAATTATCGGCGGAACGCTGGCGGCCCTGTTCGGCTGCGGCGCGTTCATCGTCGGCACTGCGCTCGCAGGCCGGCGGAATGCCAGCGGCCAGGGGCTGGTCGGGGCTGGCTTCCCCGGCGAGCTGGCGCATATATCCGGCAGCGCCGTCGCGAGCGTGTTCGCCCTCGGGCTGATCGAGGCCGGGGCCGTCGCGATCCTCACGATCTCGGCCAGCACCGGGTATGCGGCCGGGGAGTGCATCGGGCTGACGCACAGCTTCAACAACTCACCCCGCCGGGCGAGGCTGTTCTACGGCGCCAATATCGCCGTGGCACTGGTCGCGGCAGCGATCGTGTTGATCCCTGGAGCTCCGCTGCTGTCGATCGCCCTGAATGCGAACGTGCTAGCGACCGTCCTGCTCCCGGTCACACTCGTCTTCCTGATCATGCTGGCCACCGACCGGCAGCTGATGGGCCGGTGGGTCAACAAGCGATCGACCACCCGAGTCGCTATCGCCATCGTCGCATTCGTATCAGTCTGCGGTGCTGCCTACGGAGTCGATTCGTTTCTGCGGGCAGCGCACCTGATCTGAGGGAGGGTTAGATGGCATACCCCACCGGGCGGCCGCCCGGCACGCCGGCGAACCGGGAGCCGCGCGAGGGCGGCGCTGACCTGCAGAGCTACCTCGAGCCCGATCAGCTGGTGGCCGGCACCGAGCGTCCCGTCCCTCGCGCGCAGCTGAGCAGGCGAGCTGTGGCCGCCCTCTGGGCGCTGCGCATCTTCGTCATTGTCCTCAGCGCGATGGTCATCTATACCTTTGTCGCGCAGCTCCGGTTATGCGGAGGTCGGACCAAGTCCCACCGACTGCGGCATGCTGGCATCCGGCGAGGGCTGATGGAGTCCCTCATCCAGGGAGCCGTACTCGGTCATCAGCGCAGGGCTGCCGCCCCAGGGCGTCTGCTCCTCGGCAACCAGGGTGCTCGTCGTAACGACAAGCCCGGCAACTGAGGCACCGTTCTGCAAGGCCGACCTGGCGACCCGCAGCGGGTCGATGATGCCCATCTCGATCATGTTGCCGTAGCGCCCCTGCAAGGCGTCGAACCCGTCGTCCATCGCGAGCTGGGTCAGGCGGGCTACCACCTCTTCGCCTGAGTAGCCTGCATTGCTCGCAATCAGGCTCGCAGGCTCAGTCAGCACCCGGCGGACGATCTCGACACCGGTGGCGTAGTCATCCTTAGCCTGCAGGTCATCGAGCGATGGCTCGGCATGCAGCAGCGCAGCGCCGCCGCCGGCCACGATGCCCTCGGCCATTGCGGCCCTGGTCGCTGACAGTGCGTCCTCGACCCGGTGCTGGAGCTCCTTCAGCTCGGCCGGAGTTGGCGCGCCGACCCTGATCACCGCGACCTTCCCGGATAGCGCGCCGATTCGCTCGGTCAGCACGTCCTCGTCGATGCCGAAGGTGGCCCGGTCCCGCTCGGCCCGCAGCTGCGTAAGCCGGAACTTGATCGCGTCCGCGGAGCCTGATCCGCCGATGATGGCGGTGCGGTCAGCTGTGGCGCGCACCTGCCTGGCCCGGCCGAGCTGATCGGTGGTCATGGTCTCCAGCGTGAATCCGGACTGCCTGCTGTACACCGCACCGCCCGTGAGCGTGGCAATGTCTTCCAGCTTGTGCAGCCTGCGGTCGCCGAACCCCGGCGCCCGCACGATCACGCACTGGAATACGCGGCTGACGTGGTTATGCACCAGCATGCTGAGCGCCGTGCCCTCCACGGTCTCAGCGATGATGACCAGCGGCCGCGGCGCGCGCATGATCTTGTCGAGCAGCGGCATGATCTGCTGGACCTGGGTGATCTTCTCGCTGCACAACAGGATGTACGGATCGTCCAGCACCGCTTCCATCTTGGCCGGGTTGGTGACGAGATAGGGCGATAGGTAGCCGTTCTCGAACTCGAAGCCCTCGACGAAATCCACCGCCATCCCGTTGGCCGCGGACTCCTCTACCGTGACCACGCCGGCGTCGCCGACCGTGTGCAGCGCCTTCGCGATCACGCCGCCGACAACCTCGTCGTCGTTTGCCGAAATCGCCGCAACTCGCGCGTAATCGTCCTCCGTGCGGATCGGGTGGGCCACGGACTGCAGGTGCTCGACCAGGCGGCCGACAGCCAGGTCAATACCACGCTTGAGCAGCACCGGGTTGGCACCCGCCTCGATCGCGGCCATCCCTTCCCTGATGATCGCCTGCGCCAGCACCGTCGCGGTGGTAGTCCCGTCACCAACGATGTCGTTGGTCTTGATCGCCGCTTCCTTGACCAGCTGGGCGCCCATGTTCTCGAACTGGTCCTTCAGGAAGATCTCGCGGGCAATCGTGACCCCGTCGTTGGTCACCACCGGCGTGCCCGTGACCTTCTCCAGGATGACGTTGCGGCCCTTCGGGCCTAGCGTCGACTTCACCGCGTCGGCAAGCTTGTCAACGCCGGCCAGCAGCAGGGTGCGCGCGTCAGCTCCGAAGCGCAATTCCTTGGCCATCGATCCTCCCCGTTACAGCACTCGTGGTGCTAGGTGGGCTACCCAGTTACACCCAAGAGGGAACGGGGTCTGGTCACGGCACGAGGATCGCCCGGCCGCGGACCGTGCCTGCGTCAAGATCGTCGAGAGCCTCGACGGCGGCGTCCAGCGGGTAGGTCCTGGTGTGCAGGGTGACCTTGCCAGCCTGCGCGAGCACCATGAGCTCAGCCAGCTCGTTGTAGGTGCCCACGATGTTGCCGATGATGTTGCGCTCGGTCGAGATGATGTCGAGCGTCGGGATAGTGAGCGTGCCGCCGTAGCCGATCACGAAGTACGACCCGGCGCGGCCGGTCATGGCCCAGCCGTCAGCCTCGGCGCCCTGCTCAGCGACGAAGTCGAGCACCACCTCGGCGCCAGTCCCGCCAGTCAGGTCGGCGACCTGCTGCACCTGGCTGCCGTCGGCGACCACCGAATGCTGCGCGCCCAGCTGCTCCGCGAGTTTGAGGGCGTCCGGGTTCCGGTCGACCACGATGATCTTCGTCGCGGTCAGCGCGGCCAGGCACTGGATGCCGATATGGCCGAGGCCCCCGGCGCCGATGACCACGCAGGTCGTGCCGGGGTACAGCAGCGGAAGCGCCTTGCGGACCGCGTGGTAGGCGGTGATCCCCGCGTCCGCCAGCGCTGCCACGTCCTGCGGCCGAGTCTGCGGGTCGAGCTTCACGCACGCCCGCGCCGAAGTCAGCAAATACTCGGCCATCCCGCCGTCGGTCGACAGGCCGGGGAACGTGCTGTTGATGCAGTGCATGTCCTGGCCCGCCCGGCAGGCGTGGCACAGGCCGCAGGTCGGGGTCGGGTGGAGGATCACGGTGTCGCCGACGTCGACGCTGGTGACGGCGCTGCCGATGGCGTGCACCCAGCCGGCGTTCTCGTGCCCGAGGGTGTACGGCAGCGGCGTGCCCATCGCGGCGTCCCACTGACCGTCGATGATGTGCAGGTCGGTGCGGCAGACCCCGGCACCGCCAATCTTGACGATGACATCGAGCGGGCCCGTGATGGTCGGCTCCGGTACCTCGTCGATGACTGGCTGCTGGTGGAACGCGTGCAAGCGGACAGCCTTCACTGGTCCTCCTCCTCGCCCTGGCCTGCGGCGGCGTACCGGTGCTGCAGCATGCCCCTGCAGATGCCCGCGTTCGCTTCGATGCTGACTCGCGTCGTCCTGGCCCGCCGCAGATGCAACGGCAGCCCGTCGCCGCCGACGGCGGTCCCTGTCTGCGGATCGATCACGAGCGGCGCCTCGTCGTCGGTGCTAAACCCGAGCTCCGCCCGCCGCCGCCGTAGCCGGTCCAGAGCCGCCGATGGCGGTATCTCGCCGAGCGTGATGGTGCCCAATTCGACTGGATCGTGACCCGCATTGAGCAGCGGCCGGCAGACCTGATCGGTGCCGGCCATGACAGCCTTGCGCAGGAAGTCGGCCCGCAGGTGATGCAGCTCGCCGACTGCCTCGCCATCGAACGAGGAGGCGAAGCCCGCGCCCGTGGCGACCCCGCCGTTGATCGCGTCGGACGCGAAGTGATCTTCAAGTACTACGATCGCGGCCCGCACGCCCGGCACGGCTATCACCGCGTCATAGGCGTCGGCGACCATCAGGTAGGCGAAGTTCGGCGCGCAGAAGTACGTCGGCAGCCGGAGCCGCACCTCGGCGTCCCCATCGGCCGATAGCGTGCACGCGGACACGAAGCCGAGCGACGTGATCGGCTCGTCCAGCTCCGGGTCACGCACCGCGCTCAGCGCGGCTAGCAAGGGCTGCCAGCCGCGCGTGCTACTAGCTGCCGTGGCCGTCATCTTCTAGTCGACCAGTTGCGCATCGTCCTGCGCGCCAGGTGTCCCGGCGCCGGCGGGTAGCTGGTACTCCGCCGGGATCTCGATGTCGTACAGTCTGGCTGCGTTCAGGCCGAGGATCTTCTTCTTCCCGGCTGCCGTCAGTCTGGGGTAATCAGAGAACTCTTCGCTGGCTGGGTAGTCCCAGTCGACGAAGCCCTCGACCTGCCACTTCGGCTCCCAGATCGCGTAATCGCTGCCGAAGAGCAGCTTGTCCTCACCCACCCAGAACAACAGCTCGCCCATGACCTTGGCGAAGAAGTTCGGCCTGGCGTACATCAGTCCGCCGATCACCACGGCGAGGCCCGCGTACACGTTCGGCTCCTGCGTCGCCATGAAGCAGAAGTCCTCGATCCGCGGCAGCCCGACGTGCTCGACGATGAAATTCAGCTCCGGGAAGTCGGTCGCCGCGTGGTCGACGTCGGACACGTCGAAGGCGTCCTTGTCCAGTGGCCAGATCGTCGGGCCCTTGTGCACGTGGATGTTCTTGATGCCGAGATCCTGAGATGCCTCCAGATAGCGATAGGCACCGGGGTCGGTGAGCTTCCAGCCGCGCGAGCCGTTGTTCCACTCGGCGGTGTAGAGCTTGCATCCCGTGGACCCGTAACGCTCCACGTTCCGTTGAAGCGTCTTGAGCCCCTCATCGCCATCGCGAGGATCCCAGCGGGTGTTGTAGACGAACTTGCCGGGATGCCGCTCGCCCATCAGGGCGTCCTGCTCGGTGGTGTTGAAGCCGTCCTTGTACCACTCGAGCAGGTAGGTCGGCTGGAAGATCGCCTTGTCTACGTGCCCCGCGTCGAAGACGTCCTTCATCAGGTCGTCCTCGGAGTACTTCTCGAAGTGCTCGATGCTCCAGTGGGTCGCGGGTGGCCCGAGAGCCTGATAGGCGTGGAAGCACTCGATCCAGCCCTTGGCGTACTGTTCCTGGCCTTGCACCCAGTTGTCCGGCGCCGCGTTCCAGTAATGCACGTGCCCGTCCACTACGAAGTACTTCTCGCCGTCCTTCTCGTACACCGTGCCTCCTCGCACGCCGAAGCCGGAGTCCTGCGCGGGTCGTACGTCGCCCGTCCTAGCGCTACCCGCCCCCAGCTAGTCCGATACCGCAGTCAGGTCGAAGCCCAGGGCCTCAGCGGCGTCCTCTGGGTTGGCGACAAAGATGGTCCGGTCGTCGGTGTGGATCATCCGCCCGTAGTGGGTGGACATGTCCTCCTCGAACTCGGCGCTGTTGAAAAAGCCCGGCTCCTCGCCCAGCGCCTCGGAGATCTCGTCGTAGACGACCTCCATCTTGTCGTCGGCGTCGACTCGCATCATCGAGGGCAGGATGGTCACCGTCACGTTCGGCTTGGAGCGCATCACCTCGGCCACTACCTCGCCGACCTGGTTGTTCATCAGCGTGAACCCGGTCCTGTTGGATGCCGTGTTGTTGGACTGGTACGGGCTCTCGGCCGTCTTGTAGGTGGTCACTGCGACAGCTCCTTTGGTGTGAGCAGATCCAGATCGGACAGGATGCCGGACATGCGGCTCTTGGCGAGGTCGAGGCTGTCCTCAAAGCGCGGCGGCTTCGCCTCGGGCTGCGACCACAGCGGCTGCAGTGTGCGCGCCGCGGCGATCACCGGCGGCACCCAGGCCGATAGCCACTGCTGCATGATCGCCTTGTTGTCGTCAGCGAACTGGCGGTCACGGGAGAGCAGGTCGAACATGGCCCTCGTGTAGCGCAGGTCACGCTCGGAGTAGTCGTACTCCTCTGCGCCGACCACAGTGGGCGTGACGAAGTCACCATTGCGCGGCGCCGCATGCATGACCAGGCCGCTCCGGAAGAGCTCGCCGATCAGCGGCTCGAAGATGACGTTGGCGGCGAAGATGGCCTCGCACCAGTCATCGATTCCGGTGAGCCGCTCGGAAACCTCACGGACGCCCTGCCAGGCAGGGTCATTGTCCCAGGTATCGAGGTGCGCCGTGCCGTCGAAGACGGTGATGACGTCACTGAGGGTCAGGTTGTAGAGCGCCAGGTCCTGGGCCGACCGGATCCGGTGCATGCCGTTGACCGAGATCGCGTTGTTGTGCATGTTTGTCGGCGCCCGGCGGTTGGCGTTGGAGAACAGATAGAGCCCGAGGCCGTGGTCGACGTGCATCCAGGCGCCGATGTTGCGCTCGACGAACCGAACCCAGCTGCGGTTCCAGTCATCGAACGCCTTCGACTGCCGCGCGTTGTCGACGTTCTGGTTGAGCTGCCGGACCACGTTGGCGTTGTACCGGTAGAGGGTGAGTTCCCACTCCTCGTTCGGGTCACGGAACTCGTGCCAGCCCATGGCCGGCCAGTCGTAGCCCTTGCCGCCTGATCCTGGGTAACGGTCCGGCTCGGGGCGGTCTGAGCCCCACGCCTTCAGAGCCGTCCAGTTCAGCGGGTAGCCGCCGGTCCCGTCGGAGAAGCCGTAAATCCAGCCCTGACTCAGGTAGTGCCGCGGGTCGGGCTGCACCTCGACGGTGACGTCTTCATAGTGCGTGGCCTTGCGCTTGGCCGGCGTGTAGTAGGTGAACTTGCGGTTATGCGCGTCCGGGAATTCCTTCGCGCCCGCCTCGGCATCGGTAAAAGCCGGCTGGGGCACGCTACGTACTGGCGCCGTTGTCATGGACTAACCCCTTCTGCTGGTGTTTCGCCGGGATCACCGGTCGTGGTGAACTTGTCGTAGTAGATGCGCTTCTCCTCGACACCGAGAGAGGCCAGCATTGGCATCGCAGCTTCCACCATGGGAGGCGGGCCGCACACGTACGCATGAGCCCCACTGAGGTCGTCCTCGTGGCGCCGAACCACATCGGTGATCAGGCCCACTTCGCCGTCCCAGTCGTCGTCGGCGCCCTCGGACAACGCCGGCACGTACCGGAAATTGGGCAGCAATTCCTCCAGGTTGCGGAGCTCATCCTCAAAGCACAGGTCCGGGCGGCGCCGTGCGCCGTAGTAATAAGTCGCCTGGCGCTGGATGCCGCGCTCGCCCATCGACCGCAGCAGCGACAAGATTGGCGCCATCCCCGCTCCGCCGCCCACGAAGATCAGGCCAGCATCGTCGGCCTCACGGAGCGTGAATACCCCGAACGGCCCCGTTAGCTCGAGCCGGTCACCCACCTTGAGCTGGGTGTCCAGGAGATGCGAGAACAGTCCGTCGGGAAAGATCTTGATAACAAACTCAAGCTGCTCGGTGCTCGTGCCGCTGGTGTTCGCCATGGAGAACGAGCGCGTGGCTGACGTGCCGGGGACGCTGATATCGACGTACTGGCCGGGGAAGAACTTGAGCTCCGTCGGCTCCACCAGGCGCAGCACCAGGTGCCGCATATCGTGCGTGACCGGCTCGTTGGCGACGACCTCCGCCACTGCCTCCTGGATCGGCAGCCCAGAGCGGATCATGTCTTCGTCGTAGTTGAGCAGCTCGATCGTGACGTCCTCATAGGGATGCGCTCGGCAGAGCAGCGTGTAGCCCTCTTCGAGCTCGAAATCCGGCAGCGCGAAGGTGGAGTACTTCTCCAGCTCGATGTCGTCGCCTTCCAGCACGAAGGACTTACACGCAGAGCACTGGCCCTCCTTGCAGCCGTGCATCAGCATGATGCCCTGCTCGCCTGCGGCGCGAAGAATCGTCTGATCCTCGGCTACCTCGATGTCGATGCCCACCGGCTCGAATCGCACCACGTGCTTATCTGCCATGACTGGCTCCCACCTCCGGTACGGCGCCGGACGCCTGGGCCCGGCGCCGTAGCGGCGAGTAACCGCTTCAGCGATCCCGGAGGTCAGGCCTCCTTCGGTGCGAACCGCCCGGCGGGGCCGCCACGCACGTAGGCTGCGCGGAAGGCCTCCCGCTGCTCGTCGTTCATCTCGTTGAGCAGCACGTTGGGGCTCTGGACCTCTGGCATGCGGCGCAGGTGGTCCAGGGTCCACATCTTCTTGGGATCCAGGTCCAGGTGCGGCTGGGCCGTCAGCGTCTTGCCGTCGTCGCGCACGAAGCCCATGTCGGAGACGACGTCGGCCCAGTTCCAGCCGTGGTACAGCGTCTCCCATTCGCGCTTGCCGATGAGCTGCCCCATGTTCGGCGTCTGGCGGCCCTGGTAGGTCGGCCGGAACGCGACCGCGTCGGTCCAGCGGCACTCTTCATGGCAGTACGTCCGCCACTGACCGTCGACCTTGTCCATCACCATGTCCTCGCGGACCAGGCACGGAACCATGCAGGTCCAGCACCGGCTCGGATAGCTGTAGTCGACGTCCTCGGCCACGATCGGGTGATGACCGTTCGGCGTGGACAGGCGGTTGTAGTTCTCCCACCACTTGCCGTACTTGTCATACCAGCCCGGGTACTTGAACTCGAACCACTCGAAGTCCTTGTCCGTCATCGGGTCGATCCGCCAGTAGTTGGCGAGCCAGCCGGTAGAGAAGAACTGGGCGACTTCGTGCACGTAGCCCTTGTTCCAGATCTGGTTCCACGCTTCCTCGATGAGGTCGTGCGGGACGACCAGCCCGTACTTCTCCAGCGGCACGAGATAGCTGCGGTAGTAGTCGTCATAGATCCACCGCCGCCACATCTCGGCGTAGGACTCACGCTCCTTGCGCCGGTCCTTGGTGCCGTACTCGATGAACGTGCCGATGGCCGCGTCCACGACGCGGTGGTTGTTCCACCACGCGTACCGAAGGTCGCGCTCGAGCAGCTGGTGATTGCTCTCGTCGGCCAGTGCCATCAGCAGCGTGGCGTAGCCGTTGCTGATGTGCCGCGACTCGTCCGACTGCACCGAGTGGAACACCGTCGGCAGCAGGTAGTCGCCGTTAGCGGCGGCCTCGGCCGGCATCGCGACGAACAGTGTGTTCGTGAACGCCGTCTCGGCCACGATCGTCAGGTAGACGCTGGCCGCGGTGATGGCGTCGCCAGTGATGAACGCCTCGGCGAACTGCCGTCCGATAGTCCCGCAGTAGTCGTCGTGGAAGCCGCGCAGGCTCATGTTGAACCCGGACGGGTCGATGTAGTTGTTCATGTACAGGCGCTTGAGGTTCTGCTGGATCGTCGAGTGGCGGACCTCGTCGATCATCTGGATCGCCTGGCCGTTGTGCAGCTCCGGGTTGGGAACAGTCCGGAACAGCAGCGGCATCGCTCGCGCGGCCGAGATCTCCGGCAGCGGGATGATCGACAGGAACAGCTTCTGCCACTCCAGCCAGCGCTCCTGCACCTGGCGGAACATATTGCCGCGGATGGCGCCGTCTTCTGCGCCGTATACGCGGTTGTCTTTCTCCTCCTGCATCGGGAAGTAAGACCGCAGGACCTGCTTCAGCGGGTCCTTCTTTTGTGCCTTCTGGAACGTATAGTCGGTGCCGTACTGAGATACCGGCTCGTGATAGCGCGGCTCCCAGGACAGTTCCTGAATCTTCTGATGCGCCTGTGCGACACTCTGGCGACTCATCGCCCACCCCTTTTTGTGCTTCGGTAGTTTCCGGCGCCCCCGCGCCTGCCCTGCGCCGGGCCGGGGATATAGCGGCCGCGGCAGCCCGAACCCGAAACTCGTCACGCTATTAGAAACACGCCCCGGCTGGCCCGGGGCTCTCAACATGAGACAGGCAGTTAACTCGCCGGTAATAGCCCGGCGACCGGCTCAGCTTTGCTCGCTGCTCGCGTCGCTCTCGCCGAAGAAGGCCGCGCGGAGTTCGTCGAGCTGGCTCTGGACCTGCTCGCGGGCCTTGCGGCTGCCCTCCACGTAAGGCTCAATCCCGAGGGCGATCAGCAATGCCGCGGCCGGCTCGCCCGGATTCCCGGCGTCGCCAAGGATCGGATGCAATCCCTCGTCAGCTAGGTGCTGAAATACAAGATTTACAATCGTCCAAGGGTTATATCGCTCGTTATCCGGCTCTGCTGAACTGCTCATCACGCACCTCCGCCGCCCGGAATAGGCACAGCCTCCTATTAGACGCCACTGCGGCCGCACGGTCGTCTCGCCATGAGACGCGAGAGCGAGCTGGGGAGTGTGTCACGGGATCCGGGGGCATGGTTTATCTCAGTTGGATTCATCGTCGGCGCAGCCGTACCGGCCAGACGTAGCGCCGCGAAAGCCCGCCCCGCGGGCTCAGCCCCATGGTGGCGGGAGGCAGGAGGGGCGATGGCGTCCGTCCGCGGGGCGTTGCCGGATAACCAGGTAGCCCAGGCCAGAGAGAAGTTCCTGGCGCACGGCTCGGCGCACCCG
>Ga0210390_10004518_pt1 | contig 11726 bp, 9 predicted proteins | sample IncBWH11OmetaG_FD_161050 | JGI IMG/M metagenome (GOLD analysis project Ga0210390, IMG submission 161050) | Forest soil microbial communities from Barre Woods Harvard Forest LTER site, Petersham, Massachusetts, United States - Inc-BW-H-11-O ... | reverse complement strand
ATGGCCTGAAGCATGTCGAAGGCTTCTTCGCCGCGCACCTCGCCCACTACGATGCGGTCGGGGCGCATGCGCAGGCTATTAATGACCAACTGTCTCATCCGCACCGCGCCCTTACCTTCAATGTTGCGCGGGCGGGTTTCCAGACGCACCACGTGCTCCTGCTTCATTTGCAGTTCGGCGGCATCCTCGATGGTGACGACGCGCTCAGAATTCGGAATGTAGCCGGAGAGCACGTTGAGCAGGGTCGTTTTGCCCGCGCCGGTTCCACCCGAGATCAAAAGGTTCAGCCGTCCTTTGACCATGGCGGACAGCAACTCCAGCATGGGTTCGGTCAGGGTCTTGTTTTCGATCATGTTGCGGGCCGTGACTGGGTCACGTCCGAAACGCCGGATGGAAAGACAGGGCCCATCAATCGCCAGCGGGGGAATGATGGCATTCACACGGGACCCGTCGGGAAGACGCGCGTCCACCATTGGCGAGGACTCATCCACGCGCCGTCCGACGCGGGACACGATGCGGTCGATGATCTGCATCAGGTGGGAATCGTCCTTGAAACTCAAACCGGTAGGCTCAAGTTTGCCTGCACGCTCCACGTAAACTCGATCAAACCGGTTTACCAGGATGTCGGAGACGGTCGGATCCTTGAGCAAAGGTTCGAGCGGGCCGAGGCCGAAGATCTCGTCCAGAATCTCCCGCGAAAGCCGTTCCCGCTCCGCGAAGCTCAGAGGCACGGCTTCGCTGTTCACCGTGTTGCGGATCAGCAGAAGGACTTCATCACGGGCGGCATCGCTCGGAGTCCTGCCCAGTTTCTCCAGATCGAGACGGTCAAGAATCTTCCGGTGGAGATCCGCCTTGACCTGCTGGTATTCCATTCTTTCGAACGTCTGCAAATTCGCCATGAAGTCTGCCTGATGGACTTAATGCTCGAAGCCCAATGCTTGAAGCCTGGAACTCTGATTACATCCTAAACCGTTTTGAACAACGACCAAGCCTTGCGTTTTACGTCTAAATCGTTTTCCGTCAACCGCGCTGCCAGACCTGCAAAGGCGCGGGCGATTTCGGTATGGTTTTGTGCCACCACCGGAACTCCACGATCGATGGCGGTGGAGACCGCGAAATATTGATTGGGAATCTTCCACAGTAACTTTACCCCGGCCGCAGCTTCGGCATCAGCCTCGCTAAAGCCAGCTATCTTGCGGAAGCGATTCAGCACCAGGTGCACTTTTTCGCGGTTGCCGGTTTCCGCCAGATACTGTTGTACCCGAGCCGCACTCCACAATGAAGTAACATCGGCATGGACCACCATCAACACCGACTGGGATAAGGTGCACACCAATCGCGTGGTGGGATCGATACGGGTGGAAGCGTCCACCACCACGTAACGGAACTGTCCCATCAACATATCGAACAAGCGGGCGAACTCAGCCGTCGAGGGCTCGACCACAACCGGAGTATTGGGACCGGCCAGCAGTTGCAAGCCCCCACTATGCCGGGTCATGAAACTTTCCAGCAGGGAACTGTCGAGGCGATGCAGGTTGCGAATGGCATCGGTCACATTGAACAGTGGTTTCAAATTCATGTGCAGCGCCGCGTGTCCCAGCGGTGCCAGGTCGACCAAGGCGGTGTTGCCGTGCGCAGACTGCAACGCCAGGGCGAGATTCACTGCGACCGTGGTGGCGCCGTTACCGCCTTTGGCATTGACTACGGTAAAAACCTTGCCGCTCGTGCCCTCCCGATTCACCTTGCGCTGGGCCGCGGTCAGGCGTACGAACGCCTCCAGAAGATCGGTCGTGGTGGTGGGACGTTCGATAAACTCCCGGGCCCCCGCCCGCATTGCGCCAACAATCACTTGCGGTTGGGCAATGCTGCCGATGGCAAACAGCGCCAAAGCCGGTAGTTGCTGATGGATGAGTTCGATCGACCGTAAAGCCAGAATGGCATTATCCGCAGGAATATCCACCAGAACGACGTCAGCCTTGGTGGTCTGGATCCGGTGCACCAGGGGGTCGGTCGCTGCGACCGGAAAACTGGCGTGAGTGTGCACCGCCCGAGCTACGCTGGTTCCGTCCACCAAAACCTGTAACACGGCACGCTGCTCGTTATCCGCTGCGACGATTACAACTGAAAGCTCGGGCATGACGCCGCCACTTCTCCTACGGATTCTTTGTTCTCAACCATCCCTCATGCTCACGACTGCACCAGTCTACTTGCTGCCGCCGGATGGCTTCTTGCCGTCAAACTTTTCCTTATCCAGGAATGGCTGCGGATCGACGGGTCCAGCCGGGGCTTTCGTACTGGGCGCGATGCGGTGCACGGTGCACAATACCATTAATTCCGTTTTGCTCTTTTGCATATTCTTGCTCTTGAAGAGATTGCCGAGAATCGGAATGTCTCCCAGCCCCGGAATCTTGTTGGCGACCTGGGTCAGCCGATTGTCCATGAGTCCGGCGATCACGAAACTTTGTCCGTCCTGCAACTCAAATTCAGTGTCCGCCCGGCGTGTGCTGAGTGCCGGAATGTTAAATCCGGAGATCGTAAGCCCGTTAGTGAAATCCAGTTCACTTACTTCCGGAACCACGCGCAAGTGAATATTTCCATTGGGCATGATCACTGGAGTGAATCGCAGCCTGACTCCAAATTCCTTGAATGAGATGCTGACCGCGGTGAAACCCTGTCCTGGCTGAACGATCGGAAACGGAAACTCTCCTCCAGCCAGGAAACTGGCTTCCTTGCCGTTCACAGCGATCAAGTTCGGCTCCGCCAGGATCTGCAACAGGTTCTTCTGTTGTAGCGCCTCTACCACCACCCCAAAGTTAATGTCGCTGCGGAATAAGAAAAGGTTCAAGGGATTGGTGAGATTGATGGTAGGAGGCGTGGCCGAGGTGGAGGTTGTAGTTGTGCCTGCAGCGGTCGTGGTGCTGGCAGACGTTGTCGAGATGGTGGTTCCTCCAAATTGTCCGGTGCTAAGGGTTCCCGTGGTATGCCCAGTACCCGGAGTGAGGTAATTAACTCCCAACTGCAAGGCCGCGCTGCGGTCTACTTCGGCGAACTTTACCTCCAGCAGCACTTCCTGCGCGCCCACCGGACCGAACGTGAGCACGTTCACAACGTTCTTGGAATAGGCTGCGGCAATCATCTCGGCGCGTTTGGCAATATCTTCGGTAGTGACATGACCGGAAAGCACAATGGCCGAACGGGAAGGGGTGACCGTAATCTGTTCCTCGGGGAAGATTCGCCTTTCTTCCTCGGCGGTGGCGCTGACGTCCACGTCCACCCGCAGATCGAAACTGCGAGAGCGCTCCAGTTCATCCCAGATCAGCAACGAAACTTCGCCGGCGGAGCGCCCATGCACCAGAATTTGCGTAGGCGTGACCACGATCGCATCCGCCACGCCGGGATCAGTTACGGAAACTCGCTTCAGCCGCTCCGTGGTATTGATGAGTAGCGACTTGCCCACCATGACCCGCAGGGGGGCGGCGCCGTGCGACTCAGCTTCTGAGGGAGTCTGTGCCGTCGCCGCCGGGCCTTGAGCATCGCCTTGTGAGGGCGCAACCTGAGGTGACGATGGCTCTGGGCTCGGGGTCTGAGATGCCGGCTGCGCAGGTGGTTGTGGCGCTGGGTCCTGCAGGGCCACGGTCATGGCGCAGAGCAGCAACAGGATGCCCAACATCATCCCTACGAGTTTGCCGGCTCGCATTTCACGGTTCTCCCAATGGCGGGAGCGGATCGACATGTTTTTCTTAACCTCGTACTCTGACTTGCGCTAAAACTTGTCCTCTTCCTTCTTATCTCCTTTGTAAACCTCTACCGTGTAAGCGGTCGGCATCGAAGGAGGAGGCTGGATTGCGACGTGTTTGGGTTTGCTCCGCGGCACTGCTGCGGGAGTTGGCTCGGAGCCAAACTTGTAGAGCGAGTCGGCTCTGACTGCGCTTATGTCTTCTTGTCTGGTGTCAAGCGGATTGCGCAGGGCCAGCTGAATATGACCTTGAGAACTGGCCAGCGTGAGTCTTTCGGCATCATCCGGGGACAACAGCAGAGTGACCACTGGAGCAGCCTGCGATTCGCCAGCGGAGTTGCGTTCCAGCTTCTGTCCGGTTGCAATGACGGCCACGTTCTGCAGGACAGTGGTGGTCTGTTGCTCGTTGGAACCTTGCGGATTTCCCGTCAACTGCACATCCACCCGCGTACCGGGCTGTACGAAACCGGAGACTGAGGTAGTGTCGTTCACCCGGACCGATACTGCCCGCATGCCCGGGGGAATCAAAGATGGCAGGCCCGATCCCGCATTTTCGCCGGCCAGTTTATTAGACAGAATGTAATCGTTCTGGGCGATCGGTTGAATCACGCCTCGACCGATTACGTTTTTCTTCAGGTGAAAGCAGCCTGCGGGGAGGCTGTTACTTGGAAGGCGGGCTAGGCGGACGTCCTTGTCTTCTATTTTCGTTCCTACCTGCAGATCCTCGGCCGCGACCACTACTTCTTCCCCGGGCGCGGTTTTCGAAGTTGTCCGGGCCTGCAGATTGCGATAGACAATAAAGCTCACAAATGCGCCCAGTGCTAGGGCGATGAATCCAATTAACAACAGCCGGTTACGATTCATCACTGCTCCTCAGGACGAACTCGCACCTGACCGCCTCTAACTTCATTCGGCAGCCAAAGTACCAACGCACAGTTCAACGGTTCGTTCCGCCAAGAGAACCTGCCAACAAATGCGCCGTGAACGCCGCGCCAGCGCTATTGCCCGATTGAACTGGCAACGGAAGAAAAGACATTGTTTGCGTTTCCACCGATAAGACGGATCGTACCCACAACGATAACCAGGATGACGGCCAGCATGACCGCATACTCCGCGATATCTTGGGCTTCGTCTTCCGACCAAAGCCTACCAAAAAAGTTTTTCATGTTTTCAACTCCTTGCACCCGGTCGACGGGCAGACGCTCCCCACCGTGTGCTGTGCAATTCTATGCGCACTTGCCCTTCTGTGCACAGATGACTTGCTTTTTTCGAATCAAAGGTTTACGAGGAGGGAAGGATCTACCTCAAGTTCCCCCGTATCCATCATACCCTGAGCTATCTCGCTAAAGCGACAATTTGTTGCCCACCTTGGCTCCCCCCGGGTGACCATAGTTTCTCATGAAAAGCCAAGTTAAACATCTTTGGGATGGGTCTTTTGTTCTCGGAACTGCATCTTTCCCGGGCAAGCACAATTTAGTGACTTCCAGAGTATTGGTGATCAGTGCAAACCCGGGAGACCTCAGTTCTCCACTCCCCTGGTCAAAACCACGGCCTGATCGTCAGAATAGATTGTCTTCCAGCCCGGCAAAGCGCGCAAAGCTGTGGTCAGCGGAGCATCGGGAGGGAGAATGACGGTGCGGATTCCCCATTTCTCAAATGGGCTTCGCCAGGCATTGCCCTTCAGGTGGTAGGTGATAGCTAACTCTTCCAGGAAAGCGTCGCCATAGAGGTCCGCGCGGCCGTCAATGTAGACGTGATATTCGGGATAGAGCTTCCAGATAAAATATCCACCCCAATTGTAATGGTTCAACATTGGCGCGGGCGGGCGCTGCGCTGCGATGAAGGACGCCGCAGCGGCCGGAAGGTCTTTGGCCTCGCTCTCGGCCTGGCGATGTGCAACATAGCGCACGCGCGCGACTAGGAAAAGGAGAAAGCCTGCCAGCAACATTGCATTGAGTAAACTCTTGGCAGAAGTCTCAGAAGATCGCTTCGATGTGAGTCCCTGCGCGATCCCGCGTTCTTGCAACCAGGCCATCAGCAACGCGCTCAGGATAGGAATCGCAATTAGCGCATAGATCGGTATGTGGCGCACGGATCGCAATGCCGCATATGTCGTCACTGCCAACAGCAGAATTTCGCGAGGACGCAACCGGCGGGGCGAAAGCGCGGGGAGCGCTACGGTCCCGAGGATCATCAGCAGCGTAGGCAAATACCGAAGTTGGTGAAAGTCAGGCGAAAGCCACTCGCCAATGTAGAGCTGCATGGCTCGGGACCGCAGGGTCTGCAGTGGATATCCATACATCGCGATACCGTACGGGTTTAACGGGACGACTGCCACGCAAGCTGCAATGGCCAGGCCCAGAGCACGAAAGCGCGAGGAAGGCCGCTGCCCATGTTCAAAACCAAGAACGACATCCTGAAAACCAAAGGCGACGTCGAGCACATCGCCAACAAGAAACAAAACCATTAGCGCGATTCCCAGGGCGTATCCGGCATGAAGATTCACCCAAAGCAGCGTGAGCGCGGGCGTCCACCACAGAAGTTTGGGATGTTCGTAGGAACGTTCCAGGATCAGCAGAAGCACGCTGGCCAATAAGAGCGTAAGCATCTGCGGACGAACGCCCCAACTGGGAGCCGATGCGAACGCCCCCAATAATGTGATCACTCCCGCGACGTAAGGACGCCCTGGGGAGCGCAAGAATACGACCAAGAACGCAGCCGCGATAACCACGCCAAACCCCACGATCAGCCCGCCCCATCCTGCCAGCTGATACAAGCCGAAGATCAGAATCTGAGACAGCCACTCATGATCGACCCAGGGCTGTCCCAAACGCGTGAACGAGTAAGGATCGGTATGAAAGACCGCGTGCGTTTGGGCCATAAGTAGCCCGGTGCGCAGATGCCACCAGACATCAGGGTCCGTCGCATTGCGTGCCGCCATAGTGAAAAGACCCAGGCCTAGGACAATTACGAAAACACGCCGGATTTGGAGGAACCGATTCAAGATTCGAGGATCATACCGCGAGTGAAGGATGCTCACTTTCTTTCGCAAGCAGAAATCCTAAAATGACGAAAATGCCGAATGGTATGAGTGGGCTAGTGTATAGCGGCAAGTCCCACAGTCGCCGCAGCGTCACAGCCGGGAGCCAGATCCCGGCGACCATCATGCCGAAGCTTGCCGCCCATGCCCATCCCAGGAGAAGCCAGGCGGCCGTAAGCAAGAGTCGTGCGATCTTGCCCGATCGCCAGATGCGACTGCCCTCCCGCAGCAGAAACAGAAAGCTCGGGAGTAACAGAAGTTGGGCATGCGGTTCCAGCGTGGGGATCACCACTAGTGTTGCCGCTAACACCCAACTGAAAACCAGGAACAAGCCTGAGGATCGTGCAGGGTACGAACGCAACTTCCAACAAACCGCTAGCACCACCAGCACCAGCACAGCTGCGAAAACGAGGCCAACTCTTGGGGAGAACCAGACGTCGAGCAGGGAATGGCCATAAGTGTAGCGCCGGTACGCTCGAGCGACGCTAAGGAACCGGCTGAACCAACCGGGGGCGATCGCTTCGCCTCCCAGCATAAGTACTGACGTAGCAGCTACGAAACTCCAAGCCAATCTGCGTCGTCCTCCCCAATCGCCCATAGTCCACAAGGCCAGCGACGGAATTAACAAGATTACGAACTGAGGTTTTATCGTCGCGCCGGCAAGCAGCAGCCCGGCCGTACCGAAGTGCTCTGCAGCCAACGAAGCCATGGTCGCAGCCAGCAGAAAGGCTACAAGCAGGCTCAGGTTTTGCAGCTTGAGTCCCTGTAATACAGGAAAACTGCCGAAGGTGAAAACCGCAAGCATGCATAGTTTGGCCGCCGGGGGCCGCCACCTGAGCCAGTAGAGCCACAAGAAAAGGCTGAGCAACGTTAATGTCACAAACAAGCAGAAAAATAAGTCTCGCACCACGGAAAAAGGCCAGTGCACCGTCGGCCACAACAGGAAGACAATATAAATCGGGTATGCAAATCCCCCTGCCAACTCCGCCGCATCGCCGGGACGTAAACTTTCAACCGGCGCCCCATAAATAACGATTTGGATTTCACGCGTAACTGCGGGACTATAAGGATCGCGCCGATGTAGCAGCAACTCATGAGCTCCCCACCATCGCGCGTAGAGATCCGAGAAGTGAGCAGGTTGCCCAACGCTCCACACATTCGCGACGTAGTACCACATGCTGACTGCCGAGAGGATGGAAAAAATCAACCAAAGCGTACGCCGGAAGCTCTGATCAATGCCGGTCATAACGATGACGTCGCCTCTCCCGACATCTTCGTGATCCCGGTGGCCTGCAAGAGTTCGCGGGTGTTGACAGCCGCGATCGCAAAACCTGCTACCAGCACGCCCGCCAGTATATCTACCACGTAGTGCCATTCCAAGAGCACGATGGCCGCCAGCAGCAGCAGATCATAGGCCGCCAGGGCCGCTGTTATCCGCTTCCATCGTCGGAGGAACCACAGCACGACCAATGGTTGAGCGATGTGCATGCAGGGGAAAGCTATGTAGTAGTCAGTAGAAATCCGTCGGATTCGTGAATGGTTCCACAGAGCCTGGCAGTTTGCCAGGGACGCTTTCTGTGCCCCGTAAGCTTTCAAACTCTGGGGAAACTCCGCAAAGTGGGTAGGACACAAGTAATACGGTCCTTGACTCGGCCATAGAAAAAACAATAGAAGCGCCAAGTAATACGCCGTCAGAATCGTCCCCACGAATCGTAACGCCTGTTTCTTTCCCCCATACACAGCGCTGAGAATCAGAGCCGCGCCGATCTGGGGAAACATTCCAAAGTATACGAATTCAAGAAAATGGAAGAAGGAAACGGGAAACCTCCGCACTGCCCAGTGGCACAGATCGGAGACCGACATTCCGTGCAACAGCCACCTGTCCGTCGCATTGAAGGCGGTATCAGTGGCGCCGAAGAAACGTACCGACACAATAATGTCGTTGTACGCAAAGATGAGTAGAAAGCCGCCAAAAAGGTATGTGGCTGCGATCAGGATTGCGAACGCGGCTTCTCGGCGAACCACTGGCTTCAAACGCTCGCGAAACTCCAGCACCGCGACTGCGTCTACCGTTAAGACCAGGGCCTTAAGCCAAGTGAAGGACCAAAACAGAATGAGGAAAAAGGCCAGCGCTAGCGCGATGCGGAGTTTGTCACGTCGGAGCCGCCGCAGGTGCGGGCCAAGGGTCGTAGCCGGAGCAAACTGGATCAAATATAAGAGGGTGGTGGCGAAGATTGATTGTGCCGCAAGCACTAGCCAATATGCGGAGATGAGGTTTACCCAATCGAAATTGACAGGAAGATTCAGTTTTTGGAGCAGTGGGATCGCGGCAAGAGCTAACAGCGCGCTTGCCCAATAGTGAAACTCTCGTGGCCATCGTATCCGGTGCGAGAGAATAGTCATTGCCTGTGAGCCACAACTGCCATAAGTTGTAACATGGGACGATCTAGTCTCCGTCAACTGTTGCGAAGAAATTCCAAACTGGGTTTAGCGCTCGCCCTGCTTCTGGCGGGAAGCATGTGGTTCTACGTGCAGCGCGTTTTTATTCGCTACCAGCAGGCCGACGCTGCCGCCCACGATCGGCCGCGTGGAAGTTTCTCCGACCTCTATCCGCGCTGGTTGGGGGCGCGCGAGTTGCTTTTGCGTCACCGCGATCCTTACAGCCAGGAGCTTACTCGCGAAATTCAGATCGGTTATTATGGCCGTCCACTCGATGCCAATCGCCCGGGCGACCCCAAAGATCAGGCCGCATTTGCTTATCCTGTATTTGTGGTTTTCCTGCTTGCACCCACGATCACATTGCCGTTCTCCATTGTGCAGACGGGCTTTCGCTGGTTTCTGATCATCTTGACGGCTGCTTCCGTTCCGCTCTGGCTGCGTGCGCTACGCTGGCGGACGTCGCTAGCCGTAACGGCGACACTTGTCATCCTTGCCCTGGGAAATTTCCCCGTCGCGCAGGGAATCAAGCTCCAGCAACTGACTCTGCTGGTGAGCGGAATGATCGCGGGTTGCGCTCTGTTGCTGGTTGGCGATCATCTGCTCGTCGCAGGCATTCTGCTCGCTTTGGCGAGTATCAAGCCTCAGATCACGTGGCTTTTGACGGCTTGGCTCCTGTTGTGGGCCGTCAGTAAATATCACGACCGCCGGCGTTTTATCTGGGGCTTCGGCTTCTCGATGGCAGCTCTGCTAGCGGCTGCTGAGTACGTCATGCCAGGATGGATTGTCGAGTTCGCCAGAGCAATTGTCGCGTATCGCGAATATCTGAACCATCCTCAGTCGTTGTTGTTTGTGCTGACCACACCGGGTTGGGGACTGCTGCTCTCTGCCGCAATCCTCATAACCGTTGTGGTGGTTTGCTGGCGGACGCGCCAGACACCTGCGGATACTGCAGTTTTTGGATTTGTCTCCGCCTTGGTTCTCGCGGTCACGGTCGTGACCATCCCCATGACGGCGCTTTACAATCAGTTGCTTCTGCTACCGGCAGTTTTGTTGATACTTCGCTACGGAGGGCATCTTTGGGCAAAACATCCGCTCATGCGGATAGTCTGCCTGATCTCAGGTTTCTTGATTTTCTGGCCCTGGGTGGTGGTATTGGGCTTGACTGTCGCCTCGTTTTTTCTTTCTGTACAACGTGTGCAGAGCGCCTGGGCCGTACCGTTGTGGACAAGTTTGGCTATGCCCGTAGCGGTGTTGATACTGCTTGCATCAATGGTCAACGATTTCAACGAATCCGGTATTGCTGACTCGTCGCATTCTGCATCTCATTCCTCGGGATCGCAAACGGGGAAGCTTGCATTCTCCCGCCGCAAGGGTTAGTCTTTTCCGGCATTTTCATCGGAAATGTAAGCGGAGGCCGATATGTCATTAAAAATCGACTCGCGACAGGCGGACGGAGTCACCATTCTGTCGCCGCAGGGCCGCATTGTGTTTGGGGAAGAGGCGGCGGCGCTCCGCGAACACCTCAAGCGCGTGTTAGGTTCCACACGGCAGATCGTGCTGAACCTTTCAGGAGTTTCCTATATCGATAGCGGCGGACTTGGAACCCTGGTGGGCGTGTACTCTTCGGCGCGTGCGGGCGGGGCCGAGATTAAATTGACCGGACTGGGCCAGCGCTTGCGCGACGTGTTGCAAATCACCAAATTGGTTACCGTGTTCGAGGTCTACGACACCGAGCAGGAGGCCGTGGCCACGTTCCATCGTGGGGCTGCCTGAACCACGGGCCGGCAGGTGAAATCTTTTAGCCTCTTCCCAGCAGCGCTGGATGCTGTCATTATTTCACTAGCGACTTTTAAGGAGCAGCGCCGCGCCACATGGGTTTTCAAACCATTATCGGCCCGTCCTCAGGAACCGGTTCCGGAGTATTCCCCACGCTTGTTTTCGTCCAGGGAAACGAACAGCGCGTCATTAACCTCGATCACAGCCCCTTCGGCGTCGGGCGCAAAGTGGATAAAGATCTGGTCATCGCCGACCCCCGCGTCTCCCGTGACCACGCCCTGATTGTCTCGGAAAACGGGGTGTTCAGCGTGGTCGACCAGGGCAGCAAGCATGGGACCTTTGTCAACGGGGAGCGGGTCGAACGCAAGACCCTGGAACGCAATGACCGCCTGGAGTTTGGGGTTCGTGAAGTCGCGTATGTGATTTTCAATCCCCAGCACGGAACCACCAACTCCGCCCGCGAGTTCCTCAGTCAGATCTCCGGGATGCATATCTCGGACGAGACTACGGATCTGGAAAAACTGGTTCTGTTTCTCGAAGCCGCCCGCAAGCTGAACACGATCGGGGTGCTCGATGAAATTCTGATGACCCTGCTCGATGTAACGCTAAAGCTCACCCGGGCGGAGCGGGCGTACGTCTACATGAAGAATGCCAGAGGAGAACTGCGGCTGGCTGCGGGCCGCAACGCCAAAGGCGAGCCGCTGCTGGATGATAAGACCATCTCCCACTCGATTC
>Ga0210390_10004512_pt1 | contig 11731 bp, 8 predicted proteins | sample IncBWH11OmetaG_FD_161050 | JGI IMG/M metagenome (GOLD analysis project Ga0210390, IMG submission 161050) | Forest soil microbial communities from Barre Woods Harvard Forest LTER site, Petersham, Massachusetts, United States - Inc-BW-H-11-O ... | reverse complement strand
GGGTGGCATGCTGATCGCCAGCATCGTCGGCCACATTCTGCAGGCAACAGGGAGCTACTTCGTTCCGTTTCTGATGGCGGGCGCGGCGTACCTGATTGCGCTGGCCCTGATGCAAGCGATCGTTCCAAACCTGAAGCCAGTTGAGTTTGTGTAAGGAGAAAAAGTTTACGTCACACGGCGTTGTTTCGAAAGACGGGAGTTCTGCGATGACCCTGAAGATCCGACCGAAAGAAAATTGCCGATGGGATTTGCTCAGTCTCGGTGAAGTGATGCTTCGACTCGATCCCGGAGAGAAGCGTATCTGGACCACGCGTAGTTTCGAAGTGTATGAAGGCGGCGGCGAATACAATGTCGCGCGCGGATTGAAGCGTTGCTTCGGTTTGGACACAGCGGTGGTCACTGTTTTCGCGGATAATCCGATTGGCCGGCTTTTGCAGGATTTGATTTATCAAGGTGGCGTCGATCAGTCGTTGGTGAAATGGGTGCCATACGATGGCGTGGGGCGCACGGTGCGCAACGGGCTTAACTTTACGGAGCGAGGCTTCGGCGTTCGACCGGCGCTGGGATGTTCCGACCGCGGGCACACCGCGATTTCGCAGCTCAAGCCTGGCGAAATCGATTGGGAGCAAATTTTTGGAGAATCGGGAGTGCGCTGGTTTCATACCGGCGGAATCTTCTGTGCCCTGTCCGGCAGCACGCCGGAAGTGGCGATGGAAGCGATGCAAGCTGCGCGGAAGCATGGAGTGGTGGTCTCCTATGATTTGAATTACCGCGAATCGCTATGGAAAGCTAATGGAGGACAAAAGCGCGCGCAAGAAGTAAATCGAAAAATCGCGCCGTTTGTGGACGTGATGATCGGCAACGAAGAGGATTTTTCCGCCGCCCTCGGATTCGATGTTCCAGGGATGGGTAAAGACCTGACCTCGTTCGAGGTGGAAGGCTTCAAGAAGATGATCGAAACGGTGGTGAAGGAATATTCGTTCCAGGTGGTAGCCACCACTTTGCGAAAAGCAAAAACCGCCACGCGCAACGATTGGGGCGCGATTTGCTACCACGGCGGTACATTTTTCCAGGCGACAGAACGGCAAGATCTGGAAATTCTGGACCGCGTGGGCGGCGGCGATTCCTTTGCCTCTGGCCTGATCTATGGATTTCTTTCCGGCAAAGACGCACAGTGGGCGGTGGAATGCGGCGCGGCGCATGGAGCGCTGGCCATGACCACACCCGGAGACACGTCGATGGCAACGCTTGCGGAAGTGACGCGCTTGATGAAGGGATCGGGCGCGCGCATCGAACGTTGAAGCACGGCGCGAGTTTAAGCGAGAGGAGTTAAGAAATTGGCAACAGAGCAGGCTGTGAGGCTGCATCCCGAAGACAACGTGGCTGTCGCGCTGGCGGATCTGCCGGCGGGCGCGCGTATTTCCTTGCCGGGGCAAGCCGTGGTCACCGCGAGCGCGGTTCCCGCAAAGCACAAGCTCGCGCTGGAGCCGATACCCGTAGGCGGCATCGTGAAAATGTATGGCGTAAAAGTCGGCAAAGCCACGCAACCGATTCAGTTGGGCGAAGTCTTGACGACGCGTAACCTTCACCATGAAGCTGCTCCCTTTCACGAAAAAACTGAAAACTTCGCATGGAATCCGCCGGACGTTTCGCCCTGGAAAGAACGCACATTCGCCGGGTATCACCGCTCCGGTGGCCAGGTCGGCACTCGGAATTACTGGCTGGTCGTTCCTTTGGTGTTTTGCGAGAACCGCAACATCGGCGTGTTGAAGCAGGCATTCGAACAGGAATTGGGATTTGCGCCGCCGCCGGTTTACCGCCAGCAGGTCGCCGATCTTGCGCGACTGTATCAATCCGGCCACGCCGAGCAGATCCCGGCATACGAGGCCGCCGCAAAGCCGAAATGGCCGGAGGGTCCGCGGCTTTTTGCTAACGTGGATGGAATCAAGTTTCTGATTCACGAAGGCGGCTGCGGTGGCACGCGCGAAGACTCCAATAATCTTTGCGCCCTGATCGCCGGCTACATTCATCATCCCAATGTTGCTGGAGCCACGGTGCTCAGCCTGGGCTGTCAGAATGCCCAGGTGGCCGTACTGCGCGACGAAATCAGAAAAAGGGATTCCAATTTCTCAAAGCCGCTTTACATCTTCGAACAGCAACGCAGCGGCGAAGAATTCGCTATGCTCTCCGAAGCAATCCGGAAAACCTTTCTGGGCCTGATCGAAATCGACAAGTGCAGGCGCACTCCGGCACCATTGAGAAATCTTTCCGTGGGGCTTAAGTGCGGCGGCTCGGACGGTTTTTCCGGTATTTCCGCAAATCCATCGATCGGACAGGTTTCCGATCTTGTCGTCGCTTTGGGCGGCAAGACGGTTTTGAGCGAATTTCCCGAGCTTTGCGGTGTCGAACAGGAACTCGTGAATCGCAGCGTCTCCACGGAAGTTGCCGATCGGTTCATCCAGCTTATGCGCAGCTACTCCGCGCGCGCGAAAGCAGTTGGCTCCGGCTTTGACATGAACCCGTCGCCCGGCAACATTCGCGATGGATTGCTTACGGACGCGATGAAGTCCGCAGGCGCCGCGAAAAAGGGCGGCACTTCGCCGGTAGCCGCCGTGCTGGATTACCCCGAGTATCTCCGTGAGCCCGGATTGAATCTGCAGTGCACTCCGGGAAATGACGTGGAGTGCGTCACAGCGCAGGTCGGCGCAGGGGCGAACATTGTTTTGTTCACCACGGGTCTGGGAACTCCCACGGGAAATCCCATCGCCCCCGTAGTGAAAATTTCCACGAATTCGCCGCTGGCCGCAAAAATGCCAGACATCATTGACGTCGATACCGGCGGGATCATTACCGGCGAAAAGAGCATAGAGCAAATGGGCGACGAAATTCTGGAACGCGTCATTCAGATTGCCAACGGCGAAGTCCGGACTGCGGCTGAACTGCTGACGCAAGACGATTTCATTCCCTGGAAACGGGGCGTTTCGCTGTGAGTAAGCTTTCGCACGCGGTCAACATCCAGGATCTTCGCACTTTGGCGAAGCGTCGTTTGCCGAAGGTTGTTTTTGACTACCTGGATGGCGGTGCGGAAGACGAGATCACGATGCGCGCGAACAGCCAGGTGTTCTGCGACGTCACCTTCCGCCCGCGCCACGCCGTGTCTTTCGCCGAATGTGATATGCGCACCCGCGCCCTCGGCCAGGATTTATCGCTTCCTTTCATTCTCGCTCCGGTGGGTTACAGCCGATTAATGCACCCGCTTGGCGAAATTGCCGCGGCTCGAGTCGCGGGACAAAACGGAACCGCGTACATTTTGTCCACCATCTCCGCGCACGCGCTGGAAAAGGTGAAGGCCGCTTCCACCGGACCCGTTTGGTATCAACTTTATTTGGTGGGGGGACGCGAGACGGCGGAAGCGTCGATCCGCCGTGCCAAGGCCGCTGGTTTTTCGGCGCTCGTGGTAACCATCGACACCGCGGTTGCCGGAATGCGCGAACGCGACGTTCGGAACGGAATGAAAGAGCTGCTCGGAGGCAGCACTTTAGCCAAGTTGCCTCATCTCGCCCAATTTTTGGCGCGGCCGGGATGGCTTGCCGGCTTCCTTGCGGATGGAGGCGTACCAAGTCTGCCAAATATTATTGTGCCCGGCCAAGGACCAGGAGCGTTGATGGATGTTGGCGCGGCTCTCGGTCGTTCCGTTGTGACCTGGGCGGATTTTCGCTGGATTCGAGAAGTGTGGGGCGGCCCGATCGTCGCAAAAAGCGTGCTCACCGGAGATGATGCGCGGCGTGCCATCGATCACGGCGCAGATGCGATTGTGGTGTCGAATCACGGCGGGCGTCAGCTTGATTGTGTGTCTGCAACTTTGAAGTGCTTGCCGGAAGTTGTGAAGGCTGTAAGTGGGCAAGCTGAAGTATTGATGGATGGCGGCGTGCGGCGTGGCAGTGACGTCGCCAAGGCGCTCTGCTTGGGGGCGCGCGCGGTTCTGGTCGGACGCGCCTACGGCTACGGACTGGGCGCAGGGGGAGAAGCAGGGGTGACGCGCGCGGTCGAAATTCTGAAGGCCGATCTCGAACGCACACTGCGGTTGCTTGGCTGCCCTTCCGTGCGAGAGCTGGATTCTTCCTTTATCGACGCGCCAGGAAACTGGACGCGAGCCTGATCGAGTCGCGACTCCCAAAGCTGAACGAAATCAATTCGCGCCGAGAGATAACTGAACCACTATCGCGCTGCACACCGCCAACAAAAGTGCCACGGGCATCGCGACCACGCCAATTTTCAGGAAGCTCCAGAAACTTACGTTCAACTTTTCGCGGCGCAACGCAATCAGCCACAAAATTGTCGCCAGCGATCCGGTGATCGAAAGATTCGGCCCGAGATCGACTCCCAGAAGCACGGCACTGGCAAGCAGACCCTTCGCGTGCGCGGCTTGCAACGTGCCGCCGGCGATCAGTCCCAGCGGAAGATTGTTCACGAGATTATTGGCGATCCCCACGACGAATGCAGTGAGCAGCGCGCCCACCGATGGCGCCAGCGTTTCGACCCAGGACAACCACGCCTTCGTGTACGCCATGGCCCCGATGCTTTCCACCGCATCCACCATTAAAAAAAGCCCGGCCACCAGCGCGAGCGTGCTCCAACTGATCTCTCGAAACAGCGGCAGCGGATTGTTGCGCGCCCTCACGGATACAATCAGCGTCACGAAAAGAGCAGTCAGGCAAGTGGGCAAACCTAAATTCCAATCCAACCCGGAAGCCACGAGCAGCACCACGGCCGTTGCCACCAAGCCGCGCAACACCAGTTTTCCGTGGTGATTCATGGAGTGGTCTTCGACCTGAAACTGAATGGTGCCTCGTAGTTCCTTCCGGAAAATCCAGCGCAGCACCGCGAATGTTGCGACGATGGAGAAAATGGACGGTACCCCGAACCACAGCAGCCAATGGCCCAACGCGGGCATGTCTTTATGGAATACAACCAGGTTCGCCGGGTTTGAAATGGGCAGCACAAACGACGCAGCGTTCGCGATAAACGCGCACAGAAACAGATAAGGTAAAGGTTCAACTTTCGCTTTGCGCACTGCCGCCAAAATCGCTGGAGTCAACACGACGGCCGTGGCGTCGTTGGACATGAAAATTGTGACAACAGTGCCCACCGCATAGACCAGAAGAAACAATCGCGAATAGGAACCCTTTGCGCCGCGCACTGCAATCGACGAAAGCCAATCGAACACGCCATGCTCCCTGGCAAGTTCCGAAAGCAACATCATGCCGATCAGAAACAGGTACACGTCCGTCCCCTTGGCGATCGCGCGGCCTGCCAGCGACAACGGCACCAGGCGCAGGACAACCAGCAGCAACACCCCGCCGCCAATCCAGTACACTTCGGGAATATTTCGCGGGCGAATCAGCATCAGCATGATGCCCACGGCGACAATCACCGCCAAGAGGGCATGCGCAAGCACGGGCGAGAACATTTATCGCTCCTCCTTACCGATTTTAGTCGGATTCAAAGGAACGGCGAGAATCGCGCATGCGGATGTTTTCCTTCCTTGAGGCAACGGGCGATCTTGCACTCACTTCGAGCCCCGGGTTAGCTCGGAGATAGGCGGGCTAAAAAAGGGAATCTCCTGTATTTCGGGTGCAATCGGCGGTAATAAGAGGGTGTCAGCGCCAACCGGAGGCATTCGTTGACTTACCCCATACCGCAACCTAAGATGACCGAGCGATGAAAGATACCGAAAAACTCACAAGCCGATTTCGTACGATTGTTCTGGCTTGTGTCGTGGGCGTCGTGTGTTACGTCGCCGCGGTTGTGGGCGGGATCTTGATCATCAATGTTCCCCAGACACTTTGGCCGTTATGGCCGGGGTGCGCGGTGCTGGTTGCCATTCTGTTGGTCACGCCGCGCAAAATCTGGCCGTTCCTGATTCCAGGCGGGCTCACAGGATTTGTTATTTATGACTTGCAGGCCGGCGTGCCGCTAAGTGCGATCGCCTGGCTCGTGCTGACGGATGCCGTCGAAATCCTGGTCACCGCCGGGGGCCTGTGTTATTTCATGAACGGCTCGCCGCGCTTGGACAGTTTGAAAAGCTTCGCGAAGTATTCGTTTTTTACGGTCATCCTCGGCCCCGCCGTAACAGCCTCCATTGGAATTCAAGCTTTGAATGGAGACCGTTGGATCAGTTGGAGAAGTAATTTCCTGTCGGAAGGGCTGGCGTTCCTGACACTCACGCCCGCGATATTGGGTTGGTTTGGAGAAGGACGCGCGTGGTTACGTGCCCGGCGTGCGCGCCACTTGGAAGCAGGCGTACTGTTCCCCGCGCTGATTGGCTTAAGTTATGCGATATTCGTAGCGCGCGGCACAAATGCGCTGCATGCCACGCCCGCGCTGCTTTATTCTCTGGTGCCGTTTCTCGTTTGGGCCGCGCTCCGTTTCGGTTCCATGGGCGCAGGCACGGCGGCGAGCATCGTGGCCTTCCTATCGATTTGGGGTGCGCTCCACGGCCGCGGGCCATTCACGCAAACGGATCCGATCAACAGGATTTTCTTGTTGCAGCTTTTTCTGTGGTTCACCGCCGTGCCCTTCATGGTTCTTTCGGTTCTGGGGGAGGAACGCAAGCGGCAGGAATCGATTCTGCGCGAAAGTGAAGAACGCTTCCGACTGATGGCAGACACCGCGCCCACGTTGATCTGGATGTCGGGCACAAACAAGCTGTGTACCTTTTTCAACCGAGGCTGGCTGGATTTCACCGGCCGGCCGATCGAACAGGAACTCGGAAACGGGTGGGCTTCCGGCGTTCATCCAGACGATCTGGAACGCTGCCTCGGCGTTTATACCACTTCGTTCGATGCCCGCGCGAAATTCGAAATGGAATACCGGATGCGCCGCTACGACGGCGAATATCGCTGGATCGTCGACTATGGTGTGCCGCGATTTAGCTCCAACGGTGTTTTCTGGGGCTACATCGGCTCATGCATCGACATCACCGAACGCAAGATGTCAGAAATGTCGCTGCACGAGCTGAGCGGCCGCTTGATCCACGCGCAGGAAGAAGAACGAGCCCGCATCGCCCGCGAGTTGCATGACGATATCAGCCAACGAATGGCGTTCCTCCAGATCGGTCTGGATCAATTCGAGCAGAGCATTCATGGGCTCACTCCAAATGAGCGGAATGAGCTGCACAACCTAACGGCAGTGGCGTCCGAAGTATCCAGCGATCTTCACGGCATATCTCACCAACTTCACCCGGCCAGGCTGGACCTGCAGGGCCTGGTGGCGGCGACGGACAGTTATTGCAAGGAAGTCACCAGCCAGCACGAATTGTGCATCAAGTTTGTTCACCAGAATGTTCCCGTTCAGATCCCTATGGATGTGGCTCTTTGCCTGTTTCGAATCGTCCAAGAAGCTTTGCGAAACGTCGTGAAACACGGAAAAACTTCTGATGCGAGGGTCGAACTTTCGGGGGATGGGGATTGGATCGATCTTCGCATCTCGGATTCCGGTACAGGGTTTAACCTGGAGTCTGCTCACGGAAAAGGCGGGCTGGGCTTGATCAGCATGCGCGAACGGCTGCGCTTGATCGGCGGACACGTTATCGTGGAATCGGAGCCTGCCCGGGGAACGCGAATCCACGTTCGTGTTCCGTTGTCGGACAGCGCCACTCAAGACCCGGCGGAACTCAAGAAATTCAGGGCAAACGCGTAGATCGTTTTCAGCCTGATTCTATTTTGCCGGGATGATCGGCAACACCAACGCCGACGGATGCTGTGCATCGTGGAGAATCGCATTCGTGGCGGAGACGGAAGTTCGCGCATATTTAATTGGCTCGCCCGTGTTCAGATTGCGATCGAAGCGCGGGAAATTGCTGCTGGAAATTTCTAGTCGCAGCGAGTGGCCCTTCAGGAAAACGTTGCTGGTGGCCCAAAGATCCACAGTGATCTGATAGACCTGTCCCGGATTCATCAGTCCCTCGTGCTCCTGTGAATCCCGATAGCGCATGCGCAGAATGCCTTCCGTAAGATCCTTCGCGAAACCATCGGGCCCCACGTCCACCAGCTTCCCGGTGAAGTCCGTATCGACGGCGGTAGATTTGACGAACAGCGTCATCGTGACGGGGCCGGTCACTTCCAGGTCGTGGGCAAGCGGACCGGTGGAGTAAACGAGAACATCGTCGCGATTCTCAACCGCGCGCTGATCGCGCGGGCCCGGCTCAAAATGTTTGGCGTCGCAACACAGCGGGCCTCCCACGGTGGGCGTCGGTGTGATCGGGTTATAGAAGTATGAGTCGGTAGGCTCGGCGCCCGGCGCCGCGGTCGAAAGAGAGCCATCGCCCCGCAGCGAATTTGCTTTGCCGCCCGAATGCAAAAAATATTTCGTCGCCTGCGCTTGCGGCGGCGGCCAATCGTCTTCGAGGCGATATTCGTCAACGCCCATTACAAATAGCTTCACGGGCTTGTCTGTAGCAAATTCGTTCTTGATACCTTTGAACAGAAAGTCGTACCAATCGAGAATTACTTCCGTGTACACGTTTTCCACGGCATGCGGCCCAAAATCCACATCACCGATATGTCTTCCGAAACCTGCGTGACCGCCAATTTCGATCAGCAAATGCTGCTGCGTGCGCGCCGCTTCCGTCGATCCGTGCGCCTTCGCCCCCATATAATTTCGCAGCGTGCCCATGTTGAAGATGTCATACCAGCCGCCGACGTTGAGCATGGGAACCGCGATCTTCGAATAATTCTCCTCGATCGACCACTGTTTCCAGTAGGCGTCGTAGTCCGGATGCGCCAGCCAATCCAGATAGTAGGGCGCGATCGATGCGGTAAGCTGCGCGTCCGCCGGTAGCTGGCCAAAATTAAAAACCGGAAAATCCGCCAGCGGAAGCGTGGGAGCGCCCACAAGCGCGTTGGCATTGTCGGTAATTTCGCGCTGCAGCGTATTTTGCGCCAGTTGCGTCGTCCAATTCTGATCGAACCATTGTTCGAAAGCACCGCTTTGATACGTCCAGCCGTCATGATAATTGCTTGCGGTCATGTTTGGCGCGATGGCCGTAAGGTGCGGCGGTTGCGCGATGGCCGCCAGCATTTGCGTGGCGCCCACGTAAGACGCGCCCATCATCCCCACTTTTCCGTCCGCATAGGGTAGCGCCGCGGCCCATTCGACCGCGTCGTAGCCATCGTTTTGTTCATGCCGGAACGGATACCACTCTCCCTCCGACGCATAACGGCCGCGCACGTCCTGAATTATCAAAACATACCCGCGCGGAACAATCGTGTAAGCGGGCGCCACGGTCCCTCCGACGCTCTTGTCGTACGGCGTGCGGATCAGGATGACCGGAAACTTGTCGGGCGAATTCGGCCGGTAAATATCCGCGCGGAGTGTGACTCCGTCGCGCGTCTTCATCGCCACATTGCGCTGGGCGATGACTTCATACCCCGGCGATTTATCCGCAGTAGACGATGGGGAAGTGGAAGGTGGCGAAGACGTCGGAGATTGCGCGCGCGTTGAAACGCCAAGGAGCGCAAAGGCTCCAGCGAGCGCTGCAACGAAAAGCAATACGGTTCGAGTGATTCGGGCGCAAGCTGCGATCCACGGAGATGCGGCGAATGAATAGCGTACTGCCGTGTTGTTGATAAAAATAGGGGCCCCCAGCAATAGAATCATGCGAGCCACAACATATCATGGCGGCAAAAAGAATTGCCAAGAGAAGTGATGGGATTACTACAAAATTCGGTTGTTTGCCGCCAGTGCCGGAGCTGCGCTGCTCGCTCCAACTGGAGATGTGGTAGTAAGGTAAAGATCGACCGTGCTGACGGAGATGTTGAGATTTGACGCGATTTGATTCGCGGATAGTCCCTGGCTCGCCAGCTGCTGAACCTGCACTTGGACGGAAACGGCGGCGACGGAGCTTGGCTGAATGGTTGACACTGCACTTGCGGGTAAGTTAGAGCCGATCCTAGGGGGATGCTATGGCCGCCGAACTGGCCACAATGGACTGCGCCTGAGGCGAGATCGTCACCGTGTCTTGCGGAACGGCCACAGGAGCGGTTTGCGCCGATGCCTGCGCCCGTACTTTTGACGCCGCTGGCGTCGTAACCGCCGGAACCGCAGGTGCTTGATTAATTTGTGGCGCTAAAGAAACCATAAGACGCCTCTTTCTACTGCATCCTCATAGTGTGTTATCGGCAGTTTTGCCTTTGGCTTTAGTGCCAAGCTTCCGCGAAAGGCCACCTTCTACAAATACTCTAATCTGCTCGCCGGCGTACAAACCTGCTCAACTGCCGCATCACTTACCGTAGACAAGCAAAGTAAAAGTATCTGGAATGATCGCAGGGCGCGGACGCGGATTGTCTTTCGTCGCCGCCGGAGCAGGGCCGAGATCGGCGGTCACCAGATAGACGACATGCGTGCCATAATCCACTGCCATGGTGCGCGCGCCGCGCTGCGTCTGAATCATTTCGACTAACGAAAATTGTGTGGGCGAATCTTCGTGCGCGATGGTCAGCGTCCCATCGCCGCAGGAAGCGAAGGCATAACCGGTGCCGGGATCGAAACGGTTGGCATCCACGCCCTGGCCGATCGGAACCGTGCCAAGCACCTTGCCGGAGTTGCCGTCGACAAACGTCATGAGCTTGTTGTGGCAACCCACGATCAGTATCTCGTGAGTGGCATCGATCGCCAGGCCAGACGGAGACTCGCACGGCGCAAGCGGCCATGTGTTTTCAATCTTCAAGGTTTTCGCGTCGAAGCGGACCAGCGCACTCTTGTCCTCCAGATTCACGAATATTTTTCCTTTGCCATCGGTTGCGCCAAACTCCGGCCCACCGCCAAGAGCAAAAGTGCCGACAAGTTTTCCGGAGGCAACATCGATGGCCGAGGCGGTGTTGGCATCACCGTTGAAGGTAAACACGCGCTTGGAAAACGGATCGTAGATGATCGCGTCCGAATCCTTGTCGGTTTTGATAGTCCCCAGAGTTTTCAAGGAGGCGAGATCGAACATCGTCGAATCCCCGGTGCGCCCGTTGGTGGTGAAGCCCTTGTTGAATTCGTCCGCCAACGCGACGCCGTGAGCGCCCTGGGTGTCCGGAATGTCGCCGATGATCTTGCCCTGTTCGGGATCGACGACGATCACGTGCGTGCCGCGGGTAATGAACACGCGGTGCGTCGCCGGATCGACTTCGAGGTAGTCCCATCCGCCGGAACCTCCCAGCTTCACTTTTTTCACAAGGTGATAACCGGAGGCATTGGATTGTGGGACAGCCTGATACGCTGACAAAAGAAAACACGCCAGAAAACCCAGTACCGCCCGTGGAAATCCATTTTTCTTCAACATTAAATCCTCCCTGCAGCGCTAAAGCGGTAAGCCCAGGCACGACCATGGCACTTCGAACATAAACGGAAGATAAATCCCCCCTGCCAAGGGCTTTTTTCCGACCGGAAGCGCCGCGCAGGCTCTGCCCTGCGCCGTGCGCATTTATCCTGCGTTCATGTCCGTATCACTAGCCTGATGAGGAGAGCCGCGGCAGCCAATTGCAGATCGTTTCGAAGTCGAGAATGTTCAACCTGAGTTGATGAACGTGAAGAAAAAAATCCTGATTTTTGCGCAATTTCTTGCCTTGGCGACCCTCTTGTCTGCCTCCGTGGATGCCGTTGCGGGACAGCAACCGGACACTCCCTCGCCGCAGCCCTCCGCAACCCAAATGGCGCAAACGCAAACCGCGCCCTCCGCCGCGAC
>Ga0210390_10004511_pt1 | contig 11733 bp, 15 predicted proteins | sample IncBWH11OmetaG_FD_161050 | JGI IMG/M metagenome (GOLD analysis project Ga0210390, IMG submission 161050) | Forest soil microbial communities from Barre Woods Harvard Forest LTER site, Petersham, Massachusetts, United States - Inc-BW-H-11-O ... | reverse complement strand
GAGAGTGATACTTAGGGCAGCAGAATTAGACGCCGACGCTCTTCTGCTCGACGCGGAGTATACGCAGGCATGGAGGGCATTCTAGAGTGAGACTCCTGAGTCCCGGGCAAACCGGAAGTTGTCAGCTCGCCCGTTGAATTAGTACCGACAAACGCGCTTGTATCTACCAATTCAATTCCACTTGGACGTATAGTCGCGTAATCGGACAAGTCCCGTACTAGAACTTCAGTCGTCCGGTAAATGCGTTTAGCACGCATTCAGTCAAGTCTGCCCGGACCCAGCCCTACTCGGGGCCTACTGTCCATGCGATCGCGTATGTCTCCCCATCTAATAGGAATTTCTGCCGCTTTGAAACATGAATCGGGTCTGAGAAACGACTACTAAACGCGGCGCGCCACATACCCACAGTTATCGTACCGCCATTGGGCGCAACCTCTTCCAAGAAGCCCACAACAAATCCTCGCCGCGTCCAATAGCGATCTGCCGTGCCTGTGAGAAGCGCTGCTTGAAATCTTCGGGTGAGATTGAGTCCCCTTCTTGTGCGGGCACCGTCATTTCCTTTGTCTCAGCTTGGTAATACCAGTAGGACGTGATGTTGCACTTGGCAGGTGAGCGATAAGGGTCCTTCAGGTATTGCTCTTTCAGTGCGCGGGCATCGCCTATGGCTCGGGAGAATAAAGTTGTAGAATCCGAGGATTCGGTGTTCGCGTCTAAGGCAGTTTTTACTATTTGCCCGACTGCTTCTCGCCACTCGGCGAGCGTATTGGTCTGTTCTGCCGCAGCAATTGCTTGGGAAACCGAAACGATTTCGCGGCCTTCATCGAGTTTCAAAACCGATTCTGTCAACAGCGCGTCCATCAACTCTTGCTTCGTCACTGTCTCGTCCTCCCCGCCAATTCAGGCTGTTAGGTTTCGCGTTTGAGGAGCGCGGTCAAGCGACGATGTAGGTCATCAACCGCGTTGAACAGATCGACGATGCCTGGCGTATCAATGCCGACTTCTATGGATTGCAGGTCGAGAGAAAGGTCGCTCGAAATCTGTGTGGCGCGTTTGACGCGCTCGGCGGACATTATCGGGAGAACGGAAAAGGGGTCGCCCCCGGACTGGTCGCTGAGGCCGATCCATTTTTGTACCGCCCATGTAGTGTTGCGAATGTGATCTACGGCATTCCGGAATTCAGCGAGAACACGCGAATCGAGTTTGCCAACTTTTACGAGTTCTTCGAGTTCATGTAACTCGCTGGTGGTGGCTTCCAGACGCGCAGTGATGGATGACGTTGAGCCCGTGGTTGAATCTTGTTCGGGAGTACTCATCCGAAATTCCCTCCGTGGGAGGGCTGGGCTATCGGGACGAGATTAGGGCGCGACGGCTGCCGGAGACAAGGAAAATTATTCGCGCGAACCGAATTCTAGAAATACGCAGGGCGAACCGAGACGTTGCAGTCCGGATAACCATTGATGATTCCATTCGTCACCGGATACGCCCCCGAACTTAGATAAGTCCTGATTAGTCGCGTAACCGGAAACTTGGGTCAGTTTCCGGTAACGGCGGTGATCTCAATGGGTCGACGCAATACCAAGCTAGAACCCGCCTGGCATTGAAAACAAACGCCAAAATCGCTTGTCAGGTTTGGCCCAGCCGGAACGTTGCTCTGGCTGGATTTTGACCGAGTACAGCCAAATCGATGGTTCTCCCGCGCAAGCATTGTCGAGTCAACCCACTGGATGGTGTTGCATCGACCGATTGAGCCGGCAGCGTTAATCGGGACTTGAGTCGCTCACGTCCCTCATATTGTAAGATGGATTCGTGAAAGCCGCCGACAACGAAACGATCCTATTTGACGCGCTTGAGCCGAAGTTGGCTGCGGATGATGACCGGGCATTCTGGCGGGCTGCGCTCTTCGTGCTCGGCGAAGAATTCGCGCAGCGATACGCGGAAGAATCGCGGCGCGGTGTTTGGGCCATGGTGGTGGGTGCGTGCTCGCACTGGGTCAGACCGCACAATAGCCGATGGAATGCGGCAGGTGGTTTCGTGTATCCGGATGGCTATAAAGATTCCGTTCCGGAGCTGGATTGGTCCGTGATTTTTTTGTTTCGGAACCGCGAGTGGGAGTTGGTTGAGAAACTACCGGGAAAGAGAATTAAGGTATGCCGGGTTGCCATTCCCGCGCGAACTGCGCGCCACAAACACGCTGCGATTCATGCGCGATGGACACCGAACAAGGAGGCTGTTCTTTACGGATTCCGAAAGATTTCGGAAAAATGGAAATGCGTCGCTGCCTCCGACGAACGGTTGAGAGGCGGTATTAGCCTCAACGCCTGATAAGTCGCGTTGCCCGACAAATAAAGTGTTACTTCAAATGTCCGATGCGGGCGTTACTCAGGAGATAGCAATTCAAATTCTTGGCCTAAATTTATGGTTCTGCAAGTAGTGCCGCCCTAGACCGAGAGCAGGCCGTGTCGAAAACAGGTGTGGTGGTAGTTGACTGATGTCAGAAATGCCTTGCATTCGTTCTATACCTTGAGTGAGAGTCGTTAACCAGACTTCGTAACACGACAGGAGAAAACGTGGACTTCGTATCCAAGTTTGAAAAGGCACTTCGCAAGAGGTACCAACACTTAAAGACGGAGCTCGCGAAAATTGAACATCTGATTGACGCTTTTGAGAAAGGTGCGAAGCGTGGTGTCAAACAGACCGGTCGCGGCAGGTTATCGGCGGCAGGTCGCAAACGAATCTCGATGGCGCAGAAGGCACGCTGGGCAAAGAAAAACAAGTCGTAGGTGGACGTCGCCCAGACGATCAAATAGCAAAGGAGAAACAATGATTACTGAGGATTTGCATAATCTAGCGAAATCCCTTCAGAAACATCTGGATGAGCACGGGTTTAAGGATGTTCACATACAGGAGCGTGCTCAACAATTAGCCCTGGAGATGCAAGAAGTTGGAAAGTTATTGACGCAACAAACTGACCCAAGGTTTGCCACTGCTCCTGATCAGCTTAATAAGACGGCGAAGCAAGGGCGCTAGGCTCCGATTAATGTCTCAGTCAAAGCCCAAAAGAAATCGACAACAGATAACCGGGCAGGTTCGTACTAGAACTCACTTTTCCGGTAACAGCGATAATCAGGACCTGCGACAGCACAGAAGGCAGCGTGCGATAATGCAAGCTTCGAATCTCTCGTGCGATATACTCCTCCCATGTCGCTCGCGCGAATAGCTGAAGTTTCGATAGGTCGTAAAACGCGGCGGTAAAGGACGAGCTTCAGGCGTCACCCGGTAGCTGCAGATCAAACCGCTCGATGTCATGAATTGCACCCCGGATGCACTGCTCAGCTAGATCGCAACCTCGCAAATAGCGCTGGTGCGTTTCGTGCGCCGACCCAAATTGAACTATGGAAAATCGATTGTAGTGCGGAGATGTCGGCAAGTATTTTTTGAACAACCCTGTAGTGGAATCCTTCCACTGACAGAACTCCGGCGTGATACCGCTGTAATTCCTCACGATCGGCATGTTGTCGAGCTGTTCTTGAAACAATTCGATCGCTCGCTGACCTTCCGGGCTGAGCTTTCCACTGTCTGTCATAGGTTGATCCTGGAGCGCAGGCTTACCCAGCTGAACAATACTCCAGGAAGCGCTGAAAAGAAACGAATTGGCAAGTCAACCCTCGCGAGCCGAAAGAACCTGGTACAAGCTTGTCTAGACGTCTCGATAAAATCAGACTGGTCCTTCAAGAGGTTTAAGTCGAGAACCGAACGCCATGTGCGATACCGAATGGGCATAGTGGACCTATGGTCGCGTTAGGGGACATTTGGGAGCTAGTTTCCGATTAATGCGTTTTATCAGGCGTTAAGGTATAACCCGCTAGAGTCGTCGCTGTGGGCAGCTGACCAAAGGACCCGGTGTTCTCGTTCGGCGAAATTTATGAGAGGCATTCACCGTATCCAAAGGTGAGCGTTCCGCAGGAGGATCATGACTACGATCAAGAATCCGGGTAGAAACGCAGGCTTGCTGTATGTCGTCACGTCGGTATTCGGTTTCTTCGCGATGGGCTACGTTCCTAGCAAGCTGATCGTCCATGGAGACGCAGCAACGACGGCCAACAACATCTCGGCGTCCGAAACGCTCTTTCGCCTAGGTATCGCAAGCGAGCTCATCGCCATGGCCGGTTTTATCTTCGTGGCGCTGGCATTGTACGAGTTGTTCAAGGGCGTTGACCGGCGGCAGGCCGCGCTCATGGTGATTTTGATTGTGGTTTCGATCCCCATCGCATTTCTGAATGAAGTGAATTCCATGGCTGCGCTGCTCCTGGTGCGAGGGTCTGACTTCCTATCCGTATTCGAAAAAAATCAGCGCGAGGCTTTGGCTATGCTGTTTCTCAATCTGCATGATCGCGGATTGGTGTTCTCCGAACTATTTTGGGGTCTCTGGCTCTTTCCGCTTGGCGGCCTAGTGTATAAATCTCGATTCCTGCCGCGGTTCTTGGGCATCTGGCTCGTTCTGGCCGGCTTCGCGTGGGTAATCCTCTCCTTCACGGGCATACTCTTGCCTCAGTACGCCGACAAGTTGAACACGTATTTCCAGCCGGCCATCCTTGGGGAGATTGCGTTCATGCTGTGGCTCGTCATCAAGGGGGGCAAGCCACCGCAGATGGACGCAGCAGCGAGGTAGCCCGAAATTCGTCGTCAATATTTCCCCTCCTGCCAACAATCGGCCGCGGCGGCAGGCTAACTCCTGTGTAGTCGCGTAACCGGAAACTAGGGTCAGTTACCGGTAATTGCGTTAATCAGGACTTGACGTGATACTCTCACGGCTAAAGTGACGCTTCGCCGTCATGACACCGAAATGCGCAGAGGCACCGTATGCCATCGCCAGAAATTGACGCACTGAGAGCGCAAATGACGGCCATTATTGTCCGGGATGCCGAGGGCTACTTTGATGACCCTAGCGAGCGAGAAGCAATGCAAATTACAGTCAGGATAGCATGCGAGTTCTAGGTGTTTTTACGGCAATCAAACGACGTACCTGAATTGAGTAAAGCCGAGTACATGGCGGAAACAATCCGTTCAGGACTGGATTGGTTTTTCTCAATGGCTCAGACGGGCCGCATTCTGACTGGATTGGAGTTGAAAACTGGCTTCGGTCCAAAATTGCCAAGCACATTTTCTGAACTGAAAGAGACTTATGTATCGGTATTCCACCAAGTGCTTGAATCTAGCCATAGCGTCAAAGCTGCGGGGTTGTTGCTGTCGCTCGTACAGATGATGCTCCTATTCATGACAGCCTATTTTGAATCGTTTCAGTCATTTTCTGCAGAAAGTTACTCCGCTTAGGGTCGCGTTACCGCGTACAACGGAGGTGGTCATGGGAATGTTTAAGCTAGGCCTCTTTAGCGCCTTGATATACGGTGCAATAAACGTGCTGATTTTCTTCGGCCTGATTGGCATCGGCCAATTCATGGGCACCATTGGAATCGTGCGCGCCCCTTTCCGAGTTGGGGTCTTTTTGGGTCTGATGTGGCTCATTTCATATTGGCTCGCGTGGCGTTGGCTCCGGCTCTGACATTTCGTTACAGTCGTAACTCCTGGTTAGTCGCGTAACCGGAAACTAGGGTCAGTTACCGGTAAGCGCGTTAATCAGGAATTAGCCTCCAGCGGGCGCTCATCTCATCAGTGCACGGCACCCGCCTCACTTATCGTGGCGGCGTCCCGATGAGCCTACCTGCACCACGCAGGCAGCCTGGCAAAGTAAGAATCGTGGCGTACAGAGCTTCGTCGCGAAGGAGTAGTTTGGCAACGGTGCCAAAAATGGTCTCTCGTCAGAGCGACCGCAAGAAATCGATGATTTCCTGCTGCTCTCGCGTAGTTAGCATGTTGAAATGTTCGATGACGCTACTTGCCTCGCTGCCACGGCTCCGATGATCTTGGATAGCCTCCACCAAGTTGGCGGTCCGTCCATCGTGAAGGAAGAAGACGCGTTGCCCGACGCCCCAGAGAGGAGCGGTTCGGAACTCGTCGGGACCGGCGCCACCTTGTGTGATGCCATCGGCTAGGCCTTCGCCCATGTGATGAACGAGGAGGTCTGAGTAAAGATTCGCCGTCTGATTTGAAAGCGCAGCACTCGGGCTGGTCGAGGATCCGCTCGCAATCTTGGCGCCGGTGGTAAGCGAGGGCGTATGGCAGTGGACACAACCTATTTTTGCGAACGTGGCACGTCCATTTTCACTGGAGGGCGTGGCGGGTGCGGGAGCGGGTGGCGCTAGCATGCGCATAAAGTTGGCAAATGCTTCGATGTCCGAGATGACGGCCGGATTGGAAGTGGCAGTAGTCGCAGGTGTCGTGAAGTTGAGTGTGTCATTCGGTATGGCGGTGAAAAGACAGGCAGGAGTCTCGTCACGCTCCTGGGGGAACAATTGGTTCGAGATTCCCATTTCTACGTTGTAGGCTTCGGCGGCGAACATGAGCAGAGACTTGTTTTGTGCCTTCCATCCGAAACGAGTGATGGTTCCATCGTTAGCGCTGCGGTTTACGTTCCCGCTCAGGAGTGAGTTCGGGTGGCCCGAGATACCCAAGGCCGATTTCTGGGTGGCGTTGGCTTGCATGTTGGCAAGGATGACGGAGTCCGGGATCGCTTCAATCAGTCCCGCTCCAAAAACAGGAGTAGGGATTCTAAAGATAATGTTTGGATTTCCGCCCTGGCCAGTGAGGGGATTTCCCGCGGGAAGGAAGTCAAATTGAGCGACGTTGCAACCGGCTGCGTCGCTCCGCCCAGTGATTACGAAAAGGGCGTGCACGTTGCCGTCCGGGGCCCCGTTGCTTTGCTTGAATCGCGCTTCGCGAATCGGGCCATTGGGTGTGATGAACCATGGCACGCTGTTCGTCGCCCCATTCAAGTGGGCAACCGCGCTCAAGGGATTTTGCGTCGGGCTCGTTCCTCCCATAGCCGGCTGCGAGTGGCAAGAGAAACACTGGTTGGAGTTGAAGCGGGGCCCGAGCCCATTGTTCGCGCCTCCTTGCACAACCTCGATTTCAGCGAACCTGCCCTGCCCATCCTGAAAGAACGTAGTTTCGTCGGCAGTTAAGGCTTTCAGGGAAGTGCCGGCACCCGCCGGGCCACCGCGCACGCCCGGGTCTACTGAGGCTGGTATGGATTGACCAAAAGCGCAGGCGCCTGAGGTCAATGCTACAGCCACGATTACGCCAAAAGTTTTGCGTGCAATTCCCCAGAGTTTCATCACTATCTCCATCCTTGGGCTGGGGAATACCGGCATTGTACACCCGTGCTGACTGCCCGCGACTAACCGACGGAGTCGCCACAGGTCTAAGCAAATTCACTTGGACCTGATAATTGGACAAAAACTGGGCTGGTACCCACTTTACCGGTTAATGCGTTTATCAGGAGTTGAGGACGCTTTGATGCGTGCGCCCGGTGTTTGTGGTATTTTTCGAGCCTGATGAGCCTGATATTTACACTGTGGATTCTATTTATCGGATCTGCCATCTTTACGGCTCTCGGAACCGTTATCCTTGCGTGTATTCCGTTCTTCCGTGTGACTTTTGTCAATCTATTGGTGTTCGTGGCGATGGCTGTTCCCGGGGGAATTATTTCGTGGTTGCTACTTGGAAACCTAATCCTGAGCTATCAACCGATTGGCCGCCCTCCCTACGGACTTTTCGCAGTTCTCGTGGGGGGCGGTGTATCGCTTGGTGCGCTAGCAGTATGGCTGAAAATGCGCATCGCGAGTGCGCTGGAGATATATTCTCCTCGTTAGATTTGTAACTCCTGATCAGTCGCGTAACCGGAAACTTGAATCCACATGCAGGATTAGCGCGTTTATCAGGAGTTGGGCAGCCTCCCGTAAAACTCGATATGCCTTTTGACCTTCGCGCGTATACCATTGGCGCCCAGCGAGCCAATCGCGTTTTTTGAGGAACTGCGGGTATGTGGGTGATTCCAACTACCGTCAAGGAACTAGCGCCAGTGTTGCGTTATGCGCTGCTCGTCGTCTTCGCGCTTTATGCGATGACGCAAGTGAAAAAGCCCTCGAAATGGGTCGGCAGATTTTTTGTGTGGCTCATGAACTTATCTCATTCCAACTTGACCGATTGGGGTTTAACGCACATACGGATCGAGAAGGACTTCACGATTCTGGATGTAGGCTGCGGCGGTGGCCGAACGATTCAGAAGTTGGCGGCTGCCACGCAGGGCATGGTGTACGGTGTCGATTATGCCAACGGCAGCGTCGCCGCCTCTCGAGCGAAAAATGCGCAACTAGTTGCGGCAGGCCGCGTCGAGATTAGGCACGCCTCGGTTTCTGAACTGCCCTTCCCGGACAAACAATTCAACTTGGTTACCGCCGTGGAAACTCAATACTACTGGCCCGATCTGCCGAACGATATGCGGGAAATCCTGCGAGTTTTGAAACCGGGGGGAACGTTGGTGATCATCGCCGAGAGCTACAAGCACGGAAAACACGATGCCTGGAAACAGCCGGTGATGAAGCTGCTGAAATCCACTTCGCTGGGAGTAGATGACCAGCGCGCGTTATTCTCGTCGGCCGGATATGCAGACGTTCAAATATTTGAAGAACGGAAGAAGGGCTGGATCTGTGTAACAGGCAAGAAGCCGGCCAATCCCCCTGACTCCTGATTAGTCGCGTTACCGGACATTGAGAATTGGCGGGTCGGCACTTGTCCGGTTTGGGCGTTTATCAGGACTTAGCCAGCCGGGGCGCTCCCTCTTCGTTGACTTGCCTTCTGGCCCAACCTAAGATGCGCGTACATGTCAGCGACCGACTCGCTCATCGGCCAGACTATCTCCCACTATCGCATTTTGGAGAAGCTCGGCGGTGGCGGAATGGGCGTGGTTTATAAGGCCGAGGACACGCGGCTGCACCGCTTCGTGGCCCTCAAGTTTCTCTCTCTTGAAGTTGCGCGCGACCCTCACGCGCTGGCACGTTTTCAACGCGAGGCGCAAGCCGCCTCCGCACTGAATCATCCCAATATCTGCACCATCCACGACATCGGCGAACAGGACGGGCATTCGTTCATCGCCATGGAATTTCTGGAAGGTGTCACGCTGAAACATCGCATCGACGGTTGCGCCATGGCGCAGGAAACGCTGTTGTCGCTAGCCATCGAAATCGCTGATGCGCTTGATGCCGCTCACGCCAAAGGTATCGTTCATCGCGACATCAAGCCCGCTAACATTTTCATTACCACCCGCGGGACCGCCAAGATTCTGGATTTCGGCCTGGCGAAAGTTTATGGTCCTGAACGTGGAGGCGAGGCCACAGGCCCGACGCAAGACTTGCCCGAACATCTCACCAGCCCAGGTTCAGCCCTCGGCACCGTGGCCTACATGTCGCCAGAGCAAGTGGGCGGGAAGGAACTCGATGCGCGCACGGATTTGTTTTCCTTCGGCGCGGTGCTCTATGAAATGGCGACGGGCGCGCTGCCCTTTCGTGGCGACACCTCGGGTCTGATATTCGAAGCAATTCTGAATCGCGAGCCCGCGGCGCCGGTTCGGTTGAATCCGTCGCTGTCGGCCGACCTCGAGCGGATCATCCTGAAGGCGCTGGAAAAAGATCAAAGGCTGCGCTACCAGCACGCGTCGGATCTGCGAGCGGACTTGCAGCGACTGAAGCGCGACGCGAGTTCGAGTGGCGTTCCCATCGCGGGAATCAGCTCGCTCGCGTCGTCCGAGTCCTCCGGAACCCTTCCCTCGGCTTCGGATTCGCCTTCCGTTGCCTCTGGAGAGGCACTGTCGGGAAGCTCCGCGGTCACTGCCGCTGCGCGGCGACACAAGTTCGGCTTGGCCGCGGGCGTCTTGATCACGATTTTGGTGTTGGCCGCTGCGGCTTATGGCTTCTATGCCCTGCTCCATCGAACGAACCCCGCTCCTTTCGCAGATTTCACCATCACCGAAATCACAAATAACGGAAAGACCGTTGGCGCGGCCATTTCTCCCGACGGCAAGTACCTGCTCAGCGTGATCGAAAACAAAGGCAAGCAGAGCCTTTGGCTCCATCACATTCCGACAAATAGTGATACGCAGGTGCTCGCGCCGGCGGATGCCTCTTACCGGGATCTGATTTTCTCGCCCGACGGCAATTACATATACTTTCGAAATAGAACGGAGGGCACCTTCGATCTCTACCGCGCGCCGGTTTTAGGGGGCGCGCCGCAACCCGTGCTCCATGACATTGGCAGCGGTGTAAGCTTCGCGCCTCAAGGCAAGCGCATCGTGTTCGTGCGGGCGAACGATCCGGACGTGGGAAAGTTTCGGGTATTTACAGCGAATGCGGATGGAACGAATTCGCGCGCACTATACGACGGACCCGCCACGGTGGATGAGCCGGCCATGGTTGCGTGGTCCCCAGATGGATCTCAAATCGCCTCACTCCTCTTCTACGCGAACGGCGCGCTCAGCATGATTCAGTTCGCGGATAGCGTCTCCGGCAAAGTGCGGCCATTTGCGGAGTTCAATGATAGGGATCTTAGCGGTCTCGTGTGGCTGCCGAACGGCAGCGGTCTTCTCACCACCTACATGCCCGGCAGCAGTCCGCCCCCCAACCATTTGCAAATTGGATTCGTCGCGAGTCCCGGTGGAGAATTTCGCCGGATCACCAAGGACACAAACAGCTACCAGGCACTTACACTCTCGGCAGATGGAACGACGTTGGCGGCGGTCCAGCAAAAAGCCACCCAGACGCTTTATCTCTTGCCTGCTGCGGGGTTCACCGGGACTCCTCCGGTCCCGGCGACGGCTCAGAGCAAGGACTCCCATTTCTTCGATTGGGCCGGCAACAGTGATTTCTACTTCGATGGCGATTTGCAGCTCGTTTCTCTCGATGGCAGCAGGAGGACACTGCTCGCTGACCCCGATCATCTTATATTCAGGCCGGTAGGGTGTCCGATCGGCCGATACGTCGTGTTTGTATGGCAGGGGCACCCTGAGAACAGCAAGGTAGTTCTCTGGCGCATCGACGCTGATGGGGCCAACCTCAAGCAGCTCACGCACGGCGTCGCAGACGTTGGACCTAAGTGCTCCGCCGATGGCCGTTGGGTTTATTACAGCGATCTCGTGAACGCGCGGATCATGCGGACTCCCGTCGAGGGCGGCGATTCCGAGGTAGTCAAGGAAGCTTTGATGCCGGGCATGCTTCTCGGCATCTCAGGAATCAGCCTGTCTCGAGATGACAAGTTTCTTTCCTTCATAGCCTTGAAGAGTGGCGTTCAGCACATGCAGATCGCGATCGTGAATTTGGTTGCGGGAACGGAGCCGCGAACCCGGCTGCTCGAGCCGGATCCGCGAATTGCGAGAGTCCCGCAGTTTGCGCCAGACGGCGAATCGATCATCTACATCATTCAGGAAAACGGCGCGGATAACTTGTGGCTTCAGCCGCTAGATGGCGCTGCGGGCCGGTTGCTCACGCACTTTGCGTCGGAGAAAATCCAAAATTACGGATACTCGCCCGACGGCAAGACTCTAGGCGTCTTTCGCTCCCACCTAGAATCCGACGTCGTGCTTCTCCACGATACCGGCGCCTCGCCACGGTGACGCACTCCTGGCCTCAGCAGCAATCATCAGGATCCTCCCAGGTGTTAACGCGTTCGCTAGTCAACCACGGGCTGACTCCTGGTTAGTCGCGTAATCGGGCATGTGGTTTGGCGCACTAATAGGTGACACGCCGAGCAGGTGGCACACCCTTTCACGCCAACCAAACGAACGCC
>Ga0210390_10004507_pt1 | contig 11740 bp, 10 predicted proteins | sample IncBWH11OmetaG_FD_161050 | JGI IMG/M metagenome (GOLD analysis project Ga0210390, IMG submission 161050) | Forest soil microbial communities from Barre Woods Harvard Forest LTER site, Petersham, Massachusetts, United States - Inc-BW-H-11-O ... | reverse complement strand
GTCGGCGGCGCGCTTTGCCAGGCACTCGAAAAACGCTTCCTTGGTGCAGATCGCCTCGCCGGTCACGATCGGGACCGCGACCGCGCGACGCACCTCGGCGACGAGGTCGATGTTCTCCGACAGGCACGGCTCCTCGTACCAGTCGATGCCGAGCTCGGCCAGCCGATGGCCGATGCGAATCGCGTGCGCCGGGGCGAAGCGGCGATGCGCCTCGATCAGCAATTCGAAATCGGGCCCCAGCGCTTGGCGCATCGCGCGGACGTAGTCGATCGCGAAATCCTCGTCCCGGCGGTCGACATAGGTCCGCCACGGGCCGGGGAATGGATCGAACTTTGCGGCGGTAAAGCCCATCGCCCTGACCTTCAAGCCGCATTCGACGCGTTCGTCGATCGTGGCACCACGCGACCAGCCATTGGCGTAGATGCGGATGCGTTCGCGCGAGGCGCCGCCGATCAAATTGTAGACCGGCAGGCCGGCGCGTTTGCCGAGGATGTCCCAAGACGCGATCTCGACCGCACTCCACGCCGAGAGCAGTTCCGGCGAGCCGCGCTTGATCGCGAAATCCTCGAAGACGATCTGGCCGGTGTGCCGGATGTTGAAGGCGCTGCGGCCGATCAGGTGCGGCATCATCGCCCGGATGCATTCGGCGACGACATTCTCCTTGCCGTGCGTGACATAGGCCTCGCCCCAGCCGTAGAGGCCATCCTCGGTCTCGACGCGGCAGAACAGCAGGTCCTTCGAACTGCCGGTGCCGAGGATGAACGTCTCGATGCGGGCGATTTTCATGTCGGGCTCTTTCGGTCGTGCGCGTGTCGATGGCAGGCCCAGATCTGCGCGGGCGCAGCGTATCATCCGCCGTGCCGAATTTTCCAGAGCCGCGGTCTGCGGGTGCGACCATAGGGAGCGGGACGAAACGGCGGTTCGATCGTTACGGTTGACCCGTTGTCCACAAGGGTCCGCCGCTCGGCGGAAAACGCGATGTCCGACGAAGCCCACTCTTTCCAAGGCACGATGGCCGCCTCGGGCGATCATCAACAAAGCCGCCGCGACTTTCTGGTGCTCGTCGCCGGTGCGGTCGGCGCGGTCGCCGTCGTGGCGACCGCCTATACGGTGATCGACTCGCTGAACCCCGCCGCCGACATTCTCGCCGCCGGCGGCCCGGTCGACGTGGATCTGAGCAAGGTTGCGCCGGGCCAGCAAGTCATCGTCCAATGGCGCGGCAAACCGATCTTCATCATCGACCGTACGCCCGCTTTGCTGAAAGAGTTGCAGGACGCAAAATTGGTCGAGCGCTTGAGCGACCCCAATTCCGAGGCCAACCAGCAGCCGCCTTACGCCAGGAACTGGCACCGCTCGATCGACCCGCAATATGCAGTGCTGGTCGGGGTGTGCACGCATCTCGGCTGCATCCCGCTGTTCTTCCCCAAGCCCGACCCGGCAAATCCGGCGCCCGACTGGCTCGGCGGCTATTTCTGCCCGTGTCACGGGTCAAAATACGACCTCGCCGGGCGCGTGTTCGCGGGCGTGCCGGCGCCGTACAACTTGCCGGTTCCGCCCTACCACCTACCGGACAAAAAAACCGTGCGCATCGGCGAGGATCCACCCGGCCAGACCTGGGATTTCGGTTCGATCGTCCAAATCTGAGCCCGCCTACGAGGGACAAGCACAGCCGGGGTTTGGGCCGGCTGTTGGTTCGCGCAGGCCGGCCGCCCTCCGGCGACGGGATTGCCGGGCCGGCTGCTTCTCGTTAGAGTCGGGCATCCTTTTTACGGGAGCGCCTGCGATGAAGACTTTCGTGCGCTGCGGCCAGCTGTTTACCGGGCGCGACGACGACGCCGTGGCCGGACAGACCATGGTCTTCGACGAGGCGGGCGTCATCGAATATGTCGGTGCCGACGGCAACGCGCCGCTACGGGCGCGCAATGACCGGGCATTCGACTATTCGGGCATGTTCGTGATGCCGGGCCTGATCGACCTGCACACTCATCTCGCCTATGGCAACGCCAAGAGCGAAGAGGACATCGACCTTTACAGCCCGCTCGAATTTCGCGCGCTGCGCGGGATGTTTTTTGCTCAGAAAATGGTCGCGGCCGGCTTTACCGCGTTGTGCTCGCCGGGCGACGCGGGCCAGATAAGCTTGTCGATCCGCAACGCGATCCGCGCCGGCCTGTTCGACGGCCCGCGGGTCATGGCGGCCGGCCGCTACGTGACGACGCATCAAGGCTTGACCGATTGGTACCCGAGCTGGATCGGCGCCCCCGAAACCTCGATCGGCAAGCTCGTCACCAACATTGCCGAAGCGATCGAGGAGATCCGCCGTCAGGTCAAGGACGGCGTCGACTGCATCAAGATCGCGCTCGACGGCATCCAGCGCCGCGACAACGGCGAGCTCGTCGCCGCCTTCAACCAGGAAGAAACGGAAGCGATGGTGCGCGAGACCCATCGGCTCGGCAAAAAGGCGATAGTGCATGCCCGCGGCCGGGAAGCGACGCTCTATGCGGCGCGCAGCGGCGTCGATCTGATCTTTCACGCGAACCATCTCGACGACGAGTGCATTGCGGCGATGCTCAAAACCGGCAGCGCCATATGCCCGACCCTGACCCAGCCGAAAAACGTCATCGACTTTACCCAGCCGCACGAACCGGCCGGGCAAAAAGGGCGCCCCGCCGCCGCCAAGCGCGAATACGACATTGGCTGCGTCAATTGGAAAAAGGCGCGCGCGGCTGGCGTTCCGATGATGACCGGAACCGACACCGGGTTCGCGGTGACCCCGTACGGCGAATGGAATGCGCGCGAGCTCGAGTTGTTTGTCGACGACCTCGGCTTTACCCCGGCTGCGGCGTTGCGGGCGGCGACCGAGGTCAATGCCGGCTTTATGACCGAGGGCGGCCGGATCGGCGTGCTCGAACCGGGCCGATCCGCCGATTTCGTGGCGCTGGATTTCTCGCCGCTCGACAATATCGGCATGCTGCAGGAGCGCAGCCATATCCGCGCCGTCTACATCGCCGGCAAGGAAGTCCGCATCGTCGAGCGCGGCTACGACCCGCGCCAGGTTACCGACTTCGCGCTGTCCAATTGGACCGAGCTCTACACCCGCGCCCGCGTAGCCGAGTTGAACCGGCAACACCCGCGGCTCGCCGCCGAATAGTGTGGAAACCGTGGGGGCGGGCCCCGTCCGGGCGGCAAGGAAACCCGGCTAGATCAGCGGCGTGCTTCCTTCGAGACAGCTGCTTCGCAGCTTCCTCAGGATGAGGACCGTTCCCAACTCCATCAAGACTTCCCTCATGGTGAGGAGCGCCCGAAGGGCGGGTCTCGAACCACACACAACCGTGATGCGGCTAGTTCTTCATGGCCTCGAAGGCCGGGGTCATGGCTGAGCGGAGAGGGGTCGGGAGCGCGGCCGCGGGTTGCAAGACGCGAGTGCGCCTAGGCCACCGTCATCTCGCCGAGATAGGCGTGGCGGATCAATTCGTTCTGGCGCAATTCGGCCGATGGGCCGCTGAGCACGACCTGCCCGGTCTGCAACACATAGGCGCGGTCGGCGATCGCCAATGCCATGTTGGCGTTCTGCTCGACCATAAAGATCGTCGTGCCCTGTTTGTTGATCTCGCGGATGATGTCAAACACCTGCTCGACATAGGCAGGCGACAATCCCATCGACGGCTCGTCCATGCACAACAATTTGGGGTGCGCCATCAGCGCCCGGCCGATCGCAACCATCTGCTGCTCGCCGCCCGACAGGGTGCCGGCGAGCTGGCGCAGCCGCTCCTCGACGCGTGGAAAGAGCGCGAAGACGCGTTCGAGATCGGCGGCGAATTCGCCTCCGCGCGGGCGCGTGTAGGCGCCCATTTCGAGGTTTTCGTAGACCGTCATGCGCGGGAACAGCCGCCGCGCTTCGAGCACCGGCGCGATGCCGCGGCGCACCCGTTCGGCGGTGCTGACCCCATTCAAGGACTGGCCTTCGTAGACGATTTCGCCGCGGCTCGGCCGCACGATCCCCATGATCGCCTTCATTGTCGTCGATTTGCCCGAGGCGTTGCCGCCCAAGAGGCAAACGATTTCGCCGGCGTCGATCCGGTAATCGACCGCTTTCAGCACATGAAGGTCGCCGTAGTGGGTGTCGACCCCCCGGAATTCAAGCATCCGCCGCACCTAATTCATGGGAATGAGCGCTTTTAGCAGGCTGTTGAAAAACCCCAAGCGGGTCATTGCGAGAGGGCCGAACGCCGACGCGGCAATCGAGCAGGCCGGCGGATGGCCGCTGTCGCTTTCTCTGGATCGCCACGGCCGGTTTGCGGCCTCGCGATGCCAACAAAGAGACGTTTCAACCGCCTTTTAGGCGCCGGTGCGGGAATAGCCGGTGCTGTGCTGGAAAACATTGGGCTTGCGGTAGATAGCGAGGATGATGGCCCCCTCGTCGGAATGGGTCGCGTGAAACGAGCCAACCCGCCGCCACACGAACTCGCCGGCCCGGCACACCCCGTCATGGTCGTAAAATGAACCTTCGATCACATAGGTTTGCTCGATCTCGGCGTGCTTATGCAGCGGCAAGCTCGCGCCCGGCTCCCATTTGAGCAGACACGTCATCTCGCCTTTCTCTTTATCCTCATACAGCACTTTGATCGAGATGCCGGAAAACTGTGTCGGCTCCCATCCGAACTCTTGCGGCTTGACGTAGATGGAACCACCGATCGTGGGCTGAGCCGGCGGGGTCCGGCCGGCCGTTGTCCCGGCGGTTTCGGTAATGCTTATGGCGGTTCTCCAAGCTGTGATCGATCCCTCGGACGACGCAACTCTGCACTCTCGCAGATCGCGCTCGTCTTACGCGAAGACCGCGCTGCGGCCGAGATAGGCGCGGATCACCTCGTCGTCGCGGCGCACGAGTTCGGGCGGCCCCTCGGCGATCTTTTCGCCATGGTCGAGCACGACGACCTTGTCGGCGAGGCTGACGACGACGTCGAGCTTGTGCTCGATCAGCACGATCGCGAGCCCGCAGCGGTGCAGGCTTTTGATCTGCTCGGCGAGTTCGAGGGTTTCGGCCGGGTTCATCCCGGCGGTCGGCTCGTCGAGGAGCAACAGCCTGGGCCGCACGGCGAGTGCCCGGGCGATCTCGGTCCGCCGCCGGTTGGCGTAGGACAGGCTCGCCGCGGCATGGTCGGCGCGCGGCAGCAGCCGGTTGCCGAACAGGGCCAGGATTTCGAGCGCCCGCTCGCGCGCCTCCTGCTCCTCGCGCCGGGTTTTCGGCAGCCGCAGCAACGCGCCGGCCGCCCCGGTGCCGAGCCGCGCATGCATGCCGATCATGACGTTTTCGAGGACGCTGAGATTCGGGAACAGGCGGATGTTCTGAAAGGTGCGGGCGATGCCGCGTTCGAGCACGCGGTGCGGCGGCAGCCGGCCGATCTCCCTGCCGGCAAAACGGACCGCACCGCTGTTCGGGGCGACGAGGCCGGTAACGGCGTTGAACAGGGTCGATTTGCCGGAGCCGTTCGGGCCGATAACGGCGACGACCGAATGCGCCGGCACGTCGAGCGAGACCGACCGTAATGCCACCAGCCCGCCAAAGCTGACGGTCAGGCCGGAAATCTCGAGCAGCGCGCCCTCCGCATCGAGGCCCCCGTCGCCACCGAGGTCGCGCAATGCGTCAAAGCCGCCGCGCGCCACCTGCGCCGACTGCTCGTCAAGGCTCAGCGCCGGCATCCGTCGCGACGCCGGGATCAGTCCGTCCCGGCGATAGAGCATCATCAGCACCAGGATCAGGCCAAAGATCAGTTCGATCGACGAGGCGAGCTCGACATGCTGCAGCCAGTCGATGTCGATCAAGCGGCCGAGGGCGTGCAGCCATTGCGACAAATCTTCGAGAAACCACGATTGCAGCATCTGCAGTACCAGCGCGCCGACGACGACCCCCCACACACTGCCGATGCCGCCGAACACGATCATGACCAGGATCATGACCGAGACCGGAAACATGAACATCTCCGGCGTCGCGGTCTGCAATTTGGCGACGTAGAAGGTGCCGGTGGCGCCGGCAAAGGCGGCCCCGGTGGCAAAGGCCAAGAGCTTGAAGCGGACGCGGTCGACGCCCATCGCCGCGGCGGCGACCTCGTCCTCGCGAATCGCCATCCAGGCGCGCCCGATGCGCGAATCCTTGAGCCGCAGACTGGTCGCGATGAACAGCGCGACGAGCGCCACGCCGACGTAATAATAGGGCGTCGCGTTGATGCCGAAACTGTAGCCGAAGAGCTGCGGGGCGGCGACCCCGTTCAGCCCCATCGCGCCATTGGTCACGCTCGGGACGTTGCGCGCGACGATCGGGACGATCTCGCCAAAGCCCAGGGTCACGATCGCCAGGTAGTCGCCTTTGAGGCGCAATGTCGGCGCGCCGAACAGGATGCCGAAAAAGGCGGCAACCGCGGCAGCGATCGGCATCATCAGCCAGAATGACACCTGGAAATGGACGACGTCGCCGCCACCACCCGGCATCCGCGCGACGAGGTCGAGCCAGCGAAACGGCTCCCAAAAGCCGGTCCACGCCGGTTGCAGCTGAAACGAGGCAGCGGCGCCGTAAACATAGGCGCCGATCGCGAAAAACGCGGCATAGCCGAGGTCGAGCAGACCGGCAAAGCCGACGACGATGTTGAGCCCGAGCGCCAATGCGGCGAAGGCAAGCGCGTTCGCCGCCGAATCGATGTCGGCGTCGTTGCGATGGATAAGCGGAAACGCCAGCGCCGCCGCCGTAATCAAAAAGATCGTGAGGCGGGTGCGGACGGCCGGCGAAATCCGGGCAATCAGCGGCAAGGCCGGCGACCGCGCGCGCAATGCCGCGGTCCTGTCGGGCGGCGGCTCGCCGATCCCCGCCATCCTACGATTTGTTCGGCGTGGCGCGACCCATCAGGCCGGCCGGGGCGAAAACCAGGACCAAGACGAGGATCGAGAAGATGATCACATCGGTCCAGCGCACCGCGATCAACTGGCCGCCCAGGGTCTCGATCAACCCGATCAGCAACCCGCCGATCATCGCCCCCGGGATGCTGCCGATCCCGCCCAACACCGCCGCGGTAAAGGCGCGCAACCCCGCCGTATAGCCGATGATAAAGCTCGTGTAATTGTAGTAGAGGCCGAAGATCAGCGCCGCCGCCCCGGCCAGCGCCGATCCCAAAAAGAACGCGGTGACGATGACCCGATCGACATTGACGCCCATCATCCGCGCGGCTTCGGCATCTTGCGCAGTGGCGCGCATCGCCTTGCCGAGCCGGGTGCGGCTGACAAACAGGTGCAACCCTACCATCAGCGCCAACGCCACGCCCCAGATCAACAGCTCCTTCAGCTCGATAACCACCTGGCCGATGTGCCAGCGCACGACGGGTAGCGGATTGGGGTAGTTCTCGGAGCCCGCGCCGACGGTCAACAGGATGACGTTGAACAGGATGTAGGAGACGCCGATCGTCGTGATCATCGCCGCGGTGCCGCGCACGCCGCGCAACGGGCGCAATGACAGGCGCTCGATGACGACCCCGATGATCCCGGCCCCCGCCATCGTCACAAAGAAGGCGAACGCCAGCGCCCCGGCCAGCGCCGCCCCGGTCAGCACCTGGGTTTGCCCCGAAATGCCGAGCAGCTGCAAGGCCCACATGCCGATAAACGAGGCGACCATGAACACGTTGAAATGGGCGAAGTTGATCAGCTCGAGGATGCCGTAGACGAGGGTGAAGCCCAGCGCCAGCAAGGCGTACATCGCACCCAGGCTCAACCCATTGATCACCTGCTGCGCTAGCACGCTGTATTCGGTCATGGCTAGCCGGACATGTGATCGAGCATACGATTGTTAACGGCTTGACCGCGCAATGCCCGACCCGGTCCGGCCGGCGCCGTACCACACCAGCCGTCGCCCCCGCGAAAGCGGGGGTCCAGGGCAGCCGGCCAAGCCCCGGCTCCTAGGTTCCCGCGTTCGCGGGAACGACGGCAAAGACACCGGTTCGGAGCCATTTTCGGTTGGCCGCTCACGAACTCGCCGGCGCCACCCCCATGTACTTGTACTGGTGGAGCACGTCGTCGAGCGGATATTTGTCGTTGCGGGTGATCTGGAACACGCTGACCACCCGGTTCTCGATATCGCCGTTGGCGTCGAAGCTGACCTCGCCCTGCAGGGTGTTGACGTGCGACTGCTGGATCGCGTCGCGGATTGCATCGCGGGTCACGTCCTTGCCCGACGCGGCGACCCGCTTGATCGCGTCGATAATGACGGATGCGGCGTCGTAGGCGGTGATCGAGTAATTGTCGGGCTGTTCGCCATACTTTTTGACGAAGCGCTCGATCATCGGCGCCGCGTCGGGGTTCTCGACCATGTTTGGCGACGCGGTCGTCGCGTACCAACCCTGCGCCGCCGGGAAACCCGCGCCCTTCAGGATCTCGGCGCCGTAAACGCCGTCGCCGCCCGATTTGACGACGCTCGGGACGATGTCGTAGGACTGCTTGACCAGCTTGACCCCGGCCTGGGCTACGCCGCCGTAATAAATCGAATCGGGGTTCAGCTGCTTTATCTTGGTCAGGGTTGTCGTGTAGTCGGCCTCCTTCGGGTTTAGCTGGTCGCGGCCGAGCACGTTGATGCCGCGCTTTTTGGCTTGCGCCTGAAACGCGTCGGCGAGCCCGACGCCGTAGGCGCCGCTGTCGTCGAGCACATAGACCGACTTCACCTTTAGCGTGTCGGCGAAATAATTCGCCATGTTCGGGCCCTGAAAGGCGTCGGTGGTGACAGTGCGGAAATATACCGCCTTGCCGCCGGGGCGGTATTGCGCGGCGAATTTCGGGTCGGTGATGTCGGGATTGGTCGAGGAAGGGGTGATCGTCGCGAGATTGCCCTGGCTCAGGATCGGCGACATCGCCTTGCCCGAGCCGCTCATCTGCGGGCCGATCGCGGCAACGACCGAATCGTCGGAGACCATCTTGCGGGCGTTGGTGGCGGCCTGGGCCGGATCGTATTGGCCGGCGGTGGCGGTGCCGTCGTCGAGCTGAAGCACGTCGATCTTGTAGCCGCCGATACCGCCCGCGGCGTTGGCTTCGTCGATCGCCAGCACGGCACCATCCCTGATCAGCTCGGCGTCGTGCGCGTCGGCGCCGGTAAAGGGCAGGTTGATGCCAACCTTGACGGTTTTGTCGGCGGCGAAAGCCAGGCCGCCGCTCGCCGCCAAGGTGCCGGCAACGGCGGTTGTCGACAGGCTGATGAGCACAGAACGACGCGACAGCATTTCCGACCTCCCCGTGTCGAGGCTTCTGGTGGTTCCAGCAAATGTCGTGCCGAACCCGGCGCGACGGCGACGCGGCGAAACTACACGATCTCGCCTCGCGGATCAGCTTTCTCTGACGGTGCCCGGATCGCGGCGGGTGCGGCCCGCGCTCTGGAGGCCGCGGAACGCGGAAACCGCCAGGATCACCCGCTGCATGGCCCGTGCTCTGCCCATATCTTGGTCTGCCCATTTCTTGGATTGATCTCGCCCGCCCGCGGCGCAGTGGGTAGAGTAGGCGAGGGTGGTTACCCCCGGAGGGAGGATCGCAATGCCCGAGGCAAAGACAGGACGGCACGCGGCGCCACGATATAACGAGCTCTTGGCGCGGGCCGAGGCGCTGGTTCCGGTGCTGCGCGAGCGCGCTCCACGGGCCGAGGAACTGCGCCGTCTGCCCGACGAGACGATCGCCGATCTGCACGCGAGCGGGCTCTTCCGGATGCTGCAGCCGGCGCGGGTCGGCGGCAGCGAACTGCCGTATCGCAGCTTGTTCGAGCTGACCGCGGTGATCGGCCAGGGCTGCGGCTCGACCGCCTGGGTGCTGGCAAACCTCGCCGCCCATCATTGGCTCCTCGGCATGTGGCATCCCGAGGCGCAGGAAGAAATTTGGGGCGAATCGGCCGACAGCCTAATCAGCTCGGCGCTGATTTTTGCGCGCGGCCGCGCCCGGCGCGTCCCCGGCGGTTACCGCCTGAGCGGGCGCTGGCCGTTTTCGAGCGGGATCGATCCGTCGACCTGGAACATGTTCGGCGCGATCGTCAGCGACGAGGAGACCGGGCAAACCGAGCCGCGCATGTTTCTGGTGCCGGCGAGCGACTACAAGATCATCGACACTTGGCAAGTCATCGGCCTCGCCGGCACCGGCAGCAAGGATGTCGAGACCGCCGACGTCTTTGTTCCGGCCTATCGCACGCTCGCCACCGAGCGGATCAAGGGCGGCCCCAACCGGGGCAGCGAATTGAACCCTGGGACGCTCTACAAACTCCCGGCGGTCAGCCTGTTCGGCTTTGCCATCGCCGGCGTTTCGCTCGGCATCGCGCGTGGTGCCATCAAGCATTTCGCCGAAACGACGCGCACCCGGTTGGGCGCCTATACCGGGCGCAACATCGCCGATTTCACCAATATCCAGGTGCATCTCGCCGAGGCCGCGGCGTTGGCCGACGCCGCCGAGGCGATCGTATTGCGCGATTGCGACGAGGCGACGCGGATCACCGAAGCCGGCATCGTGCCGAGCCTCGAGGAGCGGGCGCGCTACCGCCGCGACGGCGCCTTTGCCGCCACACTCTGTACCAGGGCGGTCGATCTCTTGTTCACCGCGACCGGCGGCGGCGCGATTTATGCGCGAAACCCGATACAGCGCGCCTTCCGCGATGTCCACGCCGCGAACGCCCATTACATGCTGGGCTGGGATGTCAACGGCGCCGTGTACGGACGAGTGGCGCTCGGCCTGCCTCCCGACTCGCCGTTGTGATGCAAGAGTGAGGGGTCGATCGTGCCCAATAACAAGCCGCAATCCGCAACCGCAGCACCCATCCCTGCGGAAATGGAGCATCCCGGCAGCCACGCGGCACCGGTGCACAGCACCTCGGCCGAGGGCTTCAACGCCCGCGAGCTGCGCAACGCGCTCGGCGCGTTCGCCACCGGCGTCACGATCATCACGACGCGCAGCCGCGACGGCAAACCGCACGGGATCACCGTCAACTCGTTCAGCTCGGTGTCGCTGAACCCGCCGCTGGTGCTGTGGAGCAGCTCGCTCTACGCCCAAAGCCTGCCGGCCTTTCAAGAGGCGTCGCATTTCGTCGTCAATATTCTGGCGTTTGACCAGGTCCCGCTGTCGAACAAATTTGCCACGCAGAACGACGACAAATTCGTCGACGTCGATCACATCGTCCCCGAAAGCGGCGCGCCGGTCTTGATCGGCGCCGCGGCGCATTTCGAATGCCGCAACGAGTTTCGCCATTACGGCGGCGACCACATCATTTTTATCGGCCATGTCGAGCGCTTCGCCTATACTGACCGTCCGACATTGCTGTTTTGCCGCGGCAAATACATGCGCGGCGAGCCGATGCTCCCGCCGTGATCCGCCGCGAGAGCAGTTGCTGATCTGATCGAACGATTACTTCCGGAATTGTCATCAAGCGAAGCGAAGCAATTCCGGGCCGTCGAGCGATCGTCCTTTCGAGATTGCTTCGTCGCAGAGCCTGTCCTCGGACCGGCGCCGCCGGACCCGTGCCCTCCTCGCGATGACAGCGTGGCAACCGGGTCGAAATCTCCCCAAGGCGAAGACCTGCCAGCCGCCTGGCGTATTCGATCGGACGGCCGAGCGAATTCGGTGACCGCGCAATTGCCGTGAAATAGCGTTAAATAGTGCGACAGGGCATCTTCGGGAGGCAGCAATCATGGCGCACGAAACGGTTCGCTTGGCGCGGTATGCCGCAGCCCTCCGCTACCAGGATCTG
>Ga0210390_10004506_pt1 | contig 11742 bp, 8 predicted proteins | sample IncBWH11OmetaG_FD_161050 | JGI IMG/M metagenome (GOLD analysis project Ga0210390, IMG submission 161050) | Forest soil microbial communities from Barre Woods Harvard Forest LTER site, Petersham, Massachusetts, United States - Inc-BW-H-11-O ... | reverse complement strand
TGTCCCGGCGACGTCGATTTCCGCGCCTCGGTCTCGTTGATCGACGAGAAGGCCGGCAGACGCGTGCGGATGGGTCAACTGGCGTTCGTCGGCTCTCACCGCATCAACGGCGTCTCGGCGATGCATTCCGACCTGATGAAGGAGACCGTGTTCCACGATCTCAATCATCTTTATCCCGGCCGCATCACCAACAAGACCAACGGCATCACCTTCCGCCGCTGGCTGATTCTGGCAAATCCGAAGCTGACCGACCTGTTGCGCGAAGCCTGCGGCGAGGCCGTGCTCGATGATCCCGCGCAGCTTTCGCATCTGGAGGCCCGCGCCAGCGATAACGCGTTCCAGGAAGCGTTCCGCAACGTCAAGCACCACAACAAGCTCGCGTTGTCGCGGCTGATCGGCGAACGTCTCGGCATCAAGGTCGATCCGGCCGCGCTGTTCGACGTCCAGATCAAGCGCATCCACGAATATAAGCGGCAGCTGCTCAATATCCTGGAAGCGATTGCGCTCTATCACGCGATCAAGGACGACCCGCACGCCAACTGGGTGCCGCGCGTCAAGGTCTTCGCGGGCAAGGCAGCGGCCAGCTATCGCTATGCCAAACTGATCATCAAATTGATCAACGATGTCGCCGACATCGTGAACAAAGATTCCGCGATCGCCGGACGGTTGAAGATCGCGTTCCTCGCCGACTACAATGTCAGCCTCGCGGAAGTAATCATTCCTGCCGCCGACCTCTCCGAGCAGATTTCGACCGCCGGCATGGAAGCCTCCGGCACGGGCAACATGAAGCTTGCGCTGAACGGCGCGCTGACCATCGGCACGCTCGACGGCGCCAATATCGAAATCCGCGACCATGTGGGCGCGGAAAACATCGCGATCTTCGGCATGGAAGCGATGGACGTGGTGGTACGGCGCAAGCAGGGGCTGGACGCCAGCGACGTGATCCGGCGCTCGCCTGGCCTGTCGCGCGCGATCAACGCGATCGGCAGCGGCGAATTCTCCCCCGACGATCCGAGCCGCTTTGAATCGATCGCACATGCGCTTCGCCATCTCGACCATTACATGGTGAGCGCGGATTTCGATTCCTATTACGAGGCCCAGCGCGGCATCGACGCCCGCTGGCAGGTGGTGCCGGCATGGACGCGCGCCTCGATCCTCAACGTCGCGCGCATGGCGTGGTTCTCATCCGACCGCACCATCCGCGAATATGCGCGGGATATCTGGAACGTGCCGGTGAACGGAAGCATGCCACAGGCCTCGGGCGCACAGCGCGGGGCGACCGGTTGATCGGACGATCGCAAGCGGCGCAAATAACAAAAAGGGCGGCCCACCAAGCCGCCCTTTCGTTCGTGATGGTGTGCCTACTCACTCCGCCGCGAGTTTCACATCGGGTGCGGCGGCGCGGACGTCGGCGTCGACCTGGGCCTCGAACTTGGCAAAATTCTTCTGGAACATGCCGACCAGCGCGCGCGCGGTCTTGTCGAACTCGGCCTTGTCCTTCCAGGTGTTCACGGGATTGAGGATTTCGGTCGGTACGCCCGGCAGGGCGGTTGGCACGGCGAAGCCGAAATATTTGTCGGTGCGGAATTGCGCATTGCGCAAGCTGCCGTCGAGCGCGGCCGTCAGCAACGCCCGGGTCACCTTGATCGGCATCCTGGAGCCGGTGCCATATTTGCCGCCGGTCCAGCCGGTGTTGACCAGCCAGCAATCGACATTGTGCCTGGCGATCAGCTCGCGCAGCATGTTGCCGTAGATCGAAGGATCGAGCGGCAGGAAGGGCGAACCGAAGCAGGTGGAGAATTCCGGCTGCGGCTCGGAGCCGAGGCCACGTTCGGTACCCGCCACCTTCGCGGTATAGCCGGACAGGAAGTGATACATCGCCTGCGCCGGCGTGAGTTTCGCGATCGGCGGCAACACGCCGAAGGCGTCGGCTGCCAGCATCACCATATTCTTCGGGTGGCCGGCGCGGCCGGTGCGCGAGGCGTTCGGGATGAAATCGAGCGGATAGGCCGAGCGGGTATTCTCGGTTTTCGAGCCGTCGTCGAAATCCGGAATCCTGGTATCCTCGTCGAGCACGACATTCTCGAGCACGGCGCCGAAGCGCTTGCTCGCCGCATAAATCTCCGGCTCGGCTTCCTCCGACAGCTTGATGCATTTGGCGTAGCAGCCGCCTTCGAAGTTGAAGATGCCGTCGGTGCCCCAGCCGTGCTCGTCGTCGCCGATCAGCGTGCGCTTGGGATCGGCCGACAGGGTGGTCTTTCCGGTCCCGGACAGGCCGAAAAAGATCGCCGAATCGCCAGCAGGGCCGACATTGGCCGAGCAATGCATCGGCATCACGCCTCTGGCGGGCAGATAATAGTTCAGCGTGGTGAAGACCGATTTCTTCATCTCGCCGGCATAATAAGACCCGCCGATCAGGACGATCTTGCGGGCGAAATCGATCGTGACCACGTTCTCCGAGCGCACGCCGTGACGTTTCGGGTCGGCGCGGAAGCTCGGCATGTCGATGATGGTCAGTTCGGGCACGAAGTCCCTGAGCTCGGACAGCGCCGGCCGGATCAACAGGTTTCGGATGAACAGCGAATGCCAGGCGAGTTCGGTGAAGACGCGGGTCTTGATCTGGAAATTGGGATCGGCGCCGCCATAGAGATCCTGCGCGAACAGCGTCATGCCTTCGGCATGCTTGAGGAAATCAGCATGAAGCGCTTCGAACTGTTCGGAGGTGATCGACTGGTTGCCGGCCCACCACATTTTCTCGGTGGTCGCATCGCGAACCGTGAACTTGTCCTTTGGACTGCGGCCGGTGAAGTCGCCGGTGTCGGCGCACAGCGCGCCATCGGCGGACAGCACCGCCTCGCTGGCGGAAAGGGCATATTGGTAAAGCTGCGCGGCCCCGAGATTCCAGTGCACCCGCTTGAGATTTTTTAAACCGAATTTGTCGGCACCGAAGGCGCCGTTGCGAATTCCAGTCTCTTGCACGAAAAACCCTCCTCGAACCCGCGAAACGCGACTGCCGCCAGACACGCCCTCTGTCGCGGTACCGTCAATTGAATATAGCCTTCCGGCCCAGGTCCGACGACCTATTATTCATGAACGCTCGCCTTGCCAAGCCGATCCCTCCTATTTGGTTTATTCCGGGCCGGGACCTTGATCTGGCGCAAATTTCTGCTGCTGCTGCGAGCGCGCCAGAATGCATAATTCCGCGGCTGGAATCTGTTGCGGCGCACCATTGCGATGTCTCGGATTGCGGCTTCTCGGATATCGCCGGATCGCCGAGCGGCGCACGAACGATGATGCGCGGCGAGCAAGCCGCGGCTATGGTTTGGCCCGCGCCTCTTCCGCCAGTTTCACCAGCATCTTTCGCAACTCGCCGGGCCCCGTAACCCGCGCCGGAAAGTCCAGCCGCAGGGTCTTGGTCCCGGCCTGCAGGTCGATCCCGTCGGGATCGCAGCCGGTGCAGCGCCAGTCAGCCGCTTCCGCACCGAGCAGCTTGGTTGCGTAGAGGTTAGTCGCCTCACGGTGATCGGCGTTCATGTGCTCCACCGCGCCCGGCTCGGCGTCGAGCAGTGCCGCGGCATCGGAAATATCGGTCAGAAACCGCTCGGGCTTCAGGTCCACGATCCGCCCAAAACCGGCCACCAGATGGGTTCCGCTCGGCCTGATCCGGAAGAAGGAGAAGTCCTTAAAGTTTACAAAGGCTTCCGCGGATGGATGGGCGTTGAGGTAGCGCCGGCGGACGACTTCCAGATCAGGGCTTGTGACCTCTTCGGCCCGGCCCGACAGCATGATCCGCGATCCCTCCAGCGGATCGCCCTCGGCGCGCTCGTCCAGCATCAACGAAGCTCTCGTGTCGGCGAGGAGATTCTTCGTGTGCACGGCGAGGCGCGAAATCAGCAGGAGCGGCGTGCCATCGGGATGGCTTGCGACATTCACCAGCGAGCAATAGGGATCGCCGCTGCCGGCCATCAGGGTCGCCAGGGCCCCCTGCCGGCTACGGCGGAGCAGCGAGCGGGCCAGCTTCCCGGGGTCGAAATCGGGGGTCAATTGCATCGATTATTACCTCGCCAAACTATTGCAATGAGAGCCTTTTTTCGGGTAAACGAACGTCCATATGGGTCGAAGCGCTTCGCCGGATGAGGCGCTTTCATGGAACTCGGTCACACTTCAGCCCAGCTTGCATTGCTCGCTGACCACGTTCGAAGCCCATTCTGCGGCGCATCATCAAATTGGCCGCCGTTTCAGCAACCTAGTAGCAGTATCTGAAAGCAGGCTCATGCCCACAATTGCCTTGGTCGATGACGACCGCAACATTCTCACATCCGTCTCGATTGCGCTCGAGGCCGAAGGTTATCGTATCATGACCTACACCGACGGTGCGTCGGCGCTTGACGGCTTCCGCACCAGTCCCCCCGACCTTGCGATCCTCGACATCAAGATGCCGCGCATGGACGGCATGGAGACGCTGCGGCGGCTGCGCCAGAAATCCGACCTTCCGGTCATCTTCCTGACCTCCAAGGACGAGGAAATCGACGAATTATTCGGCCTCAAAATGGGCGCCGACGATTTCATCCGCAAGCCGTTTTCGCAGCGCCTTTTGGTCGAACGCGTGAAGGCCGTGCTTCGCCGCGCGGCGCCGAAGGATCCCACCGCCGTGCCCAAGGAAACCGACGCCAAGGCGCTGGACCGCGGGCTGTTGCGCATGGACCCGGAGCGGCACACCTGCACCTGGAAGAACGAGCCGGTGACGTTGACGGTGACGGAGTTCCTCATCCTGCAGGCGCTGGCCACCCGCCCCGGCGTCGTCAAGAGCCGCAATGCCCTGATGGACGCCGCCTATGACGACCAGGTCTATGTCGACGATCGAACCATCGACAGCCACATCAAGCGGCTGCGCAAGAAGTTCAAGGTCGTGGACGACGAATTCGAGATGATCGAGACCCTGTACGGGGTGGGATACCGTTTCAAGGAAACCTGACGGCGGGCGCTGCATGTGCGGTTTGTTAACTGACGCCGCCGCGCCCCTGGGGTAGGATGCGAAGACACTACGCATCGCGGGAATTTGAAACAACCGGCGGTTTTGACCATTGCTTGATCGAACGCAGCCTGATGCAAGCCTGAATGCCGAGGACGCTTCGCCGCCCGTCGTTCTGGACACCGTTGCCGCGGAGAACCCGCCTCTCAAAGGCTGGCAGCGGCTGCTCGACTGGCTGCGCCGGGTTGGTCAATTCTTTTTCGCCTTAAGCTTCTCCAGCCTGACGCGGCGCATCGTTTCGCTCAACATCGCCGGCCTGCTCGCGCTGGTGGCGAGCATTCTCTATCTTTCACAGTTCCGCGCCGGCCTGATCGATGCGCGCGCCCAAAGCCTCCTGGTGCAGGCCGAGATCATTGCCGGCGCGATCGCGGCTTCCGCAACGGTCGAGACCAATACCATCACCATCGACCCCGACCGGCTGCAGGACCTCAAACCCGGTGAAACCTACGGCGCGCCGGACGAATATTCGGGGCTCGATTTTCCGATCAATCCGGAGCGCGTCGCGCCGGTCTTGCGCCGGCTGATTTCGCCGACCAAGACCCGCGCCCGCATCTACGACCGCGATGGCGGCCTCATTCTCGACAGCCGCAGTCTCTACGGCCGCGGCGACGTGCTGCGGTTCGAATTGCCGCCGCCGTCGGTGGAAAAGCCCGGTATCGCCAAACGGACGATGATCGCGATCCGCACCTGGCTCAATCGCGGCGACCTGCCGCTCTATCGCGAGCTCGGCCCCGAGAATGGCAACGGATACCAGGAAGTCGCCCATTCGCTGAAGGGGCAGAAGAGCAGCGTGGTGCGCGTCAACGACCTCGGCGAGGTGATCGTTTCGGTTGCCGTCCCCGTGCAGCGTTTCCGCGCGATCCATGGCGCATTGATGCTTTCGACCCAGGGCGACGACATCGACCAGATGGTCACCGCTGAGCGTCTTGCCATCCTCAAGGTCGGCGGCGTCGCCTCAGCGGTGATGATCGTATTGTCACTGCTGCTGGCGAGCACCATCGCAGGCCCGGTGCGCCGGCTTGCCGACAGCGCCGAACGCGTCCGGCGCCGGATCCGGACCCGCGTCGAAATTCCCGATTTCACCGGGCGGCGCGACGAGATCGGGCATCTCTCCGGCGCGCTGCGCGACATGACGGACGCGCTCTATAACCGCATCGAGGCGATCGAGATGTTCGCCGCCGACGTCGCCCATGAGCTGAAGAACCCGCTGACGTCGCTGCGCTCGGCGGTCGAAACGCTGCCTTTGGCGCGCAATGAAAACAGCCGCGCGCGGCTGCTCACGGTGATCGAACATGACGTCCGGCGGCTCGACCGGCTGATTTCCGACATTTCTGATGCCAGCCGGCTCGACGCCGAACTGCAGCGCCAGGACATGACCTCCGTCGATCTACGCCGCCTTTTGACGGCGCTGGCTTCGGTCGCGAATGAGACCCGGCGCGGTAACACTATCGCCGTCGAACTGCGTTTCGAAGGCCGGGGCGCCAGCGACACTTTCTCGGTGCCGGGTCACGATTCGCGGCTCGGACAGGTGATCTCGAACCTGTTGTCCAACGCGCAGTCCTTTTCCGGCACCGGCAGCAAGGTGCGGATGATTTGCCGGCGCGCGCGATCAGACATTGAAATCGTCGTCGACGACGACGGGCCGGGCATTCGCGAGGATGCGCTGGAACGAATCTTCGAGCGTTTCTACACCGACCGGCCGCACCAGGGCTTTGGACAGAATTCGGGGCTCGGACTGTCGATCTCGAAACAGATCGTGGAGGCCCATGGCGGACGGATATGGGCCGAGAACCGCACCGGCCCGTCGGGCGTGGACGGCGAGGCAACGATCGCCGGCGCGCGCTTTGTGGTCAGGCTGCCCGCGCCATGACCGAGGCGGAGGGCGCCAGCATCCACGCCTCCGCGGTGCTGGTTGGGAATCGCGCGGTGCTGATCCGCGGGCCGTCGGGGTCCGGAAAATCGCGTCTTGCGTTTGATCTCATCCTGGCCGGCCGCTCCGGCCAGATCGCGCCGGCCTTGCTGGTGGGCGACGACCGCGTCCACGTTCTGGCGGTGGAAGGCCAGCTTGTCGTCCGGCCGGCGCCGGTTTTGGCCGGGCTCATCGAAGTTCGCGGGTTGGGGATTCGAAGCTGCGACTTCGTCAACGAGGCTCCCACGGGCCTGGTGGTTGACCTCGAGGCTCAGGACGCCGAGCGGCTGCCCTCGCCCGAATCCCTTCACACAGATATCTTAGGTATCAAAATACCTCGCATCCCCGTAGGCCGTGGTTTTGCCGGTCTTCCGCTGGTGATCGCCGGGCTTACCATGAGCGCGAATTCATCTTCCACCCAGCCTTCGGCCAATTGCCCGAAGGGAATTGGTAACCATATCAGTCCCACTATCGCGACCGAATAGACCGGCGCCGGCTCCCTTCCCCACCACTAATTTCCGGGAGAATCGCGACGATCCCCTCTTGCGCGGGGGCTCTGGATGGTCAAAGTGGCGCGTTCGTGCGGTGCACCAAAAGCACCCGCGAGGAGTTTTCGATGATTGGTCTAGTGCTTGTGACCCATGGGCGCCTTGCCGACGAGTTCAAGGCGGCGCTCGAACATGTCATGGGTCCGCAAAAACAAATCGAAGCCGTCACGATCGGGGCCGAGGATGATTCCGATTTGTGCCGGAGCGACATTATCGAGGCGGTCAACCGCGTCGACTCAGGCGACGGGGTCGCCATCCTCACCGACATGTTCGGCGGCACACCTTCAAATCTCGCAATCTCCTGCATGAGCCGCCCGAAGGTGGAAGTGCTCGCAGGGATCAATCTTCCGATGCTGGTCAAGCTCGCCAAAGTCCGCGAGGAGCGGTCGCTTCCCGACGCCATTGCCATGGCCCAGGAAGCCGGCCGCAAATACGTCACCATCGCAAGCCGGGTGCTCGCCGGCAAATGAGCGACGACGCGGCGCCCGACAATATCCCCGGGCCAAGCGTCCCGGCGGGCGCCGTCTCCCGCGAACTTCCGATCATCAACAAGCGCGGCCTGCACGCGCGCGCGTCGGCGAAATTCGTGCAGACGGTCGAGCGCTTCAATGCCGAAGTGTGGGTGACCAAGGGCGGCGAGACCGTCGGCGGCACCTCGATCATGGGGCTGATGATGCTGTCGGCAGGTCCCGGCACCTCGATCGTCGTCTCCGCGATCGGACCGGAAGCGCAAGCCGCCATCGAGGCGATCACGGCCCTGGTGGCGAGCAAGTTCAACGAAGAAGGCACGTGAACGCGACTCCCTCGCCGCGCCCTTGCAGGGACAGACGAAACGGAATCACTTGCCCGGCGGCACGACATAGACCTTCCAGGTGATCGCCGGACCGGGATGTCCGTGGAAGAAACGCTGCGTGGTGATGGCAAGCTGCTCGGCGTCTTTGGCGTTCGCCGTCATCCAGGCCTCGCAGGGCGGCAACCTTCCGCCCGACGTATCGCAGATGCCGATAAAGCCGAGCCGCCTGGCTTCCTCGAGCGACGTCAAACCCGACGACCACACCTCGCCCGGCGTGAACGGCGCCGGATGATCTGGACTATAGAACGTCATCGGTTCGCCTAGCTCCGTCGTGCCGGCGACGACCGCCCAGCGCGTGTGGAACTTGCTGTGCCACATCTCGGTCAGCTCGCGGGCAAGTTGGGAGCGCGATGCGTAACTCAAAGCGGCATTGGGATTTGCCGCGATTTCGCGGGCGGCGATATAGGGCGAGCCGACAAGCGTGGCGAGCGTGAGCACAAGCCAGATCGCGACGAGACGAAACAACGCGATCCTCTGGACGCGCAACGCCGGAATGGCGACCAGCGCAAGCGGCGTCAAAAAGAACAGCGAAATGCCCCAGTCAGTCTTCATATAGACCGTGAAGATCAATCCGCCGAGCGGCGGCCCGACCGCAACCACGGTCTGGATGATCCAGACGTTGAGCGCCTGCGCACTGTTCACGCCCGGATTCGTACCGCGCGACCAAAGGCACGCCCACATGGCCGATGGATGGCGCACAAGATTGGTCCAGGCCAGCGCCAGTCCCGCCAGCGCCACCGGCACGGCCAGCAGCGCCAGATTGTGACCGACATAACCGAGGACGAGGGCAGCGCTCTGCGCGCGGCTCGAAAGTCCATAGACGTCGCCGGCATAGGTTAGCGGCACGAAGTCCACGGCCCGGAGCCACATCAGATGCGGGATCATCGCAACGACGGCCGCGACCATCGCCACCCACGGCGCCGGCGAGCGCAGGAATTTTTGCCGGTCGGGATGAATGAGGGCGGCAAGGCCGACCGCGCCGATCATGGTCAGCACCCAGTATTTCGTCATCAGCGCCAGCGCACCGGCAAGGCCAAGCAACATACCTGAACGCACACTGCGTTTCTCGAAGGCATCGAGATAGGCCAGCACCAATAGCGGCAGCGTCACGAGCTGCAGCAAATCCGGATTGTATTTGAAGCCCTTGAAATTGAAGATCGGATAGATCGCGAGCATCACCACGACAAAGAACGCGCGCCGGTAGTCCACCACGCGCAAGGCGATGAACCAACAGATCACCATGCCGCACGCCAGCGTCGTCATCGCCAGCAAATAGGTGGCCCAGTCGGCGACCGGAAACATCTTGAACCAGAGGCCGGCGACCCAGCCCGCGAGCGGCGGGTGCTTGCCATAGCCGAGTTGGAATTTCTGGCCCCAGGCGAAGGCTTCGGCGACATCCATATGGACGTCCTGCGCCGCCTTGAGATTGATCAGGATGACGGTCCAGAGCAGCGCGTGGATCGTGGCGAAGCTGACCACCAGCGCGGGAGCGGCATAGCGGTCGGACGCCGAGGCCGCCAGCCACGCCGCCAGCCGGCGAAGGCGTGGCCGTCGGTTTGGCCGGCGGCGCGCGCGCGGAGAAGCCGGCGAAATTGATGCAGTAGCCATAACCCGTGGGTAGCGCGTTTTTCGCCCAAGTGGAATCAGCTTGGCGTGAAGAAGCCCTGCCAAAATGCCGTAATATGGTTGCCGCATGGGAACGCGAATGCTATCCCGCGCCCCATGACTTCCATTCCTATTTTGAATATCCGCAACTTCGCCATCGTTGCGCATATCGACCATGGCAAATCGACGCTGGCCGATCGTCTGATCCAGATCACAGGCGGCCTGCAGGCGCGCGAGATGAAGGAACAGGTGCTCGATTCCATGGACATCGAGCGCGAGCGCGGCATCACCATCAAGGCGCAGACCGTGCGGCTGACCTATTCGGCGAAGGACGGCCGAACCTATATCCTCAATCTCATCGACACGCCCGGGCATGTCGACTTCGCCTATGAGGTTTCCCGGTCGCTTGCGGCCTGCGAAGGCTCGCTGCTGGTGGTCGACGCCAGCCAGGGCGTCGAGGCGCAGACGCTCGCCAACGTCTACCACGCGATCGATGCCGGCCATGAGATCGTGCCGGTACTCAACAAGATCGACCTGCCGGCGGCGGAACCCGACCAGGTCAAGCAGCAGATCGAGGACGTGATCGGCATCGACGCATCCGACGCGGTGATGATCTCGGCCAAGACCGGGCTTGGCATCGACGACGTGCTGGAAGCCATCGTGCACCGGCTGCCGCCGCCGAAGGGCGACCCCGAGGCGTCGCTGAAAGCACTGCTGGTCGATAGCTGGTACGACGTCTATCTCGGCGTCGTAGTGCTGGTTCGGATCGTCGACGGCGTGCTGAAGAAAGGCCAGCGCATCCGGATGATGGGAACCAGCGCCGCTTACGACGTCGAGCGCGTCGGCTTCTTCACCCCGAAGATGCAGCAGATCGACGAGCTCGGTCCCGGCGAGATCGGTTTCATCACCGCCGCGATCAAGGAAGTGGCCGACACACGGGTGGGCGACACCATCACCGACGACCGCAAGCCCGTCACCGACATGCTGCCGGGCTTCAAGCCCGCGATCCCGGTCGTGTTCTGCGGCCTGTTCCCGGTCGATGCCGACGATTTCGAAACCTTGCGCGCCGCGATGGGAAAATTGCGGCTCAACGATGCGAGCTTCTCCTTCGAGATGGAAACCTCGGCCGCACTCGGCTTCGGCTTCCGCTGCGGCTTCCTCGGGCTGTTGCATCTGGAGATCATCCAGGAGCGGCTGCAACGCGAATTCGATCTCAATTTGATCGCGACCGCGCCCTCGGTGATCTACAAGATGCACTTGACCGACGGGCAGGTGATCGAGATCCATAACCCGATCGACATGCCCGACGTAGTGAAGATCGCCGAGATCGAGGAACCCTGGATCGAGGCCACGATTCTTACGCCGGACGAATATCTCGGCAGCGTGCTGAAACTGTGCCAGGACCGGCGCGGCTCGCAGAAGGAGCTCACCTACGTCGGCAACCGCGCGATGGTGAAATACGAATTGCCGCTCAATGAAGTGGTGTTTGATTTCTACGACCGTCTGAAATCGGTCTCGAAGGGTTACGCCTCATTCGACTATCACCTCACCGACTACAAGCCGGCCGACCTCGTCAAGATGCAGATCCTAGTCAACAACGAGCCGGTGGATGCGCTCGCGATGCTGGTTCACAAGACGCGCGCGGAAGGCCGCGGCCGCGCCATGGTCGAGAAGATGAAGGAGCTGATCCCGCCGCACATGTTCCAGATTCCGATCCAGGCGGCGATCGGCGGCAAAATCATCGCGCGCGAAACCGTGCGCGCGCTGCGCAAGGACGTGACTGCGAAATGCTATG
>Ga0210390_10004504_pt1 | contig 11743 bp, 7 predicted proteins | sample IncBWH11OmetaG_FD_161050 | JGI IMG/M metagenome (GOLD analysis project Ga0210390, IMG submission 161050) | Forest soil microbial communities from Barre Woods Harvard Forest LTER site, Petersham, Massachusetts, United States - Inc-BW-H-11-O ... | reverse complement strand
GTTTGAAGAAGGCGCGAAGCTCACGCGGATTGCCGCGACCATCTACTGCGAGCGCGAAGGCCAGAAGGGCATCCTGATCGGCAAAAAGGGACAGATGCTCAAACGCATTGGCACTTCGGCGCGCCTGCAACTCGAGCGAATGCTGGGAACAAAAGTCTTTCTCGATCTGTACGTAAAAGTGCAACCCAATTGGCGCGAATCGCGCGGTTTTGTGGAAGAACTCGACTGGAGAAGGCAGCTGGAGAATCTAACCGACGGTCGCATGGAGCCGCCGAAAGCGCCCCGCAAAGAAGACAATCCACCCCGGAAACGAGGAACGACAATCGCGACAGCATAGCGGACCGGCACTATTTGTGCTCGTTTCGCGGTCTTTACCGATGCCCCAGAGTTTGTCGGATTGAGCTTTCGCAGCTAGAATAAGCTGACCAGAGCATTAAGTCTCAGGCGAGCCAAAACATGTCCCAGGCGGATTCCACCGAGGAACTTCCCGAAAAAGATTTTGATCCCGACCAACTACATTTGCTTTTACGGGTAACACTTTCCGCCGACCGCCGGGCGGTCGATCCCGTGGTGCAGGAAGTGATGGGCGTGGTCCGCCAGATGAAGGGTGTGGACGGCAAGGAAGACGCCATCGAGCTATCGGTGCAAGAGGCATTGGCGAACGCCGTGATTCACGGCGCTAAAGAAGATCCCACCAAGACGGTCGAATGCCTGGTGAGCAGCGACGACGAGCGCGGCGTGCTGATCGTGGTGCGAGACCCCGGCCCTGGTTTTCGCCCAGACGCCATCCCCACGTGCACGGTCGGAGAGAACGTTTATTCCAATCACGGACGCGGAATTTTTCTGATCAACCAGCTCATGGACAAAGTGGAATTCAGAAAGAACGGCACGGAAATTCGCATGGTGAAGCGGTAGCGCCCAATCTCTTCTCTATTATTCCTTCACCGTGATTCCCAATGTTTTCATCTTGCGATACAGGTGGCTGCGTTCCAGGCCCAACACTTCCGCGGCGCGTGTGACGTTGCCATGGTTCTCGTCGAGCTTCTTCAGAATGAAATCCCGTTCATAGGCGTCGCGCGCCTGGTGCAGCGTAGAGAACTCGGTGCGTGCCGCACGCCGGTGGCCGTCGCGATAGACCAGCGTCGGCAGATGCTTGCAGTCGAATTTTGTGGTCAGGGGGTTCATGATCACAATGCGCTCAATCACATTCCGTAATTCGCGGACATTACCTGGCCACGAATAACGCATCAGGGCCTCGACGGCGTCATCTGTAATCTCCCGTGGTCGTCTCCCGTAGGTTGCGGCCAGGTCTTTTAGAAAGTGCCGGGCAAACAGCGGAATGTCTTCCTTCCGGTCGCGCAACGGCGGCACGAAAAACGGGATCACGTTCAGCCGGTAAAAAAGGTCTTCGCGAAAATTTCCCCGCGAGATTTCCTCTTCCAGATCTTTGTTGGTAGAGGCGATGATGCGCGCATCCACGACAATCGTCTTCTCGCTGCCCAGAGGAGCGACGCGCTGCTCATCCAGCGTGCGCAGCACCTTCGACTGGGTTTTCAGGCTCATGTCGCCCACTTCGTCGAGAAACAGCGTCCCTCCGTTGGCCTTTTGAAATTTCCCGTCCTTGTCAACGGCTCCTGGGAACGAACCTTTGTACTGGCCGAACAGTTCGCTCTCGATCAAGTCCTCGGGAATGGCCGCGCAATTGACCTCGACAAAAGTTTCATCCTTGCGCAGGCTTTGCGCATGGATGGCATGGGCCACCAGTTCCTTCCCCGTACCAGACTCGCCGTAAATCAGAACTCGGCCGTTGGTCGGTGCCATCAGGCCTATCTGCTGGCGCAGCGCCTTCATTGGAATGCTGTCGCCAACGATCATGCTCTTGCCGTGGAGCTGTTTCTTCAGATCGACGTTCTCGTGCCGCAGCTTCTTCGATTCGATCGCGTTCTTGACCAGGATCAGCGTCTTGTCGATGGAGAGCGGCTTTTCTAGGAAGTCGTAAGCGCCAAGTTTGGTGGCGCGCACCGCGGTTTCAATCGTGCCATGTCCGGAAATCATGATTACTTCGGGCGGGTTGTCCATCTCGCGGATTCGTTCCAGCGTCTCCAGTCCATCGATACCGGGCAGCCAGATATCGAGCAGCACCACCTCATAGTGGTGCTCGCGCCGCAGGAGCTTGAGGCATTCTTCACCGCTCTCCACCGACGCAGTTTCGTAGCCCTCGTCTGCCAGCACTCCCTGCAGCGATTCGCGAATGCCGGTTTCGTCGTCAACAATGAGAATTTTATGCATGCTGTGCCGTGACCGCGGTCAGCGCGGGCTCGGGAACGACCGGCAGTTCGACGATGAAGCGCGCTCCGACTGGCTGGTTTTCTTCCACCCGAATGGATCCATGGTGCTCTTCGATGACGCGGCTCACGATCGCCAGACCAAGCCCGGTCCCGCGTTTTCTAGTGGAGAAATACGGCAGAAAAAGTTTTTCCTTCAGCTCCCGGGTAACGCCATGCCCGGTATCTGCGATCGTGATTTCCACTGCGTCGCGGCTGGCTACCAGCGAGGTTGAAATCTGGATCTCGCGCACCAGCGAATCCTGCAAAGCCTCGGCAGCATTGTCCACGAGGTTGGCGACGGCCCGCTTAATCGCCTCAGCGTCGGCCATAACTTTGGGCAAGTCTGCCGCCAGTGACTTGTGCAGAGATATGCCGTCCAGTCTGCCATTGAACATGGAGAGCGCATTCTCGATGACCGCATTAATGTCGGCCGGATGTGGATTCGAAGCCGGGAAGCGGGCCAGCGCAGAGAAATCATCCACCAGTCTTCGCACGGTTTCGACCGCGCTGGCAACCGTCTGGGCGCAGGAACGAACGATATCGAGCGAGGTCTTGTCGAGAGGCATCCCGCGTTCCAGATGACGCTGAATGCGTTCCGCGGAGAGTGCGATCGGCGTAAGAGGATTCTTAATCTCATGCGCGACGCGGCGCGCCACTTCACGCCATGCGGCCTGTTTCTGAGCCTTCAGCAGGTCCGAGAGATCTTCGAACACGATCACGTATCCCGAGCGCTCGTCCTGATGGCGTAGGGTGGCCACAGTCACGGCCACGCTGAGAGACGTGCGCTGCAGAGACATCTCCATTTGGCTGGTGGTCATGCCCATGCGGTCGGCGCGGCGCAAAAGCGGCTCCAGATCCTGCAGCACTTCCGGCGGGAATACGTCCGCGAGAGGTGCTCCGCGCAATATTTGCTCGCCTTCCGCATAGCCCTGCGGGTGGAACATGCGCAGCAGGGCGTGGTTCGCGTGAGTCACCGAGCGGGTGGCATCGAGAGAAAGCACCCCGGTTGGAATGCTCTCGAGGACCGTTTCCATTTGGCGGCGGCGCTGGTCGAGTTCTGCATTGGCCACGCTGGCATCGCGGCTCGAAGCCTCATTCTGCCGCCGGCTGGTTTCGAGCTCCTCCGCCATCCGATTAAAGGAGCGCACCAGATCCCCAATTTCATCGGCGGCGCTCACGTCGATGCGGTAGTCAAGACGTCCGCGAGAGATTGCCTGCGTTGCCTCGGCCAGCGCAGCCAGCGGACGAGTCACCAGCTTCGAGAGAAACAGCGCCAGCCACGTGGTCACGAACAGAACCATCATCGTGAGCAACAGAAGCAGGCCCATATAGGTCTGCCGCACATGTTTGCGCTCGCGACTAAGCTGCAGATAGCGCTGCTGGCTGGCTTCGATCTGGCGTACCGTCTTCGAAAACTCTGGCGGCAACGGCAGGGCCACAAGGATCAAGCCGTCTTTCCCAACCGCAGCGCTGCCCAGCGTGTACTCAGTTTGCTCCCAGGTGAAACGCGCGGGCTGTGCCGCGGCGGCCTCGGCCAGCGGCAGCTTCTCCTTCAATTGCGGCCAGGGCGCGGGGACTCCAAGGCTGGCCTCTGGAATCCCGTTCTCAATGGCGAGTGCAAACCCGCCCTGCAGAGTGGGCTCGTGGCTGCGAAATTCTTCGACTGCGGAGGAGAACCCGTGGCCTTCGAAAGCCCGCTGGACCTCCGGCGAGGCAGCAATGGAAACGGCCTCCGCCCGCGCGTTCTGCGCTGCGTAGTTGGCCAGCAGAGACGCCATCGCATCTGTATCTTCCCGGACTTCTTCGACTGGAGTGGAAAACCATATGTTGATCGACCGATTCATCAGCCCGTAGGCAAACCAATACATCACCATCACTGGAACAAAAGAAAGCAGCAGCGCTCCCACCACCATGCGGGTGCGGAATTTCGACCCCAACACCCCCAGGCGGCGCTCAGCAAAAAGTTTGAGCAGGTTGCGCGCCAGTACAAAAGTAAGAGCAACAAATAGAAGAGAAATCAACAGCGAGAGCGCGTAAAAAACTATTGCCTGCTGGTTGGTATCGGGGCGCAGTATGGTTTGGTTAAACGCGGTCTGTGAAACCAGGATGGCGAACAAAAGAAAAACCGACACCGTCAGCACAATAATGAGCCGCTTGCGTTGCGAGGTCTTGGGGGGGCGAGTTGGAACGGTCTGCACCACGCGGATCCAGTGGTCCAGTCTTTTGCGTTCAATCGCGTTCAATCGCGGTCTGCGAGCGGTGAATGGACCGAATTCATTATAGATGCAGGCGCGGCCGTTGGAGATGACTCAAAGGCTGCCTGGCGCTCAATGCAGGGGATTAACGTGGGGTTTAGAGTCGGATGTCCGCCCCGCCGAAAGCTCCTCCCACACCGCCCGGTAAGCGGGCTTGGCCTGGTACGCTCGATCGAAGAGCAGTGCGTGCCCGCGGGTGCCGTGCGAATGGGATCCAATCCACGAATACTTGTCGCTAAATCCCCAGGTCTGGATCGCGGTGCAGCCCGGGTTGTTTAAGCACGCCCTCACGATGCCGCGATAGACCTCTGCCTGCCGCGTCAAGTCCTCGGACTTCGGCATGCCGTTGGAATCCAAAGGCACAGAGACGTCGAGTTCCGTGATGTGAACCTGTACGCCGAGCGCAGTGAGCCGGGCGATGTTCGAGGAAATGTCAGCGGCGGCGCCGGTGCCCGCATCAAGCGTGGGTATGTGCAACTGCAATCCCACGCCATCGATCGGAACGCTCCGGCGCTTGAAATCCCTGACCATGGCATAGATCGCATCCGACTTGCGGTTCATCCCTTCGCCCTCCGCTTCGTTGTAGAAGAGCAGGGCGTGCGGGTCTGCCTTGTGCGCCCAGCGAAATACTTGCTCGATGTAAGCTGTTCCTTCGGTCGACAATCCAATGCCGGGCTGGTTGTACCAGAGGGCATCGCGCAGATTGCCGTTCTCATCCAGGGCTTCGTTCACCACATCCCACGCGAAGACTTGCCCGCGATAGTGCTTCATCACGCGCGTAATGTGTTCGCGCAGCAGTCGCGACAATTGCCGCGGGGTGAAGTGACCGTGCGTCAGCCAATCCGGGTTGTAACGGCCCCAGACCAGGCAATGGCCGCGGACCTTCATCTGATGCGCCTTGGCGAAGTGAACCACTTCATCACCCTGGCGAAAATCGTAGGTGGCACGATCCGGCCGCAGCACCCACCACTTCATGGCATCTTCCGCCTCAACCATGTTGAACTCGCGAGCCAGGGTGGAAGCGTAGGCAGCCTCCGAAAGCTGAGGTGGACGGACAGCCGTGCCGACGAGCAAGCCTGCGTTTTCCGCCTCCTGCCGCAGCGATTGAGCGCAGCAGACAGAAGCCAGCGCCGCTATCAGAATTGCCGACTTCCAACAGTCGATAAACAAGAAATCTCCTCAAGACCGAACACCCAAGACCTGACACCTGATCTACTTAGACCGAGACAGAAACTTCTGTAAAGGGCGCTCGTCACAACGAGCCTGCAATAATTCTTTCCCACTCCCACAATGAAACCGTGTATTTCGTCCGTAAATCTGTGCCCTCTGGCGTCAACCCGCAAAGTTAGCCAGCCCTGATCGCTGAGTCCACGCGCGAATGTACGCTGGCCGCAGAGTTCGCCGCGTTGATCACACCAGACCCCGCGGGCGCTTACCGAAGTGCATGTACCTGAGCCTGAGATTTGGATTTTTTCTGAGGAAAAAGCTCATCTGGCGCGGGTTCTGAAACTTAGCTGGAAGCGTATCAAGGATAGCGAAAAGTCCAAGTACTACGGTAACTGGTACGGTAATCGACTTGCTGTGACAATTTGTGTCACCACAAAGACACTGCTCTTCTCCCCAGTAAAAGCAGTGATTTGTGTAAATGCCGGCGACGTTTCGCCGGGCAGCGTTCCACTACGTGGATAGGAGATCGACGTATGTCTCAACGGCTGGGTGACCTTCTCGTCAAAGAGAAGATCATAACCCCGGAGCAGTTGGAACAAGCTACCAAGGCCCAGAAGGAGCAGAACTGCCGCCTGGGGTCTGCCTTGGTGAAGCTTGGCTTCCTCACGGATGAGGATGTCACCAATTTTCTCTCCCGGCAGTATGGCGTCCCAGCCATCAATCTTTCATATTTTGAAATCGATCCCGCTGTAGTCAAGCTGATCCCGTTTGAAACCGCGAAGCGCTATCAGATTCTTCCCCTGAGCCGCGTGGGCGCGTCGCTCACCATCGCCATGGTCGATCCGACCAATGTTTTCGCGATGGACGATATCAAGTTCATGACCGGCTTCAACATCGAGCCGGTCGTGGCCTCCGAAAGCTCCATCCTGACGGGCATCGACAAAGCCTACGGGGGCAAAGCGGAGGAAGATCTCGAAACCGTAATGCAGTCGATGTCGGAGATGAACGAAAGCGACATCGAAGTGCAGGCCGAAGAGCAGGAGATGGAGCTGTCGCAGCTGGAGAAAGCTGCGGACGAAGCTCCGGTCGTTAAGCTCGTGAATCTCGTGCTCACCGACGCCGTTAAGCGCGGAGCCAGCGACATTCACATCGAGCCCTACGAAAAAGAATTCCGCGTGCGCTTCCGTATTGACGGCGTATTGCAGGCAATCATGTCGCCGCCGATGAAGTTGAAAGACGCGATTACGTCCCGTCTGAAAATCATGGCCAAGCTCGACATCAGCGAGAAGCGGCTGCCGCAAGACGGCCGCATCATGCTGAAAATGAATATCGGCGGCCGCAAGAAGCAGCTCGACTTCCGCGTCAGCACCCTGCCCACCCTGTGGGGCGAGAAAATTGTGCTCCGGTTGCTCGACAAAGAAAATCTGCGGCTCGACATGACCAAGCTGGGTTTCGAGCCCGAGTCGCTGGTCAAGTTCGAAAAAGCCATTCTCAAGCCTTACGGCATGGTGCTGGTCACAGGCCCCACGGGTTCCGGCAAAACCAACACGCTCTATTCGTCGATTTCGCGCCTCAACCAGCCCGACACCAACATCATGACCGCCGAAGATCCAGTCGAATTTCAATTGGGCGGCGTCAATCAGGTGCAGATGAAGGAGCAGATTGGATTGAACTTCGCTGCTGCCCTGCGCTCCTTCCTGCGGCAGGATCCCAACATCATTCTGGTCGGCGAAATCCGCGACTTTGAAACGGCAGAAATCGCCATTAAAGCCGCTCTCACTGGCCACTTGGTGCTCTCGACTCTCCACACGAACGGCGCCCCCGAAACCATTACGCGCTTGATGAACATGGGCATTGAGCCTTTCCTGGTGGCGACCTCGGTTCACTTGATCTGCGCCCAGCGCCTGATTCGAAGGATCTGCAAAGACTGCTCTGAGACCGTGGAGGTTCCGGTCCAGACGCTGATTGAAGAAGGGTTCTCGCCCGAGGAAGCCAAGACCATCAAGATTCAGAAAGGCAAGGGCTGCGGGGTCTGCAACAACACGGGATACAAAGGCCGTTGCGGTTTGTATGAAGTCATGGAAGTGGACGATGAAATCAGGGAACTCGTGCTGGTCGGCGCTTCTGCGGTCGAATTGAAAAAGAAAGCCATCGAGCGCGGCATGATCACACTGCGGCGCAGCGGTCTGATCAAAGTGGCTGCGGGCATCACCACGCTGGAAGAAGTGGCCCGCGAGACCATTCACTAGTTCATGAAGATTAAGTTCGTAAAGATTTAAGACGTAGGGAAGGGAACACGATTATGGGTCTGTCATTAAGTGACTTGCTGAAACGGATGCTGGAGATGAGTGGCAGCGATCTTCACATCACCACCAATTCGCCGCCCCAGATCCGCGTCCACGGCCACCTGGTGCCGCTGGACCTTCCCCAGATGACGCCTGCCGAGACCAAGCAGCTGGCCTACAGCGTCATGACGGATTCCCAGAAGCACCGCTTCGAGGAAAGCCTCGAACTCGACTTCTCTTTCGGATTGAAAGGCCTGGCTCGCTTCCGCGCCAACGTCTTCAACCAGCGCGGCGCTACAGCGGCCGTCTTTCGACTGATTCCTTTCGAGATCAAGTCTTTCAACCAGCTCGGCCTGCCCGCCGTCGTAAGCAAGCTGTGCGACAAGCCGCGCGGTCTGGTGCTGGTGACGGGACCGACGGGCTCCGGTAAATCCACCACGTTGGCCGCAATGATCGACAAGATCAACAGCGAACGCCACGACCACATCCTCACCATCGAGGATCCGATCGAGTTCGTGCACATGAACAAGAACTGCGTGGTCAACCAGCGCGAACTGCACGCCGACACCAAGAGTTTCACTGACGCATTGCGCGCCGCGCTTCGTGAAGATCCCGATGTCGTGCTGATCGGCGAAATGCGCGACCTGGAAACCATCGAGTCGGCGCTGCGAATCGCCGAAACCGGTCACTTAACCTTCGGCACGTTGCACACCAATTCGGCGACTTCCACCATCAACCGCATCATCGACGTGTTCCCGGCGCACCAGCAGCCGCAGATTCGCGCCCAGCTTTCGCTGGTGCTCGAAGGCATCATGTGCCAAAGCCTGGTGCCAACTCCGAGCGGCAAGGGTCGCGCCATGATCATGGAAATCCTTATCCCCAACCCGGCCGTTCGCAACCTGATCCGTGAAGACAAGATTCACCAGGTGTATTCGGCCATGCAGTCGGGACAAGACAAATTCGGAATGCAAACGTTCAACCAGGCTCTGGCTACGGCGTACTTCCAGAAACAAGTCACGCTGGAAGTGGCCCTGGCTCGCTCCAGCAATCAGGAAGAACTGCAGGAAATGATCAACCGTGGCGCCAGCTTGTTGAACCGTGGCGGCACGGCAGGAGCAGCAAAAGGGGCAGCTTCGAAATAAAAGATCTGACGGCGCATCGCGCATGCGGCTGACGCGATGAGCAGAGCACAACAAGTTTGAGCCGCGGGAAATTTGGGAATCAGGGACGACACTGAGGAGAGGCCAACACCATGCCAGTCTTTACATTTTCCGGCAAGGACGCCTCCGGACAGAAAATCTCCGGAGAGCGCGTAGCACCAAACAAGCAGGCGCTGCAGCAGCAATTGCGGCGCGAGCGCATTACACCGGGTGCGGTCCGGGAAAAGGGCAAAGAGTTTTCCATGCCCACCTTCGGATCGGGCAAGGTTGGGACCAAGGACATCGCGATTTTCTTTCGCCAGTTCTCGGTCATGATCGATGCCGGTTTGCCGCTGGTGCAGTGTCTGGAAATTCTGGCCGCCAACCAGGAAAACCCGGCCTTCCAGAAGACGCTGACCGGCGTCCGCACAACGGTAGAAGGCGGAGCCACACTGGCCAATGCCATGCGGCAATATCCCGTCGTCTTCGACGACCTCACTACCAACATGATCGAAGCCGGCGAAACCGGCGGTATTCTGGACATCATTTTGCAGCGCCTCGCAGTCTACGTCGAGAAAGCCGTCCGCCTGAGAGCTGCTGTGAAGTCGGCCTTGATCTATCCCGTCGCCGTGGTCAGCTTGGCTGGCCTGATTGTCGGCGCCCTGCTCAAGTGGGTGGTGCCCATCTTCGCCAACCTGTTTGCCGGCCTCGGTGTCGTTCTACCTCTTCCCACCCGTATCGTCATGGGATTGAGCGCGTTCGTGCAGAGTTTCTGGTGGGTCGTCATTGTGGTTGGTGTCGGTGGTACCTTTGGTCTGAAGGCGATCCGCAAGAACCCGAAAGGCCGCTATTACTTCGACAAATTCCTGCTCCATCTCCCCGTAATCGGCTCTCTGCTGCGCAAGATCGCTGTGGGCCGTTTCACACGCACCCTGGGCACTCTGATTACCTCAGGCGTTCCAATTCTCGAAGGTTTGGCCATCACCGCCAGGACCTCAGGCAACGCCGTGCTGGAAGAAGCGCTGATGAAAGTGCGGAAGGCCATCGAAGAAGGCCGCACCATCGTCGATCCGCTCCGCGAATGCGGAGTGTTTCCCAACATGGTGACCCAGATGATCGGCGTCGGCGAAGCCACCGGCGCGATGGACAGCATGCTGCAGAAGATCGCCGACTTCTACGAAGAAGAAGTCGATGCCGCTACCAAGGACATGCTGGCCATGCTCGAACCAGTCATCATCGGCCTGCTCGGCGTAACCATCGGCGGCATCGTGATTTCACTCTACATGCCGCTATTCGCCATGATCGCAAAGTTGGCGGGCTAGAAAAATCGGGTCTTGGGTCTTTGGAGTTAGGTCTTAGGCCCAGGGCCCGAACGCCTCACGTCTTAATGCCTAACGCCTAAGACCTGAGACCCAAGACCTGAGACCCAAGACCTGAGACGTAAGACCCGAGATAGCGATGCAATCGACCTTCGACGAGCGGAATTGGCTGGCCTGGCTGGTCAAAGTACGGATCCTGATCCTTACCTTCCTGCTCGGAATCCAGTTGGCGGTCGCGGAGCTGACCCCCACTCGTCTGCCCCTGCGCCTTTTCCTCAGCACCATGCTGCTGTGGTATACCGTCTCGCTCTTCTACGTAGCCCTGCTCTCCTTCTGGCGCGAGCACCGTCTGCAGGCGTCCTTGCAAGTCCTGACCGACCTGGTCATGGTCAGCCTGGTGGTGCATGAAACCGGAGGCTGGGACAGCTCGCTCAACTTTCTCTATCCTCTAGTCATCATCGTAGCCGGCATCCTGTTGCCCCGGGTGTGGGCGCAACTGGTCGCGGCTCTCGCTTTCATTCTTTACGGCACCGTCCTTGAACTCAACTATTACGGACTCGTGCACTCCTACTGCACCACGCATCCCGAACTGAAGGTGCTGCAGGCGATCATTTTCGTGAACCTGTTTGCCTTCCTTGCCGTCGCGTACCTGGCTGGCCTGCTGGTCGCCAAGCTGCGCCAGGCGCGGGTGGAGTTGAAAGACACCAGCGGAGCGCTCGAAGACCTTCAGATTCTCCACGAAAACATTATTCAGTCCATCAGCAGCGGATTGATCACCACGGGTCTCGATGGGCGCATTACGCTGGTCAACAATGCCGCGCTCAAACTTCTGGAGCGCGCACCCGACCAGTTGCTGGGAAAACCGGTCACCGGAATTTTCCTCGATCCGCTGCCCAATGCCGAGTCCCAGACCCACGCCGAAGTTCGTTTCGACACCGTGGGAAGCTTCCGCCGAACGGTTCGCGTGCGAGTCGCCGCGTTGAGCGGGCCGGAGCGCGGAGCGCTGGGCTACGTCTACGCCCTCGATGATCTCACCGAGATCCGGCGACTTGAGCGCGAAGTCCGCATGCAGGATCGCCTGGCAGCCGTAGGCCGTCTCGCCGCCGCCATCGCCCACGAGATTCGCAATCCGCTTACCTCCATCGCCGGCTCGGTCAGCATGCTTTCCGGCATTCCGGAAATGAGCGAGGAGCATCGCAATCTGCTCGCCATTGTGACCCGCGAATCGCAACGACTGAATGGCATCATCAC
>Ga0210390_10004501_pt1 | contig 11752 bp, 10 predicted proteins | sample IncBWH11OmetaG_FD_161050 | JGI IMG/M metagenome (GOLD analysis project Ga0210390, IMG submission 161050) | Forest soil microbial communities from Barre Woods Harvard Forest LTER site, Petersham, Massachusetts, United States - Inc-BW-H-11-O ... | reverse complement strand
CGGAATAAAGACTGGCGACCTGGTTGAAGTTGTCGCCGTTGAGAACGCTGCTGCGCAGGCCTTCGGCTTTGTTGCGCACGGTAGCTAATTCCTCGGGACTTTTACCCTCCGTGCTCAGTGAAATTTCAGACAGCACGACGCGCTCGGGCAGCGTGAATTCCTGTGGATGCGCTGCGTAGTATTGCTTCACTTCGTCGGCGGAAATATCCACGTGGGAACCGACTTCGCGGCGCACGATTTCCTTCTGTAGCAGTCCGTTGCGAATCGTGGTCTTGTAATCGTCCCAGCTCAGGCCGGAAGCTTCGACGCCTTTTTGCAGATCTTCGATGGTGGCGAGGCCGTTCTGCCGGCGGACTTCGTCGAGGCGCTTGCTGAGGTCGGATTCGACGCTCACGCCCATATCTTTGGCGCGCTGCACCATGAGCGATTGATCGATCATGCCGCGCAGCAGATCTTTTTGCTGTTCTTTGAACTGCGCGTCGATCTGATCTTGCGGGCAGCCCTGACAATCGCGCGCTGCTTCGTCGCGCAATTGCTGTTCGGCTTTCTGATATGCCGAGAGGGTGATGACGTCGTTGTTTACGCGCGCGACGATTTCAGCGTCGGGCGAGGGCTTGGCTTGCGCGCGGGCGCCCGCAGGAACGAGCGTCGCGAAGAACGCCAGCGCGCTGATTCCGACGACCGCTGCGCGATTGTGATTTTCCATGGGACGCCTCGCCTCGAAGATGGACCTCTCGATTGTAGCTGGAATTTGAGATTCGGGCATGTATCGCGCGGGTTGTACGCCGCGCCTGCCTGCCTGCCACGGCAGAGTGTGCAATTGCGGACAGCTTCTCGATTGACTTAATGCGCTAATGAAAATGTAGGGGAACCCCGGCGCAATAATCTAGCGGGTGATCCATCCGCTACGCGATACGTGTGGAATCTGCGCAGGCCGACCTACTGTGACTTCGTGACCTATGCGTCTATCTTTCTCCGCGCTAGCCTGATTGGCCTGAGTCAGCCTCGCTCTCCGGCTTGTTCTTCCCTGGTCAAGCGCGCTTTGAGAAAGTCCGTCTGCCCCCGCCGCTATGTGGTTCTCGTCTGCGCGTTTCTACTGTTGCTTATGGTCCCTGCAGGCACGCCCGCTCAGCAAGCTGCCGCCGAACCCACGATTCACCGCAATTCCCTTCTGGAGGGACCCCCCGCCACGGCACCGGCCACGGAGAGATTAGCCAGCGTCACGGGCACGGTGCTGGATGAGAGCGGCGCGAGCGTTTCCGGTGCGGATGTCAGCCTGCTGCCCAGAGATGGAACGCAATCGCACATGCTGGTGTCTGGGGCGGGCGGCGAATTTAGTTTCATAGCAATTCTTCCCGGTTCTTATTTCGTGATTGTCAACGCCAAAGGCTTTGCGCTTTTTACTTCTGCCGAGTTCGTGGTCGCGGCGCAGCAGACTTACGAGGTTCCGGGCGTCTCCCTATCACTTGCGGGGATGAATTCAGAGGTGACGGTGCATCCCACGGACGTGATCGCCGCGGAACAAGTCAGGGCCGAAGAGAAGCAGCGGCTGGTGGGCATCCTGCCTAACTTTTATACCAGCTACGTTCCTGACGCGGCGCCGCTCACATGGAAACAGAAATTCGCACTTGCTACGCGCGGCACTTTCGATCCGGTTGCGATGGTTGGCGTGGGCTTTGCCGCCGGCATGGAACAGGCGACGAACTCCTTTGCCGGATACGGGCAGGGCGCCGAAGGATATGGCAAGCGTTTTGCCGCAAAGTTTGCAGATGGGCGAAGCAGCGACTATTTGACTCATGCGATCTTCCCCACTCTGCTGCATCAGGATCCGCGCTACTACTACCAAGGCTCCGGTACGATGAAGTCGCGATTGATGCATGCGATCGGCTCCGCATTTTTCACCCGCGGCGATGATGGGCGCACCGAGCCTAACTATTCTTATGTGCTGGGTGACATGTGCTCGGGAGCGCTGTCGAATCTGTACTACCCGCAGGCGAATCGGGGAGCGCATCTGGTCTTCAGCAATGCCGCCGTGGGCCTGGCCGGGCGTGTGGGTGGGAATATACTCCGTGAATTCCTGCCGAAGCATTCGACGACGAACGTGCCGGAGGAGCGGACGCCGTGAACGCGGTATCGGGAGTCAAGGGCGTGGCCTAGGCTTCCTCGTTCGATGGTAGGATCTGCTGCATGCGCCATTATCGTTCGACAGCGCACGCGAGCGCGGCGATCGCAGTTATATGGAGTGGGCGCAAACGCAGCAGAAATGGAAAGACTTGCTTCGCCTGTGGTCCTTAGGGAGCCCGAACTGAAGTCGCAAGAGCTGCTAAGGAGATTTCCTTAGGTTCCTAGACTCGATGCGAGGCCTAATCGCCGCGCACTCGGAAGCGATCCATGTGCCTTGACGTGCTGGCCAGAGTTTAATCCAAGAAAAGTTGGGAGCGGTTTGCGGTCAAGTCCTGGTGAACGCATTGACCGGTAAAGCGGGTGCCAGTACGAAGAAGTCAGGTTAGGCGACTCATCGGGACTTACAGGAGTTCAGGCGCTCCCGGATGAGGTGGTGTTGCATCGCTTGGTGCGTGGCTGATGTTGCTTATGCTCGGCACGGTGGCGACGCGATCCGGCGCGTCGGAGTTACGTTGGATGGCGTGTCCACGGGCGGGTGGCCTGCCGTCGTGGATGCGGGAAGTAAGTCCGAGCTGCTTGAAGATCCAGATGGTGTACCAGTTGCAGTCGATTTCATACCACTTCAGGCCGTGTCGGGCCGAAACCGGGTAGGCGTGATGGTTGTTGTGCCATCCATCACCGAAACTCACCATTGCCACCCACCAATTGTTGGTTGAGGTATCGCGGGTCTCAAAGCGGCGCGAACCCCAAATATGCGCGGCGGAGTTCACGATCCACGTCGCATGAAGTCCCACGACGGTGCGAAAAAAAACGCCCCACAGCACCAGGCGAAATCCACCGATGGCGTACAGCACCACCGCAAGGATCGCCATCGGCGCCAGATGGTACTTGGTAAGCCAGACATGAACTTTGTCCTCGGCCAGATCGGGGACGTAGCGTTTTAGTGTTGCAACGTCCTGGCGCAATGCGTTTCCACACAAGACCCAACCCGCATGCGACCACCATTTGCCATCGCGCGGGGAGTGCGGATCACCTTCCTTGTCCGCGAATTGGTGATGCTTACGATGGATGGCTACCCACAGCAGAGGGCCGCCTTCCATGGCGGTTACGCCGCAAATCGTAAGAAAGTACTCAAACCACTTGGGTGTCGCAAAGGAGCGATGGGTGAGCAGCCGGTGATAACAGATGCCGAGTCCCAAGGCCCCGGTCACCCAGTATAACCAGAGCGCAAGGAGCAGGCCGGTCCAACTGAAGAAGAAGAGCGCCGCCACCGCGCCGAGGTGAAAGATCGCCATAACAGGCACAATCGCCCAGTTCAACCGATTCTTGCCAGATAGATCGTTCTGCGCACAGTTCTCCTGCAAGACGATTGAGGTGGTCATTGGCTCCTTATTTCTTATGGCAAGCCGCTCGGAAGAAGTCTGTTCGAAATTGCACACATTCGGAAATACGGATTCATCGGCCGCCCGGTTGCCGTTGCATCGAGCGGTTGAGCCGGTAGCCTGAAGCGGACAAATGTGGGGCCGTCAAAGCACTTTTCAATGGAGAGGCAACTATCCTGTCCACAAGCTTGAATGTCAACCTCCCTGAGGTCCTTAAAAGCGTGCGCACCAGACCGCTGTTCGTAATGCGCCTGGACCTGCGAAAGGTGCTGAACATCGGCGCGACTCCCGGCGGTGTCCGGCGCATCGGTGTGCTTGCGGGTGGCTCGTTCGAGCGGGAACCTTTGTCCGGCGAAGTGCTGGACGGTGGCCGCGATTGGCAGGCGGTCGACGACGACGGCGCCACGACTTTGAATGTGCGGCTTGTGCTGAAGACGGCGGATGACGCATTGATCGGCATGACTTACCAGGGCGTGCGCCATGGGCCACCTGCAGTCCTGGACAGGATCGCGAAGGGCGAGGTGGTGGATCCGACGAGCTACTACCCCCGCATCAGTGCCTTGCTAGAGACTGCGGCCCCGTAATACGACTGGATCAATCGCATCGTTGCCGCTGGCATCGGACATCGAGAAGCCAGCGGGCCGATTTCGAGCGTATTAGAAGTGTTGTGATGGGCGCGCTGGCAAACGAAAACTGTAATCACCGGACCGGTGATATTCCTGGTGGCGGAAACTTCGCCTATATCACGGCCGTCTGGATGATTCAGATGGGAAGTAACCCAGGCCCGCGGCAGAGGTTCTAGCGCAAGTAGCGCACGTCCTGAACGGCGACTGGAGCGCATTTTTTCAGCCCTGCTTGAATCGCGGCGTCGAGATCGGAATGGGGAACCGGAGACATCTCCGCGCCTCTAAAAAATTTCTCGGCGCGCGCGGGGCTGAAAAGATTTGTGACACAAATGCGTCCGGCGGAAACAAGCGCAGAGACGCCAGCGCGCTCGGTGGGAAATGCGTGCGCGAGTTTTTCATATTCTTCCACCGCCTGTTCCCAGCGCTGCACGCGCTCTAGATAGCGGCAAATTTCCAGCCAGACTCCGCGTGGCAACTTGTCACCACCCAGGTTCTTGTACATTTCGTAGTCGGCCGCCGCGGCTTCCAGTTCTCCAGCCATTACGCGCAGCCGGCAAAGAACGGCCAGAGTCTGCTTTTGCCCAGCGTAGTCCTTTTTTCGTTCCTGGACCTTGAACAAGAGGTCCCAACCATCGACCGATTCCGGCTGTTCCTGAACGAGCTGGTGCAGGCAGGAGATTGCGCCCTCGATATTATCCTCGGCGAGCAGATTGTGCGCGCGAACGATTAGAGGGTCGGCGCTCCAGCTGACTTTTGCTTCGATCGCCTGGTCAGCGGACTGCTCGAGGCCTGAAGTGCGCAGCAGGAATGCTCCCAGTGCACCGAAGGCGAAGCCACCGATGTGCGCCCAGTAGGCAACTCCCGCCTCAACCCCGAGGACGCGAGCCAGCATGCCTGAAGACAAGTTCATGAGCAGCCATATCGGCAGAATGACGTACGCCGGAACATCGAATTTTATAATTTTCACCCAAAGAACCCAGCCGAGGCGTATGCGCGTGGTGGGAAAGCGTACCAGAAAGGCTCCCATCAAACCTGCGATTGCTCCGGAGGCCCCGAGCGCGGGCATGAAACTGTGCGGAAAGACGGCCCCGTGTACTGCCCAGGAGAGAGCGCCCGCCACGAGGTAGAAAATTGGATAGATGACGCGTCCCCAGAGGTCCTCCAGGATCGTCCCGGCGATCCAGAGAAACCACATGTTGAAAATGAGATGGAGCCAGCCGCCGTGGAGAAAGTTTGCCGTTACGTAGCTTTGCGCGTAAGGATGCACGGAGTGAAAGGCGTAGTTCCAGGCGATGGAGCCTGCCTGCTGCTGTGCGAGCTGCGTGCAGAGCGTGTTCATCTCCGTATTCGCGTCGCTCGCGGAAAAATCGCTGCCGTGTATCTTTCTGTCCCACGAGTCAAGGAAGTGGTCGCGGTCGGGATCTTTCATCTGGGAGTAGGAGTCGGCGTATGCGAACTTGTAGGCGCGCACGATTTCGGACGCGCCAGGAGTCAGAGGCGCATCGGGGTAGATGGCGCTGAGCAGCATGATGTGGAGTTCGGTCTGCCCCATCTGCAACATTTGGCCCTGCATGGGGCTGTTGGTGACGAGGAAAATGGCGGAGCACAACACGATGATGGCGGTGGTCACCCAGGGCCAGCGCCGGCCGCGCAAGTTTTCGTGGCCAATGGGAATGATCATCGGGCCGGTCTCCTCTCGACCGTCGCGCGCTCGTTGCTCGCCGGTTGCTCGCCCGCTGTTCGAGTGTCTCGGCGTCCGGGGCAGTCCAAACGGGAAAAAGCGCAGCAAACGGTGTGCTCAATTGTCGTGGGGGTAAACGCCGATGCCAATAGGACTGTGGCACCTGTGCGTGTTTAGAAGGTAACCATTTCAAAAGCGGCAAACGGATCGCAGCGCTGGAACCAATAACCAGCCCCGACAGACCTTCAGTGCCGGGCTAAGGCGTTCATCCAATTTTTGGAGTTCTTGCACAGAACTTTCCCGCTGCCGCGACACGCAGAAACCGGCGTGCGTGGCAGCCACGGATCGTCCGCGTTCCCGCTCCTAGCCATCCCCGAAAACACGAAACCCCCGGTGCCCATCGCTGGACACCGGAGGCTCATGCCACTCTCGGTGCTAACCGGGAGGCTAACTAACGACCCGGGGAGTTGAAAGAGTCGAAGTCAAAAAAGTCGAACAGGTCGTCCAGTGCCGGGCTATTCAACGGCGCATAGGACTCCTCCAACTGCAACGGGTTCGGGAAGTTGTCCCGGCTGCGGTGCGTTACAGGAGGCAGATACCAGTTGCGCTCAATGAACTTGAGGATCGATACGTGATCGGGATACTTGTGTGAGATATAACCGGTGGCGCGCAGAGGCAGGTACTGCGGGTTCGCCACCACGAGCAGCGGAATGCGCGTGCCGTCGCCGAAGAAGTCGAGCGGCTGCACATAGCCGGAGTCGTAGTAGCCGCCGCCTTCGTCCTCGGTGATGAGGATGACGGTGTCCCGGGTGTACGTCGGGGATGCCTCGACCTGGTCCACGATATTCTTGACGAAGCCCTCGAACAGATCCAGCTTCGAGGAGGACGGACGGCCGTCCACATACCCGCTGGGCTTGACGAAGGAAACCGCGGGCAGCGTGCCGTTTGCGATATCTGAATACAGGTTCACCGTATCCTGGATATGCGCCGAGGGTCTGGTTCGATTACGCGGCCTGCTGCGAGCGCGAAAGAGCTTGCCATCGCTGCGCAAGCGGAGTAAACAAGCAGCTGAAATGTCCAGCGATGTTTCGATTCCTGCGCGGCCTCTGAATTTGCACACCTATGCTTGGGAAGATGCGACCGTGGTGCGTTGCACCGGCCGCCTGACCGCCGAAACTTCACAGCAGCTGAAGACGGAAGTGAAGGCTCTGCTGCCGGCGAAAAGGCGGTTGATCCTGGACCTCAGCGAACTGGCGTACATGGACAGTTCCGGTCTGGGAACGCTGGTGGGACTTTACATATCGGCGAAGGGCGCAGCATGCGAACTGCAGTTGCTGAACCTGAGCCCGCGGATCCGCGAACTACTCAGCATCACGAATGTACTCTCCGTTTTCGAAACCTGCGGCCGCACCGGCATGCGCTTGCCCTGATAGGGAAGTACTCATCGCTTGCGCTCTGGCCTTTCTATCTGTTGCTTCCCTGAAGCTGCCATCCCTGGTTAGGAGTTCGTGCCGCCGTCAACGGTCAGATTCGCACCAGTGATGTACGACGCTTCGGGACGAGCTACAAAGGCTACCAACGCGGCCACTTCGTCAACAGTTCCGAAGCGCCCGAGCGCCGTATTGGCCTTTTGCGGCACCGCCCAATCGCCCGCCGCAGGATTCAAATCCGTGTCAATCGGACCGGGCTGGACATTATTGACCGTGATTCCGCGGTGCCCCACTTCTCTGGAGAGCCCCTGCGTGAACATCTTGATGGCTCCCTTGGTGGCCGAGTAGGCCACAAGGCCCGGCGTCATCATGCGCTCGCCCACGCATGAGCCGATCATGATAATGCGGCCTCCGTTCTTCATGTGCTTTAGCGCCGCTTGCGTCGCGACGAAGGCGCCGCGCACATTGAGGTCAAGCATGTGGTCCATGTCTTCGAGCGTCGTCTCTTCGAAGCTCTTCGGAATGGCCGTGCCGGCATTGTTCACCAGGATGTCGATCCGGCCGAACGTCGCGGCCGTCTTTTCTACCGAGGCACTGACGGCGGCGGCATCCGTTGCGTCCGCCTGAATCGCGATCGCCTTTCCGCCGGCGCGTTCGATCTCCCGGACGACCGCTGCAGCCGCGTCGGCGCCTTTGGTGTAGGTGATCGCCACATCCGCACCGTCCGCGGCCAGACGCTTGGCGATTCCCGCGCCGATGCCGCGCGAGCCGCCCGTAATGAGTGCAATCTTTCCTTCGAGTTTCTTGGACATTGTTTTCCTCCTATTGCTTTTGATGTTGCTCGTTGACGATGGACTCGCGGTCGAAACTAGACGTGGGGGATTTGTGAAACATTCCAGCCGCCGCCCAGGGCTTTGACGAGCAGGACACTGGCGGCCAGGCGCCGAGTCAGAATATTTACTGCGGTGACTTCGTCGGCGAGCGCGGCGCTTTGCGCGGTGGTAACTTCCAGATAATTGGTGACTCCGCCGCGGTAGCGAGTGATTGAGAGCGAGAGCGAGTGCTGCGCGGAGGTGACGGCTGCGGCTTCTTGATCGGCTTCGCTTTCGAGAATGCGCAGCGCCGCAAGATTATCTTCGACTTCCTGGAACGCGACCAGCACGGTCTGGCGATAATTGTCCACCGACTGATTCCACGCAGCCTTGGCTTGATCGGACGCGCCGCGGCGGGCGCCGGCATCGAACAGAGTCTCGGCGGCTTGACCGCCGAGCATCCAGAAACCGCTGGGTCCCTGCAGCAACGTGGTGAAGACCGCGCTTTCGAAACCGCCCGAGGCGCCCAGAGTGACCTGCGGAAAATACGCGGCGCGGGCCACGCCGATCTGCGCGTTCTGTTCCTGCACGCGTCTTTCCGCCGCGGAGATATCAGGGCGGCGTTCCAGCAGATCCGATGGCAGGCCCGAAGGGATTATGGGAGGCGGCGCGGTGAGCGGAATGGGCGGCAGGCTGAACTGCGACGCAGGCTTGCCGATCAGCACAGCGATGGCGTGTTCGAAGGCAGCGCGCTGAACGCCGACGTCGGTAGCTTCCGCGCGCGTGGTGTCCAGAATTGTTTGGGCCTGGGCGACGTCCACAGCCGAAGCGAGGCCGCCGTGAAAACGGCTTTCCGTCAAGTTGAGCGCCTTTTCGAAGGCCTCTACGGTCGAATCCAGAAGTTGTTTCTGCGCGTCGAGTCCGCGCAGCTGAAAATAGTCGCCCGCCAGTTCGGCGTGAAGACTGAGGCTGACGTTCGCCAGATCCGCGCCGGTGGCTTGCGCTTCCGAGCGGCTGGCTTCGACGCTGCGACGCACGCGGCCCCAGAGGTCGGGTTCGTAGGAAACGTCCACGGGGATGGTGTAGGTGTTGTAGTCCTTGGATTCGGTGGGAGCATTGAAGAGCGGTTGGTTGGGAGCGAGGTGGGTGCGCGTGACCGAAGGGGTCGTGCCGACGTTCGGGAACAGATTCGAGCGAGCGATGTGCAAGGCGGCGCGCGCCTGCGCGAATTGTTCCTGCTCGGCTTTCAGAGTCTGGTTGGAGACGTTGATCTTCTCTTCGAGTTCGTTCAGTTGCGGGTCCTGATAGATTTCCCACCACTTGCCTTTCGCGACCGCGTCGCTGGGCTGCGCTTGCTTCCAGTTGGCGGGAGTTTCCTTGAAGTCGGTGGGGACCTCGGCCGTGGGACGAACGTAGTTCGGCCCTACCGTGCAGCCCGCGAAAATTGCGATTGCTGCGGCACACAACGCCGCCAGGCGCGAACGGCGCGGCAGGCCGTGGCGCGCTGGCGTGCAGTTGTGGCGCGCGTCAGTGAGGTTGAGGCGCTGCACTGCCCGAGCCTCCTTGCGTATTCGCTTGCGCGATCTGCACTTGTTCTCCGTCAACGAGCGAATCGGGCGGACTTACGATCACCTTGTCCGCGTCGGTGAGGCCCGAGACAACTTCCACGGTGGCGCCGAAATCGCGGCCCAATACAATCGTGACGAGCTTGGCGCGATTGCTATTTTCGACGGTGGCAACCTGCAGGCCTTGCGCGCGGAAGATGAGCGCGTTTACCGGAAGAATGTAGGAAGGAACTTCGGTGGGCAGCTTCAGATGAACTTCGGTGAAGGCGCCGGGAAGCAGCTCTCCGGTGGAATTATCAACGTCCACTTCCACCAGAAGGGTGCGGGAAGCCAGGTCAATGGCGTTGGCGGTGCGCACCAGTTTTCCCTGGAATTTCCGGCCCGGAAACTGCGCCAGCGTTAAGTCCGCGAGGATACCGGGCTTGGCTGCCACGGAATATTGCTGCGGGACGTTGATATAAACGCGCAAAGTGCGGATCGCAGCAACGTGAAACAGTTCCTTGGCGACGCCACCCGACGAACCGGAGTCAATCAATTGGCCCACGTCGGTATTGCGCGCAGTGACGACACCATCAAACGGCGCATAGATCTTCTCGAAAGATTGCAGGTCTTCGAGCCGGTTCACATTGGAGCGCGCCGAATCCACCGTGGCCTTCTTCGCGGCGTAGTCCCCTGCGGCATTGTCCACATCTTGAACGGCGACCGAGTCGGTATTCTTCAAGCCTTCAAATCGGTTGAAGGTGATTTGGGACAAATTTAAGTTCGCCTGTGCGGTGTTCAGGTCTGCGCGCGCTTGCAGAAGTTGTTGATCCACTTCGGGCGTTTCGATTTCGGCGAGTAGCTGGCCTTTTTTCACGTGGGCGCCGATGTCGAAGTACCAGACTTTCAGGTAGCCGTTCGTGCGCGCGTAGATGGGCGCGTCAATGAATGCCTGAATGTTGCCGGGCAGGATGATTTCCTGCGCCGTCGAGCCGCGCTTGGGCTGAATTACCCCGACCGCGGGAACGGCGAGCGTGTCGGTTTCTTTTTTCAGGGCGGTCTTGGCACGCAGGCGCGGCACGACTCCGGCGACTACGATCGCAATCACGACGATCACCGCGATGATGGCGATCAGCACTCCGTGGCCGGATTTTTCCCCTCCGCTGTGGTGTGGACTCGGCTGCGGTGATTTGTTTTCAGCTGGCTCGGTCATTGCGTCCTCTTGAATTTGTGCTTTGCGATCTTTTGAGCATGCTTGGTCGTTTAATCTGCCAGCCGTTCATCCGGTGCGGCGGCTGGTTTCTTCTCGCGCGCACCGTGCACGATACTGAAAGTTACCGGCACGAAAAACAGCGTTGCCACGGTGGCGAACATCAGGCCGCCAATCACAGCGCGGCCCAACGGTGCGTTCTGTTCGCCGCCCTCGCCCAGGCCCAGAGACATTGGCAACATTCCGATGATCATGGCAAGGGCCGTCATGAGCACGGGACGGAAGCGCGTGAAGCCCGATTCGGAGGCGGCTTCCGCGGCGGTTTTCCCTTCTCCGAGGCGTTCTTTCGAAAAGCTGACGACCAGAATGCTATTGGCGGTGGCCACGCCCATGCACATGATCGCGCCGGTGAGCGCCGGCACGCTGACGGTGGTGCGCGTGATGAAAAGAAACCAGACAATCCCGGCGAGCGCGGCGGGCAGCGCCATGAGAATAATAAAGGGATCCAGCCAGGATTGAAAGTTCACGACAATCAACAAATAAACCAGCACGATGGAAAACGCCAGACCCCAGAGCAATCCGGAGAAGGACGAGGCCATGGTGAGAATCTGCCCGCGAACAATGATCTGCGCGCCGCGCGGCAAATCTTTCTTGCTGCTTTCGATGATCGGTGCGATTTCGCGAGAGAGTCCGCCCAGGTCGCGGCCCTGCACCGCGCCGAAAATATCAATCACCGGCATGATGTTGTAGTGCGAGACCACGCCCATCTCCGCGCCACGGCTGAAGGAAGCGACGCTGGCCATAATTTGGGACTGCGGCGTGCCGGGGCCGGTGACTGGAATATTCTCCAGATCCTGCAAAGTATCCGCCTGGTATTGTGGCGTTTGCGCGGCGATGCTGTAGCTCACTCCGGTGCGCAGATCGAGCCAGTAGTTGGGCGTCG
>Ga0210390_10004500_pt1 | contig 11752 bp, 13 predicted proteins | sample IncBWH11OmetaG_FD_161050 | JGI IMG/M metagenome (GOLD analysis project Ga0210390, IMG submission 161050) | Forest soil microbial communities from Barre Woods Harvard Forest LTER site, Petersham, Massachusetts, United States - Inc-BW-H-11-O ... | reverse complement strand
CTCGCCCCAGTTCTGGCGGTACGCGACGAACTCGAAGTCCTGACCGAACAGCGGATGGAACAGGTGGGTTACCCGGACACGCCGGTACCGATCATCTGGATCGGGTGTCGTTGACGATGTGGTCCAATTGCTATGCCGAGAGGTGGGTGCGCACCGTCCGGGCTGAGGTCACCGACCAGATGCTAATCGCCGGGCCACGGCACCTGACCGCCATCCTGGACGAGTACGCCGCGCACTATAACAAGCATCGCCCGCATCGAGCCAGGAACCTGAGACCGCCGCATTGCCACGAGATCGCTATGGCCCCGATCGCTGACCTGGCGACAGGGAGACGACGCCGCGAGGTCCTCGGCGGGCTGATCCACGAGTACGAACGAGCCGCATGACGGCCATCGGCCCAACCGTAAAACAGCAGTTCAGAGGCAGAGGCGCGTTTTTGGAACCCTACAGCCTTCCAGCGGCTCTTTGATGAGGGCATGACGGCCGCGACGGCGCGGCGGCTGTTCTCGACGCTGCGGTCCGCGCTCAACGCCGCCGTGCGGGAGAGGCTGATCCCTGACAACCCGGCCAGGTACCTGAAGCTGCCAAAGGGCCGTCGGCCGTTCGCGGTGGTGTGGACGAAGCGGCGGGTCCAGGAATGGCGGCGGACCGGGGAGCGGCCGGTGGTGGCGGTGTGGACGCCAGCGCAGCTGGCGGAGTTCCTGTCCTCGATCGCGGGTCACCCGATGTTCGCCGCGTACCATCTCATGTCGATGTGCGGCCTGCGGCGCGGCGAGGCGTGCGGACTTGCCTGGGATGACCTGGACCTGGACGAGGGGGTCGCCTACATCTCCCGGCATCTCCAGCAGGGATCCGACGGGAAGCTGAGGGCATGCCCGCTGAAGACGGAATCCAGCATCCGCGCGGTCGCCCTGGACCCGGAGACGGTCATCGTCCTCCGCGCGCATCGCAGCAGACAGGAACGCCACTTCATCAAGGCAGGCGTCACGCCCTAGGGCTGGGTCTTCACCCACGACGACGGCGAGCCACTGTCCCCGTCCTACCTGACCCACAAGTTCAACGACCTCGTCGAGGACACCGGCCTGCCGCCGGTGCGGCTGCACGACCTGAGGCACGGCGCCGCCACGCTCATGCTGCTGGCGGGCCAGGAGCTCAAAACGATCGCCGACCAGCTCGGCCACTCCAGCGTCGTGCTGACCGCCGACACCTACCTCAGCGTCGCCGTCGAGCTCGGCCTCAAAGCGGCAGCCGCCGCCGCGCGGCTGGTCCTGAACGCGGGCAAGAGCCCGCCAGGCGGCGGCAGCGTCCGCAGGCGCAGCGCTCCTGCAATGGCCGAGATCACTGCCTGACAATCAGGCTCCCGGGAACGCGCCCACCACGGCGCGTGGCCCCACCCTGCCCGAACGATCGAGGACCCGGACGACGCCAACCCGGCGCGCCAGCCGGGCTCTCAGCATGCCCGAAGAGAGAAAACGAAAGGCTCAGCAGACTGAAGCTGGTCCCACATTGGACCCTGTCCCGCTCGGAAACTCGGTCTCATGGTGTGTGCTGGGGTTTGCTGCGGGATCGGTAGCATGGCTGGCACCATCTCGGGGTGATGCTGTCGCTGGTCTACCGGTTGGTGAGGTGCCTGTTGGGCCTGCTGGCGGTGCTGGTCCGCTCTTACCTGTCCAAGAACGTGGAGTTGCTCGTGCTGCGCCACGAGAACCAGGTGCTGCGCCGCCAGCTCAGCGGCCGGCTGCGGTGGGATCATGCTGACCGGCTGTGGCTTGCGGCGTTGTCGCGGCTGGTGAGCCGCCGCCGGTGGGCGGAGGTCTTCCCGGTCACCCCGGCCACGATCTTGCGCTGGCACCGGAACCTCCTCGCCCGCAAGTGGGACTGTGCCAGCCGGCGTCGGCCAGGACGACCGTCCACCGGGACCTCGGTCAAGGCGCTGGTCGTCCAGATGGCGCGGGAGAACCCGGCCTGGGGCCACCGGAGAATCCAGGGTGAGCTGGCGCGGCTCGGGTACACGATCGCGGCGTCCACGGTGTGGGAGATCCTGCACGCGGCCGGCATCGATCCCGCGCCGCGGCGGGCCGGGCCGACCTGGCGGCAGTTCCTCACCGCGCAGGCGCATGCCGTCATCGCCTGTGACTTCCTAGTGGTGGAGACGGTGCTGCTCCAGCGGCTGTACGTGCTGGTGTTCATCGAGCATGGCACCCGAAGGCTGCACGTGGCCGGGGTGACCGCATGCCCGACCGAGGCGTGGGCGGTGCAGCAGGCCCGCAACCTCGCCATGGACCTGGGTGACCACCTCGGCACATTGCGGTTCCTGATTCATGACCGCGATCCGGTCTTCACCAGCGCGTTCGGTGAGGTGTTCAGGTCCGAGGGACTGCGGATCCTCACCACCTTGCCGAAGACGCCGCGGATGAACGCCATCTGCGAGCGCGTCAACGGGACCCTCCGCCGCGAGCTGCTCGACCGGATCTTGATCCTCGGCGAACGCCACCTGGCCCTGGTGCTCGGCGAGTACGTGGCCCATTACAACGGCCACAGACCGCACCAGTCCCGGCAACAGCGCCCCCCGGACATACAGGCCCAGCCCGTCCGGAACGTGGCCGCCCTGCAATCCGCCCGCCGGAAACCTGTCGTTGCGGGAGTAATCAACGAATATCACCACGCCGCGTAACCCCAGCTCAGACCATGTAACTCAATATTCGAGCGGCACAGGTCTGCCCTCACGCCCAGCCCCACGCGAGCACTGTCCTTTTCCGGACATCATGCCTCGCTCGCTGCATAAAGCCCCCAATACGGTGGAGCATAGCCGACGACAAGTACGGCTTCAAACACCGCTGAAAATAAGCCATACTGTACTCGATGTCCAGAGGGTCAAAGTTCGGCTTCTCGAATAGGTCGATGAACACGTAGCCCATGAATAGGGTGAATGCCACGTTGAGCGTTCCACTGGCGGTCGAGCCTACGACCATCCCGGGGCCTGGGATCTTGGCCAATGTCCATGCAAAAACCTTGCAGCCGCTCAAGTAACCCCCCGCACCAGCAGTGGCTGCGAGCGCCATTCGTCGCGCCGTGTCGGCATCGAGGCTGTGGCCCGACTTCTTGGCAATCGCCACGAGCATTGTTGCCCAGATCCCAGCCATCGCGGCGGTGTCGCTCAATGGAACAGGGCTCATCGCCAATGGAGCCGTGGCCGCAGCCGCGACCGTGGCCGTCCGCAAGACCTGATCATACTCTTCATCTGCCATTTTCGATCATCTTTCGAATGTGATGGGATACGCGACTCTCTTACTCATTTTTGGTGCAGCGAGGGAGTGTCGCTCCCGGTAGCTGCTGCACCTGCATGTCACGAGCGTGTGACATAAACCGTCGGCGCCGCAACGCCGCTTTATGACTATCTAATGCCCGTTTGAATGACCAGTGGCTAACCGGACCCGCCGTTCAGGATGGGTTGTGCTGACCCCTTATCTGGAAGTGGCCGTCCTTGTAAGCCTCATGACCGTTGCCGTGGGCGGAGATGGCAATCCCCGTTTCTCCGACACCCCCACTCGGGCACCTACATTTGTAGATCGGCCGACACTGCGTCGCCGGTTCCACGCATCCCGACATTGGATCGACAGCCGCCTGAAAGGCCCAGGTGGTGATAATGCTGTCTTGCACCTCGCTCAGCGCCCGCACGTAAAGGGTGCTCTTACGCTCATTTCCGGACGAGTATTCCAGCAGAGTGCAGTCGTCTGACATCTCCCGGTGCAGTTCGCGCTCGATTATCGCCAAGCCGATAAGGTGGCCAATCGGCGATGTCTCCACAAAATCGGCAAAATCTGCGAGGAACTCGCCGGCAATGTCGCCGTCCTCAGGGAATAGGCTGATTGCCGTCTCGTCCGAGGTGAACTCCATCGGATAGTACCGGCCGTCTGACACGGACCAGAGCCAGGGCACTTCCACCTCGTAGTTGGCCTCGCCCGCGACCGGCTTGGTCACGAGCGCGGCTTCGCCATCCGAGACCTGGAAGCTCTGGGACATCCGCTCGCCGTCTTGGCAGAGGTAGTGACGGTGAAGAAGCGCCACACCGAACCGGAATTGTACGCCATGCTTTACGAGCAGGAAGCTGGCACGGCTCAGAAATTCATCGAGAGCGTCGTCTGTTCGCACGATCTTGTCGGCCTCTTCGACCGATCCGAGATTGTTGTAGCGATCCATATCGAAGCTGCGGCACAGTTCTTTAACGCTCATAGCGAAAGTCCTCTCACACATCACCTGTCGGCTTCTCAGGAGCGGGGAAGAACCCCTTGGCCTCGGCACAATAACTCCTAAGGCGACGCTACCACTATGGGCCGCCGATGTCGCAAGATCAAGGTATGCCGAGGCGACAATCGACTCTACCTCCTTGAACGCCGCGCCCACGCTGAACCGTCGGCCAGCGCCCAATGCCACGGGCTTTAGGTGGAGCGGTAGGGCGCCTGATCGTCTTCTGGACATGCTGGGAGATGTCCCCGGCTAGGTGCGTGTTGTGCCCTGTGCGGATTTCAGTAGCCATCGCCACCCTTTTTGACAAATGTGCTCAGCATATGTTCGGTTTGGTCTAATTTGTCGGCAACCGAGTCCTTCGCCGTCTAGTCGGCGGCGCCGAACTGCCACAGTGTCATCATCCGAAGTGGCGGCTATAACCAGCAGGTAAGTAAATTATATTCAGCGTAAGGCCTGCACGGTATGAGTAATTCTGCTTACACTGGCCGCACGCTGACGGGAGGCGGATGTGACTTCTTATGACCGCACATTCGAGCAGTTGCTCGACGGGATCGATCAGATTTACGCAACTGCTCATACCGCCGGGCACGCTGACGGCGTGGCCCGCGCGGTCATGGGGCTGATCGGCGCTGACTTGTGCTCCTATAACCAATTCGGCCCGGTCAGCGTTCTTGCCTGGTCCGTCGAACCGCCCGACGCCGGCGTCTTTCCCGGCGGCGATGAACTGTTCCGGCTGCACATAGGCGAGCATCCCGTCCTGGCGCACCACCGGGCAACCGGTGACGGCGAGGCCATGCGGATCTCTGACTTTCTCAGTGACATGAAGTTCCGTGAGCTTGGCCTCTACCGCGAATTCTACTGCTAGGGGGGTCAACCATCAGCTCGCCATGACCGTGCGCGGTCCTGACGGCGGGCTGATCGGCGTTGCCCTCAACCGCCAGCGCGGCGAGTTCTCCGATGACGATGTCTGGCTCTTGAACTCACTGCGGCGCCCCGTCAGGCGGGCCGCCGGGTTCTCGGCCCGGCTCCTGCCTCCTGAGCTCCGTGACCCAAGCGGGAATCCGCTGCTGACCCCCCGTGAGAAGGAGGTCCTTCAATTCGCGGCGGAGGGCTACGCCAGCAAGCAGATAGCCCGCCAGCTCGGGATTGAAGTCCGCACCGTCGACAACCACCTGCAGCACATCTACAGCAAGCTCGGCGTCAGTTCCAGGTCCGCGGCCGTCGCCTACTTCAGGAGCGGCGTCCGCCCTCTTCGGTCAAGCTAACCTGTACCGCTCGAATAGTCGATTGACTGGCTGACCTGCGCTTTCGCAAGCAGACTTGACGTGGTGCTGGTTATCTTGCCAGGTGCTGCACAAGATCGTCTACTTGCTTACGTGCCGGGTGCTCAGCCTGGCCGTCCTGGCGTTCTGCGGTGACCTGGCGAAGGATGCTGAACTGCTGGTGCTCCGGCATGAGAACGCGGTACTGCGGCGGCACGCCGGTCGGGTGCGGTACGAGCCGGCCGACTGGGCCTGGTTCGCCGTGCTGGCGCGGCTTGTGCCGCGCAGGCGCTGGGCTGATGTCTTCCCGTGACACCAGCGACGCTGCTGGCCTGGCACCGCAGGCTAGCGGCGAGATGTACGACACGAGCAAGCGGCGCAAGCCAGGACGCCCGTCGGCAGTCCCGAGCGTCGCCCTGTAGTACCTCTGAAATTCGGCTGGAGGCTCTGAGCTGGGTCGTTACGCGGCGGCTGGTACTCGTTGATCAGCCCGCCGAGGAGCTGAAGTCGACGGATCTGGCGAGGTGCTACCTGGAAGGGGATTACGTTGGGTGCGTCGTCGGGGGGCGCGCAGAGGTTGCGGAAGCCGCGGTTTTCTTCCTCGGTCATCGCCGGGTCCCACCGAGGGCCGTTCTCCGGCCGGGCATGAATATGCGCAACCTGGCTGTTGAGTACCCGGCAGCCCGTGTCGCTAGCCCGGTAAAGCGCCTGCATGCAGCCAGGCCGCCCGCACCTCAGCGCCGTGCCGTACAGTTCCCGGACCGTCGCATCGGCCGGCCGCCGATGCACGACTGGCCTGCGCCGTGCAGTGCCACCAGGCACGATAGCCCCTTCCTCCGCAATGCCAATTCCTGAGGGGCTCTCCGTCGCGCTTACAGCGTCCCAAGGCGGGCAACCCACCATGGAAAGGTTAGAGTCCCTCGCGAGTCCAGCGCGCCTCGTCAGCCCGGGGCTGAAGGAAGGCTTGCTGCAGGAGGAGCGTCCTCCGCTCTACAGTGCAGGGGCCTCGCTGCACGGATGCTGTGACGGGCGTACACGAGCGAGGGTGCCTGGCGACTGTCGGCCCAGGGCTGCCGGACACGTCGCAACGGCTGGGCCACGGCCGAGCGCGAAGTCGCGTGGTTCACGTTCAGAGTCCGCCGAGCCGTGAAGGCGGTCGCGTACAGCAAGGCTCGGTAAGTGCTGGCAACCGCGCGGCGCTCTTGAGGGCGGTATTGCGGGGGTGCCGTAATCCGTTTCGGCAGAAGCGGCTGATGCCGCCAGAATGTGCAGCATGAGCAGCCAGGCAGGCGACGTGACGCGCACGCTGAGGAAGTTGCAGGGCCTTGTCCGGCAACCCCGGTCCGGGGTGGCGACCGCGCGAAGCGGAAAGGTCCCGGACGACATCGCGACGGCGGATTTCCGGTGGCTGTACCTGGGGCCGGAGGCCGGGCAGGCGTACCGCGAGGCGCTTGCCGCCGTCCTTGGCGACCTGCGGCTGGAGCACCTAGGGCAGGACGGGGCAGAGGAGGCACTGTGGCGGTTCGCCTGCCAGTGCGGCGCCGACCGCGCGACCGACCATGCCGGACCATTCGTCAGGGAGCACGCCCGCGACGTCTTGGACGTGGTGTGCTACCTCACGGTTGAGCAGCTGAACGTGGAGACCGAGACGATCACCGCCGCCGGGCTGCGCTTGCTGCCGACGGCGAGTGAGGAGGTCCCGCGTTTCCGCGGCCGTCTCGTGCCCGCGCCGCCGGTCGGGTGCGTCGCGGCGGTCAGGGTCTCCGGCACCAGCTACGAGCGGATGGCCGAGCGTGCCCGTGCTGCCGGCGAGCACGGGCTCCGGGTCCTCCGCATCGCGCTGCGGGCGGAACGCGGCATTCATGACGACCAGCTCCGGTTCGGCCTCGGCGAGGCCTACGCGTTCGACGACCAGCTATCCGGGTGGGCGCGCCGTCCCGGCTCGGCCTTCCCCCTGACCCTCGTCGGATCGGGCGGCGAACTGGCCGGCTCCCAGGCTGTCGCGGCCTTGCCGTACGTTCCCGGTAGCAGGCTTGAGCGGAAGGCTGGCCGGGCCGTGCGCTGGATCGAGCGGGCCATGCTCGCCACCGAGCCGCTGGACAGGCTCCTGTACTTGTTCTTCGCGCTGGAGACCCTCCTGGGCGACAAGGGAGAAGGCGAGAAGGCCGGGCTCGTCACGTTGCGGCGTGCGGTGCTCGGCAACGTCATGGGTCCGGGGTTCACGCACCCGAGCGGCACCTACCGGCTGTATGACGAGGTCCGGTCCGCAGCTGTGCATGGCAGCGAGCCGCCGGAAGTCACCGAGGCCGAGGTCCGCCTCTTCGCCTCGGACGTGCGAGAGGCACTCGATCAGTACCTCCGCTACGCCCGGGAGCACGGCCTCACGCGACAGGGCCAGCTCCTCGACGCGCTCGACAGCCATCCCGACCGGCCCCAGATCATCCAGTGGATCCGCGACAACGGCGGTGACATGTGGGACAAGTATCTCGACAAGATCTCCCCGGAGACGGCCCCCGGGGACGGCGCGAACGGCTGATGAAGGCGGAACGGCGATCGCGCCTCGTCCACTCGGCGGCGAGCCGCGCCATCGCGATCACCGCGCCCGGGGGCAGGCCACCGCTATGTTGATCGAGCCGATCAGGGAGTGCCGAGGCTCTGCGGGAGCGCTTATCCCCAGTTAAAGTCCGGGGGATCAGGTGTCGGCCCCCTACGAGCGGGGATCGCGCGGTCTCGGCATGCTCCGAGTCACGCAACGGATTAAGAGACGCGTTGTTCCACCTGGTCGCACTGCGGGGCCGTCCTGGATTGTCGGTGGCCTCCACCATGATGGAGGCGTGCTAACCGTCACCGGCCCGTTCGAGGGGTTCCGAGGCAACCTGGAGATCACCGGGCTTCAGGAGGGCGTGGTCGCGGCCCGCCAGGAAAGGGTCCGGGCGGCGGTCGCGCGCGGGCTGAAAGTGCGGGGCTCGTTCCTGACCGGCTCCTACCGTCGGCGCACGCTGATCGCGCCGATGGCCGAGGCCGATGTTGACATCCTCGTCGTGCTTGATCGCGAGTACCGGAAGCGCGGCCCGCGAGCGGTGCTCGACCTGATGAAGTCCACCTTGTGCGAGGAGTACCCCTCATCGAGGGTCAGCCGCAACGGGCAGGCGGTCACGATCAGGTTCACCGACTTCACCGTGGACGTCGTCCCGGCGTTCGAGACCTGGTGGGACAGCGACGTGCTGGATATCTGCAACTCCGGCGACGACACCTGGATCCGGACGAACCCTAAGCAGCACATCAAGATCTCCAGCAAGATCAACTGGCGGACGGCCGGGCTGCTAGTCCCGTCGGTCAAGATGCTCAAGGCCTGGAACCGGGGCTCAGGCCGCCCGCTGCGCAGCTTCCACCTGGAGGTCCTGGCCTGGAAGGTATTGGACCCCGGCTGGCGGGCCGGGTTCTTCGGTCCCGGGCTGGGCATGGGCACGGACCCGGAGAACCTCGCCCGCTTCTTTACCGAGGCGCCAGCCCGGCTGCGTCGTAAGCTGCCCGACCCGGCTCGCGACGAGGGCGACGTCGGGGCCTACCTGACCGACCTGGGGCGCGATGAGGCAATCTCCAAGATGGGGACCGCAGGCTCCCGCTGCCGGCGCGCTGCGGAGCTGCTCGCGGGTGGCGATGCCATAGCGGCGAACGCCCTGTACCGGAAGGTGTTTGGCGATGCCTTCCCAGGGTGAGGGCAACCAGATAGCCGAGCGGCAGCGAAGCACGGAGGCGCTGCAGCTGCTGCGCGCCTTCCGTCATGCCTACAGCACGGCCAAGCGCTGGCACGCCGCCCGGCTGACCGGGACGGTCCTGGTCGCGCTCGCGGCCCCGGTGGTCATCGTCTTCGCTCCGTGGCTGGAGCACCCGCTGGGCGCGATCGCGGGGGGATGGGCGCTGGCGGCCCGGCTCGTCCTGCGGCCCGCCCAGGACGCGGCCACCCGGTTCGCGGTAGCCGTGCAGGAGCAGTTCGACGAGCATGTCCTGGGCCTGCTCCCGGCCACGGCACTGCAGCCGCCCGCCTGGGAGCAAGTGCACCAGCAGGCACGCCACCACCGTGGTGACCCCGGGACCGACTGGTATCCGGTCCGCCCGCAGGCCGCCCCGGCGATCGCCGTGCTGATCGCCCAGCGGTCAGGCACCGTCTGGTCCCGGCGGCTGCACCGGGAATGGGCGCTTGTCATGGGAGCAGCAGCTGTCGGCTGGACGCTGTTCACCATCGCGGTCGCGGTCACCCGCGGCGCGACGGTCAGCGAGTTCCTGATCGCCGTGCTGCTGCCGATGCTGCCCGCCCTGCTGGATGCGACCGACCTTGGCCAGGCTCACTGGCGCGCCGGCGCGGAACGCTCGGCGCTCGAAGCCCAGCTAGACCAGCGCCTCGACCAGGCCGCCCGAGGGCAGCTGTCGGCCCCGGAAGAGCTAAGGGCTGTGCAGGACGAGATCAGCCGCCAGCGACTCACTCAGCCGCCGGTGCCGGACTTCTACTACCGGCTCCGCCGTGCCAGCTACGAAGCCTCCATGCGCGCGGCTGCCGATCGGCTCGCGCAGCGGATCGACGCCGCAGCCGCGGCATCGCCTGCACCTGGGACGTTATCGCCTGCGTCATCTTCACCTGCTGATGTTGAGGCAGCGGGGGCGGCGGTCGACCCGGTACCCCTGCGAGAGCTCGATGGCGTAGCGCCCGGCCGGCCGCTGGTCGATGAGCTTGCGCAGGAGCGGGCTGGTGTCGCTGCTGCCGTCCCCGAGCCGGGAGCCGGCGTCTGCGACCGCAGTCTGCTGTCGCCCCATCGTCGGCCGCCCGAATTACCCCCGGAATTGCGATCTGCCCTCTGCCATTTCCCCCGGCCTAATCCTAAGCAATTGGGATGCGCGCATTAATGATGGCGGTGGAGAATGTTGGAAATCTGTGCACCGGACGCGCATCCGATGGCAAGGTACAGACGGTCGCCCAGACGGGCGTGCCCGGAGTAGCGGCGGACAGGTCGGCTGGCGCCCCCGTGAAGGGGCCGCAGGCGGGTTTCCGCTGGTGAGAGCTGGTCAACGTCCAGGTCAAGGAGATTTCTTCTCACCTGGAGGCACGTCATGAACGCCAAGCAGGACATCGTGTTCAAGCGATGCGGCTGCACCGACGCAGGAACCGGCCGCCAGCTCGCGGGCCACTGCCCGCACCTGGCCGAGCCCGGCCACGGCAGCTGGTACTACGCCGTGCAGGTCACCACTATCGGCGGCCGGAAGGCCCGCTACCGGCGCGGGGGGTTCGCGACCCGCGACGCGGCCGTCGCCGCACGGCAGGCCATCCTCGACGGCCCGGCCGATGAGGCAGCAGCGGGGGCGTGGACCGTGGCGCGGTGGCTGCGGTACTGGCTGGCGCAAGCAGAACCGCACCTGCGCCCGTCCACCTTGCACGGCTACCGCAACCACATCGACCGCTACCTCATCCCCGGCATCGGCCGGATCACCCTCGCCGGCCTGACAGGCAAGCGGCTGCAGGCCTGCTTCAGCCTGCTGTCTCGCCAGCGCACCAGGAAGGGAACGCCGATCGCCGCGTCCACGGTTGACCGGATCCGGGCGACGCTGCGGTCAGCACTGAACGCCGCCTCCCGCGAGGGCCTCATCGCCACCAACCCCCTCGCCCAGGTCCGGCTCGACAAGCCGGTCCGGCCGCACCCGGTCATCTGGACCGACGAGCGGGTCGAGGCCTGGCGCCGCGAGGGCATCCGCCCGCCGGTCGCCGTCTGGACGCTGCGGCAGCTCACCACCTTCCTGACCGGCGTGGAGAACGACCGGCTCGCCGCCTTGTGGTGGCTGATCGCGCTGCGCGGCCTGCGCCGCGGCGAGGCCGCCGCCCTGGACCGCGACGACCTGGACTCCGACGCCCGCGAGCTGACCATCACCCGCCAGCTCATCGCTCTTCCCGGCGAGCTGTACTGCGGCCCGCCCAAGAGCAGGGCCAGTTGCCGGACCATCGCGCTGGACGAGGCCGGCACGCGCAGGCTGGCCGACCAGGCCATCAAACAGGCAGTCGAGTTGCTCCGCCACCAGTTCACCGACCAGCGCCATCCCGACTCCCGTGCCCGCACCGGCCCGGGCTGGCGGCGCGGCCGGCCGATGTTCACCTACGCCGACGGGCGGCCAATCCGGCCGGAGTACCTGACCCACCGGTTCCGTGAGCTGATCAGGGAACTGGGCCTGCCGCCGATCCGGCTGCATGACCTGCG
>Ga0210390_10004499_pt1 | contig 11753 bp, 5 predicted proteins | sample IncBWH11OmetaG_FD_161050 | JGI IMG/M metagenome (GOLD analysis project Ga0210390, IMG submission 161050) | Forest soil microbial communities from Barre Woods Harvard Forest LTER site, Petersham, Massachusetts, United States - Inc-BW-H-11-O ... | reverse complement strand
GGCGGACAAGGAAGAGAGCATGGAAATTTGTTTTGTGCCGGACAACAATTACGGCGGGTTTCTCCAGCAGGCGAAGCTGGTGCAAAAGCATCGTGGCGAGATTGTGGATTTGCGCGGCCAGGTGCTTGGGCATCATGACGGTATCGAGTTTTATACTATCGGCCAGCGGCGCGGCCTGGGCATTACCACGCCGGAGCCGGTGTATGTGGTGGAACTGGACGTGGAAAACAATCGCGTCGTCGTGGGTGACGGTGCGGCCCTGGATCGCGACGAATTTACCGCGACGAACTGCAACTGGATTCCGTTTGACCGGCTTGCCGGACCAATCGAAGTCACGGCCAAAATCCGTTACAATCATCCGGGCACCCCGGCCACGGTGATGCCATCTGACAACGGTCACGTGAAGGTGAAATTGCATTCGCCGCAACGGGCCATCACGCCGGGCCAGGCGGCGGTTTTTTACCAGGAGGATTTGGTTGTGGGCGGCGGTTGGATTGGGCGGGGATAATGCAGATTGAAGATAGAAGATTGGACCAAGCGGCATTCATACATCGATCACATCATCATCGTTCGATTTTTTGTCCCGCGGGGGACCGCGGCTGACTGAGAGGCGGGCGTTGCCGGTCATAATATTTAGCGCAGTGGAAACAATGCTAATGATGAGCGAACCCACAAACGCGAAAAGAAAGGTATCAACCTGAAAATGGGGCGCCATGACCAGGCCCACAAGATAAAGCAAGAGCGCGTTGATGACCCAAGTGAAGAGACCCAGAGTCACAATCAGAAATGGAAGGGCCAACAGCAGCAAAATCGGCCGCACAAAAGCGTTCAAAATGCCCAGCAGCAGCGAAGCTATCACAAGGTACGCCAGCCCATCGCAATGGATATGATTGTGCAGGATCATAGCGGCGATCGCCACCGCGAGGGTGTTGATCGCCCAATTACCCAGAAAATGCAGAAGTCGTCGCTGGCCCGGCTGCATTCCAAAAGTTGCGCCACCTTGGAAAGAAAGGCAAGTAAAGGTTTTTAGACTTTACTTGTGTCCGTCTAATCGTAATAGTTCAGTCAATTGCTGTTGAGCCCGAAGTTATGAAAAAATTTATCCTCCTCGCTCTCGTGGCCTCGGTATTTTTCTATTTTTCTCCCGATGCCAACGCCGCAGGGCGCCATCGGCCCCATCATAAGCATCATCGGCATCACCACCACCATCGTCATCATCGCCGATAATCCCATCAGCCGGACCCGCACGCTTTCCCTAATGAAGGCAAAATCCATCGTTTCTGCGCTTCTCATCTGCGGCATAGTCGCAAGCGGCGTCTCGGCCCAGGCCGATGAATCGGTTGCCCTGTCCGATACCCCAGGAGCCGTCCAAAAGGCGATCCAAAATCAAGTCGCCGATGGCAAACTGGGCGGCATCACAAAACGCGCCGAAGACAAGGACACGGTCTATGATGTCGACCTGACCGGCAAAGATGGCTTCGAGCGCGATTTCACCGTGGCGCAGGACGGCACCCTTGTGAGCGTCAGAGTGACCCTCGCCGAAACACCGGCAGAAGTCCGGCAGACCATAAAATCCGAATTGAGCGGCAGCGGCCCCGATAGCATTGATAAAAATCTGGATGAAACAGACATCTCGTACGACATTGAAGGGCCCGGCAGGAATGGAAAAGAAGTAGACTTCACCGTAGACGAAGACGGAACACTTTCCAGCCGGCAAGTCGCCCTGACCGACACACCTGATTCCGTCCAGAAAACCATAGCCGCCCAGTTGAATGACGGCAAAGTGGAAACGATTGACGAAAATCTCGACGACGACGGCACGAATTTCGACGTCACCGTCACGGCTCCGGATGGCGCCAAAACCAGTTTTAACGCGGCCGCAGACGGCACACTCTTGAGCAAAGAAGTCTCTTTGGACGAAGTGCCTGCCGGCGCTCGCGCAACCATTGAATATCACATTGGCAACGGCACGATCCTGCGCGTGGATAAATCGTTTGCAAAAAAGAACAACGTCCTTCCATTCGAGGTTGAAGGCCGCAAAGACGGCAAGCCATTTGATTTCAGCGTTGCTCCCCGCGGCAGATTCCTCGGCATGGACGATTAAAAGGTAGGGACGCCGCGCTGCGGCGGAATCCCGCAAAACGAATTTGTTACAAACCGATGACAGTTTTGAAAACGAACTGACGATTCAAAGACCACATTTTAAGCCGATATTCGCTCACTCTACCGGCCATTGTTTCCGGATTGTCACATTCCCGACAGAAATCTGTAATACTTATCGTCCAGCCTTTGCCGCGTCGTGTCGTTTCCGGCAAACCTTCTTGTTACCTCTGCCCGTGCGCTTGCAGTGGCGGTGTCGCCGCTGCATGCGTTAGAGGGACAGATTGAATTGCGGAATGGCCCGATACGCGCGTTTTTCACACTCGGTCTTCTCGTCGGGATCCTGCTGGCGACGAATGCTCCGGGCGCTGACTCGCCTGGCGAAACGAATGCCGCGCCTCATTTCACGGTTGAAACATTCGACGTCGAAGGCGGCCCTAAAATTTCAATGGACGCCGTCTTCCCCATTCTTTCCAAATACACCGGGACCAACGTGAGTTTGAGCGAAATTGCCGAAGCCGCCTTTGCGCTACAGGCCGAATACCAGAAGGAAGGTCATCCCAGGGAAAGCGTCGCTATCGCCACAGAAAAGATCGCCAACGGCATCGTCACCATGAACGTTTTCCAGGCCGCCTCGCCACAAATCATTATTTCCGGTGTGCGGTTTTTCAGCCCGACCAACCCTGCGGAACTGCCCGCCTGGTCGCCCCCGCCGACGGCCGCTCCGCATCCCGCTCCCGAGTTGGCCGCCACAAATTCGCCGCCGCCGCCGATGCCGCCCTGGCATCCGCCCAAACCGGCCACGCCCGAACAACTCGCCGCCGCGGCCAAACTTTTGATGCAGCAAATGGCCAGGACTGAAGCGGAAGTAAATGATCATCGCATCCACGTGGTCAACACCAATACCGCGCCTGGATTAAACGTCCAGCATTACGTGATTTCGGGCAATTCAATCCTCCCGCCGCAAACGATTGCCGAAACGCTTACCAATATTGACGGCGCCTTTGGCACCAACGTCTCCTTTGCAGGAGTTCAGACGGCTGTGGAACAACTCCAGCAGGCATATTACGAGCGCGGTTACGAAACTGTGAAAGTAGGCGTGCCCCGGCAGACACTCACCAACGCTACCGTGAAATTGCAAGTCTACGAGGGCCGCCTGGCAAACATTGATGTGGTCGGCAACCACTACTTCAGCTCCAACAACGTGATGCGCTCGCTGCCCAGCCTGCACACGAACACGGTGCTTAACGTTCCCATATTCAACGCCGAGTTGGGCCGGGCCAACCTCAATCAGGACCGACAGGTTTATCCCCTCATCGGCCCTGGTCTAACGCCGGGCACCAGCGACCTGACCCTTAAAGTCAACGACCGTCCGCCCCTGCACGGCAAAGTCGAATTGAACAATCAAAACTCTCCGGGCACTCCGGACCTGCGTGTCAACAGCTCGGCCGTTTACGGCAACCTCTGGCAGAATGAACATTCAGTTGGCGTCCAATACAGTTTTTCGCCAGAAATGTACAAGATAAATCCATGGCCCTTTTATGATGAACCGCGCGTCGCCAATTACAGCGCGTTCTATCGTCTGCCCCTGGGCAATCCGGAATCGTTGGAAAACCAGATTGCCGCCAATCCCGGAAGCTTCGGCTATAGCGAAGCAACCCGCCAATTCAACCTGCCGCCGCCATCAGGGCAACCGGACCTGACCTTGTATGCGACCCGGGCTACCATTGATACCGGCCTGCAAAACCTCAAGAACGCAACTCTGTTCAATGTTCCGGATGTGCGCGTCGTCAGCCAGCAGGAGGTACAGGAGGGAATCACCATCAACGAAGACGTAGGCTTCCAGTTGAGCCAGCCCTTGCCCGAGGCTGACGGTTTCCTGTCCACCATCTCGGGGGGATTGGACTATAAAGTTTATTCGGCGGACAATTTTCAGACCAACAATTTTATTTTTAACGAATTCTTCAAATCCGCAAGCGGAGTGTTCACTGAAAGAACCACCTATGTCCCTTCCCCAACGCCCCCGACCAAACCGGAGGTTGACTACCTGCCGCTGGAATTAAATTTCAGCGGGAACATGGTTGATTTTTTGGGTCCCGCCACGGTCGGTCTCCACCTGAGTGCCAACCTCTTGTATACCAGTACCACCACCTATTCCGCAACTTCCACGAACCCCCCAGCCGCCAGCCTTTCCGGAGCCAAGAGCCTTCAATCCATTACCGGCTCTTCCGAATCCACTGGCCACTGGGTCGTTATCAAGCCAAGTTTCTCGCAACAATTTGATCTTTACACCAATTGGACAACGACCGTCCGCGTGGACGGCCAATGGGCGACCGAACCCCTGATCAGCACCGAGCAATTTGGCGGGGGCGGCGTCAACAGTGTGCGAGGCTATCACGAAGGCGAAGTATTCGGGGACGAGGGCTGGCATGCCAGTGTGGACCAACAAACCGCACCGTTGGTCGTCGGCGATGTTTACGGCGGAGCTCCCTTGACCGTTCGCGGTTCAATCTACATGGACTTCGCCAGCGTTGATTTGATCGATCCCAATGGACGCCCGGGTAATATTCCGCTTTGGGGCACGGGTTTCGGATTCTCGACTTCAGTCGGTTCACACTGGCAGGCGCAATTCCTTTTCTCATGGTCGCTCCGGACCGCCGGCACTATTCAAGCCTACCAGCCCTACTTTAATTTCTCGCTGACGGGCCAGTTTTGATCTTTTGAGGAAGGATGACATGCGCCGAGCCGTGACCAAACCCAAAATCTCATCCCGAATATTCACAGAATTGTCACAATATTCTTTTGAAGAAACTAATAAACTGGCAACTGAGATATGACATTCAGTTTCGTGGGTCTTTTTAGTTCACAAATGATTATGGATTTGTTTTCTCATTGGCGGCGAGCATTTGTTTGGTTGGCGTTGTTATCGTTCGGCCTTCTGTCCGCGCTTCGTACGGATGCCAATCCAACCGGGGGAAGTGGTACTCCAGGCACCACTTTCAGCACTTCCGGGAACACATTCAACATCAATCAGACGACCGCTAACTCCTTCATTAACTGGCAAACCTTCGATGTTAACCAAGGCGAAATCGTCAATTTCAACCAGCCTTCATCTTCATCAGTCACCTGGAACTACATCGGCGAGAACGCCTCCTCCACCATCAACGGCGATATTAACGCCCCGGGCTATGTGATTCTGCAGAATCCATATGGGTTCACGGTAGGCGGTTCGGCGACCATCAAAACGCACGGCCTAATCATGACCACTGCGTCCACCCCAAACCTGAACCTTTCCGGCGGAGGCCCCTGGTCTTTTGACGCGCCGCCGCCTTCCGCCCAAATCGTTAATTACGGCAAAATCATTATGACCGGCGGCGGAACTGCCTATCTGATTGCCAGCGACATTATTAACGGCGACGGCAAGGGTAACGGAAGCATCACCGCTCAGAATGGTCACATCGGGCTCTACGCCGGCGAAACCGTCCTTGTCTCGATGTCTCCGAATGGCCAGGGTCTCAGCGCCCAGGTCACCCTCCCGCAGGGCTCCGTAGACAATGAAGGCAATTTGACCGCCGCCGGCGGCAGCGTGGTGGCGCAGGCACAACTCGTCAACCAAAACGGTTTGATACAGGCCGATTCAGTCAAGGACGTAAACGGAACGATTCAACTTGTGGCCGATGTGGCCGGTGGCACCGTGAATTTGGGGGCTGGTTCTACAACTTCAGCGGAGGGCAATAATGCGGACACTGGTGGCGGCATCACAGTGCAGGCCGCAAACGCCATCAACAACAGCGGTACGGTCACGGCCGACGGCAGCTCTATTTCGATGACTGCGGCCAATATAAACCAATATGGAACGCTTCAGGCCAATTCAATCCAGAGCCAGGACGGAACGATTCAACTTGTGGCCGGCGATATCGTAAATTTGGGGGCTGGTTCTACAACCTCAGCGCAGGGCAATAATCAGCCGGGTGGTGGCGGCGGTATTACGGTCCAGGCCGCTAACAACATTAACAACAGCGGTACGGTCATGGCCGACGGCAGCTCTATTTCGATGACCGCTGCCAATGTAAGCCAGGACGGTACGCTTCAGGCCAATTCAATCCAGGATGTGAACGGAACGATCAAGTTGAACGGCAGCAGTACCGTGACGCTGGGCGCCAGTTCGGCCATTTCCGCCGCCGGAGATTCAACGGCCACCAGTCCCAGTTCAGGCGGCTCAGTTCAAATTCAAGCCGGCAGTTTTTCAGATGCCGGCGGTTCTTCCATCAATGTTTCTGGCGCCAGCCAGGGCGGAAACGCCGGGCAGGTTTCTATTTCTGCCCCAACGATGAGCGGGCTCAATTCCACAATCAATGGCTCCGCCGCCGCCGGTAATCCAAATGGCACGCTGACAATTGACACAGCAGACATCACTCTGAACTCTGACGGCAGCGCGGTAAACGGTCAACTCGCACTGGATATCGCTGCCTTATCATCGGGACTTTCGCAAATCAATCTCCAGGCCTCCGATGATATTACGTTAAATGCGAATGCGCTGTGGACTCTCGCAATCAATGGCACCATTCCCAGTTCAATTTCATTGCAGGCCGGAAAGGAGATCGACCTCAATGCCGGCTCGGTCATCACGGCCGACGGCGGGAACATCACTGTGAAAGCCCCGACGGTGGATCTGGCCGGAGCCCTCACGGCCAATTCAGTCGGAAGCGCAAACGGGGTTGTTGAAATTGATGCGAGCCAAAAGCTCACACTGGAATCCGGCTCCGCAATTTCCGCCACAGGCGATCCCGGTGGATTTGTCGTTCTAAATGCGGGTGGTACGTTCACAGATTCCGGTTCGACGATTTCTGTTGCCGATATTACCGGAACGCACCCGGGTATCGTTGAAGTTTTTGATCCGGGCGCGAATTCCAGTCCGATTACACTCACCGGCGACGATTTTGCCCTCCTGTTCAATCCTTCTTCTCTCACGCTTTCGTCCAGCACTGTCACTGCATCCCTTTCCACCACCAGTCCGACGCTTGGGGTTGGAGATTTACTCCCCTATTCGCAAATTGATCTACAGGCGGTCAATAACGTTACACTGAGCGCGTCGTGGACGCAGTTCGCCAGTTCAACTATCCCCGCCATCTTAAACCTGATCGCCGGAAACAATATCGAACTGGATAGCGGTTCACAAATAAACGCCCCTGCCAATTGGAACGTCAATCTCACAGCTGGCACAGCCTGGTCGGGAACAACCGCCCCGGCGTCCTATAGCTATGGAATTTATCTTGATGGCAGCGCTACCCTGCAAACTCTAAACGGAAATATCAATCTTTGGGCAGCCAATGAAGTGCAGGTCGGCTGGTTGACCAAATCCGCCGGAGTAGGCAACCCCAACTCCGGCACAGGCAGTATCACCACCCAAAAAGGCGGAAGCATCAGCGTGACAACGAAGTTCGGGGACGTCAACAGCGGTTCCAGCCAGAGTGGCTATTTCTCATACAATGCAACCCCGCCTTACGAAACGGTTTCTCCCAGTCTGGGCGGCGTCAGTACCGCCGCCGGCGGAAACGTGACCATCAACGCCGGGGGCAACGTTATCAGTTTTCCCACCACCACAGTCGCGGTCAGCGATCCGGGAAGCGGAGCTTTTGGCTCTGAACCGGGAAATGTAACGATCAACGCCGGCGGCAGCGTTTACGGGAATTTTATCGTGGCCAATGGCGCAGGCGTCATCAACGCCGGCCAGGAAATCGGGACGTCCCAGCAGCAAGGTGTGGCGCTGAGCCTGGTCGATGGCAGTTGGACTTTGAACGCAGGCTGGAACCCGGTCTCACAGTCGGTTCAGAGCGGTGTGGGTGACATTTATTTGCAGGAAGTGCGAAATCCCAATGGAGTCTATAACAACACCGTGACCGGTGGGCGCCACTCGGTTCCAACTGCCGGTAATCATCTTTTTAATTACGGCCTGAATGATTCCGTCACCCTGAACGCAGGCAACAGCGTCAATTTAACGGGTTATAACATCCCGCGACCCAATGGCGCCGTTCAACTGATTCTGCCGCCAACATTGATTATCAACGCGGGTCCGGGCGGAGTAACGCTGGGCAAAGTGACCGCGATTAGCTCCAGCAACCCCAAGGACGTCAGCGTCAGCTTGCCCGACAATGACATCACGCTGTTTCCATCCCCGTATGGGAATCTGCAAATCAATACCTCCGACAATGGCGGCTTTACCGGTGAACCCGGTTCAGAATTATTGATGTCCGACAGCAGCCTGACTCAGTGGTCCTCCGGCAACACTGTTGTGGCATTTGGTCCGCAAGACCACGCCGCCACCCCCCCGGGGTTGGACAATGAAGATCCGGTGGTGCTCAACATCGCTGGCACCATGCAAAACGTCACGCTGCAGGTCGATAAGCTCGCGCAGATCACTGTCGGCGTCGACATGACCGGCTGCTCTTTTTATGGGGAGAATTTGAACCCGGACGATGTCACCTCCATCAACGTCGGCGGCCAGATTTCCTACGCGACTTCGTTCACGTCCGTCACTCTGCCCCTGGCTTTTCAGGACATCCTTAAGTTGTCGTCCGAACTCCTGCCTTCCGGGGAGTCATTTCTGGAGGGTACGGCCAATAATTGGTACGCCATTTTGCAGGAAGCGCTCACAGATCCTTCGGCGAGCGGCCTCGATAGCAAATCGTTTTCCGCAGACAACGGAAACCTCGTTGCCCTGCAAAGCGATCTGAGTGCGTACCTTAAGTTCGGGGGCCTCAGTACTGATATCCTGGATTACGATCCCGCCACGCAGGTGCTGACCGTGGCTGGCCCGTTGGTAACGAGTTCCCAGAATCTTCAAAGCATTCTCGAAACCGGATCGGTCTGGTTGCCAGTTTGCGTTGACGGGATTCCCAAGCTGGATTCCAGCGGTCACATCGTCACAGAGGAAGTCACCTGGTTGCCGCAAAACACGACTACCTACACTGACCCCGATTTCGCCCCAATCGATGCCTTGGCATCGAACAGCGCCCTCAAGCCTCCATTGGGAAACAACGGCGCCTTGATCGTGGGCGGAACGGGCTCATTTGACATCACCGCCGGTTTCATCAATCTTGGCAATGCCCTGGGAATCCTATCCGTGGGCAACGGAGGCACCCTAAAAAGTCCGCTTCTGGCTCCCGGGCTGGTATATTCATATCTGATGCCTTATATTGCATCAGCGCCCGGGGCGACGATCAATATTGTGACGAGCACGTTGGATATGCCCAGTTCCACTGTTGCAGCTCTCGGCGGCGGCGACGTCAATATCATCTGCACCGGCACGCTTGCACCCAGCGAACAGGACCCCCTCAACAATAACGGCGTGGGTGTCTCCTTGGATTTGGGTTCCCCAGACTTGGCCGCTTTCGAGGGTGAAATCATGACTGCAAACAATCTTGGCCTGGGGGTTTACACCGCCGGCGGAGGTACGGTGAATCTGACGGCTCTCGGCACTATCAATGTTGACACCTCCACAGTCGGCGCTTTCAACGGGGGCGATATCAACATCACATCGCTGACCGGCGATGTGAACGCGGGCAGCAGCGGTACGACGTCAATTCCCATCTACTCTTTTCCCGCGAACGCTACCCTGCCGATAGAACCTTATGAATCTGTGTATGGCAACGGCATTGTGGCAGATACGCTGATCCCGGAGTCGAGCACGACGCTGGTCCCGGGTGCCGCCGCGCAGCCAGGCAACATCACCGTCATCACACCTCAGGGCAGCATTTACGCCGACCTTGGCGGCATCCTCCAGGAATCACTCGGCACAACTCTTCAATCCGGTCCTTACATCCTCCTCGAGGCCGGTACTCCTGCAGGGGGCGATTGGAATTCAAAGGCCACGCCGGTTTATGTCGGCAACGTTGAACTGGGCAACTCCGGTGCGATTGGCGGATCGGTCACCGTCAAAGCCACGGGCACGGTCAGTGGTTTGTTGATTTCCGCACAGAACGCCAATGTCACCAGCCAGGTCGTTGGCAGTCTTACCGTGCTGGCAGCCGGTACAGCCACTGTATCCTCCCAAAGCGGTACCGGTGGCATCACGATTATTGGCGGCCAGGGCGTCACTGCTAATGGCATAGGCAACGCCACGTTGCTCGGCCAAAATGTATCCGCCAACGGCAATGCCGCCCAATCCACTCTGGGAAGCTCCGCCGCGTCTACGAGCGCCAGCACCAGCGCCGCCGGCCAAACCAGCGGCGCTGCCCAGCAACAGGTCGCCAGCAACAGCAACGACGACGACAAGAAAAAGAAAAAGAACGGCGTGCTTCGAACCATCGGCCGAGTCACCATCATCCTCAATTCAGCCAGTTAATCTCTCTCCAACCAGCAATTAGGCCGGGTGCCAGGTACCCGTAACCTATTCGTAACATTTGTTAAAAAAAGTTAACGTGACAAAACTGCGCTCTTTCCGCTAAGAATAAATACGTTAACATGAAAACGATTGTGCAATTTTTGTCTCTCCCGGCTTTCGGGATAATATTCGCGCTGTGCTTATTACCGGCGCACTTGCTGATTGCCGAAGAATTCACTACGGACTCCGCCCGCACGGCGGCGGTCGCGGGCGACCCGAAGGCGGAATATTTTCTCGGCAAGCACTACGCTGCGGGAATTGACGTTCCTGCTGATTATACGAAGGCGGCTGAATATCTGCGCCAATCCGCCAATCAAGGTTACGCACCCGCCGAGACAGCCCTGGGTTCCTGCTACGCGCGTGGCGATGGTGTGCGGCAGGATTATCCCACGGCGCTCGAATGGTATCGCAAGGCGGCGGCGCAAGGCGATGCGCTCGCGGAATATTGCCTGGGTTTTGCGTGCGCCCACGGCAAAGGCGTGCCCAGGGACATGGACCAGGCCGTCACCTGGTGGCAAAAAGCCGCCGAACAAGGCCAGGTTTACGCTCAAAACGCCCTGGGCCAGCATTACTTTCACGGCGATTATGCAGGCGACACCAACCACATTGATTTTGCGAAGGCCGCCAAATGGTTCCGAAAGGCCTCGGAGCAGGGCTATGCGCCGGCGATGGGTGCGCTCGCGTACATGTATCAACATGGAATCGGAGTCAACCAGGACTGGTCGGCGGCACTTAATTGGAGCCGCCGGGGCGCCGACCTCGGAGACCCGACCGCCGAGGACAATCTCGGGCTCATGTATGAAAGTGCAGACGCCGGTCTCCCGCATAATACGATGGAGGCTTACAAATGGTTCCTGCTAAGCGAAGCCCAGGGATGTCCGTTGGGTCGACATGACGCCATGGAGATCGAAATATACCATGCGCTCACGGAAAAACAGATGGCCGAGGCGAGGCGCATGACAAACGCGCTTACCGCCACGATGACCAGCAATCGCGTTACGCCGCAGAAGGCGCAGGAGTGACCCAAATAAACCTGAGCCCGTCAAATCAACGGTTGTTCTTAAGTTCCATCGCGTGAACGAGATTGAGCCGGGCAGCGGCATAATCGGGTTGCAGGCGGATCGCTTCCTGAAATTCGGCAATGGCCTCGTCCAACTTGCCTTCTCTGCCGTAGAGGGCGCCCAGGTCATAATGAGCTTCGGCGTTGTCAGGCTTAAGGCGCAGGGCTTCTGCAAATTCGGCAATCGCCTCGTCCGTCCGTCCCTTCATG
>Ga0210390_10004498_pt1 | contig 11753 bp, 11 predicted proteins | sample IncBWH11OmetaG_FD_161050 | JGI IMG/M metagenome (GOLD analysis project Ga0210390, IMG submission 161050) | Forest soil microbial communities from Barre Woods Harvard Forest LTER site, Petersham, Massachusetts, United States - Inc-BW-H-11-O ... | reverse complement strand
TGGGTGCCGACCTCCTCGCTGACCTTGCGGAACGCCGCCTCGATCGACATGCCGGACTCCACGCAGATCAACAAGAGATCGAGCGCGTCCGGGAACGCGCGCTTGATCGAGGTCTGCCGGCGCGTGATCTTGTTCTTGAGGTAAAGATTTGGGCTGTGCATGCCCAAATAGGCGCAGCCGATGCACATCGCGATCTTGAGCATCGGCGGATAATCGAGATTGAGCACGACGAAAATATAAAACAGCGATCCCAGCAGCATGACCACCGGCATGGTCATGCGGAAGAACAGATAGGTGACGTAAGGCGCCTGGCCGCGATAGCCGGCCTGCACCAGCAACTGTCGTGCTTCCTCCTGGCCGACCCACTTCGACAGGTTGAAGTCGTCGACCGCCCGCTTCATGTAGGCTTTCGGCGATTGCCGCAGCGACACTTTGCTGCTCTGCACCAGCCGCTCGCGCTCGCGCTGCCGGATCTTCTCGCGTTCGAAGGCGACCGCTTTCATGCGCTTGCCCAGCGTGTCCGAACTCATGAACGGCATCGCCAGAGTGAGCACCGTCGCGCCGGCGGCGACGGCGGCGAACATCACCGTGAGGACATGCAGGTCGAGATATTGGGTGATGAGTGAGTTCATGGCGTGCCGCCCTAAAAATCGAAATTGATCATCTTGCGCATCACCAGCACGCCGCACAGCATCCAGGCGGCGGAGCAGGCCAACATCACGTGGCCGAACGGATCGGTAAACAAAAGGTCGATATAATCCGGGCTCGTGAGCCAGACGAGCGTCATTACCGCGAGCGGCAAGGCGCCGATGATCGCGGCGGACGCCTTGGCTTCCTGCGACATCGCCTGGATTTTCGCCTTCATCTTCTTACGGTCGCGCAGCACCCGAGACAGGTTGCCGAGCGCTTCCGAGAGATTGCCGCCGGCCCGCTGCTGGATCGAGACCACGATGCCGAAGAAGTTGGCTTCCGGGACCGAAATGCTGTCGTAAAGCTTCAGAACAGCCTCGCCGATCGGCATGCCGATGGTCTGCGTCTCGATGATCGCGCGAAACTCGCTGCGCGCCGGCTCCTCCGCGTCTTGGGCGATCAACTTGAGGCTATCGAGCAACGGCAGGCCAGCCTTGATGCCGCGAACGATGACGTCGACGGCGTCGGGAAACATGGCGAGAAATTTCGACTCGCGGCGCTTTTTGAGAAATGACAGCGCCCAGAACGGCAGACCGCAGCCGGCGGCGAAACCCACGCCGAGCGCGGGTATCAGCCCGCCGTGCACGATCATCACGATGGCGAAGCCGGCGAAGCCGAGCACGCCCGCCGTGATCATGAACCGCCGCTTCGACCAGTCCAGACCCGCCTGCCGCAGCCGGACCGAGAGCGGCGGTCGGCTGGCTTTTTTTCGCCGCTCCTCGATGTCTTTCAGCGTGCCTTCGACCTGTTCGCGCCGGCTTTTCCCCGCGGCGCGCGTCGGCCGCGCGATTGGCTCGGCGCGCGCAATGCTCGCCATGCGCCGCTCCGCCTTCTTCTCCCCTGACAGGTGCGGATAAAGGAAGACCCAGGCCACGCCGCCGATCGCAACCGCCACCAGAAAGAACAGACCGTAAGCACCCATAACTCAACTCGCTTATGTTCTCGCCGCTTCGTTTGCCACTTCCGCGGCATCGAGCGCCGCCGCAAGCCGCGCCTCCTCGCCGAAATAGCGTGCGCGCTCCCAGAACTTCGGCCGACCGATGCCGGTCGAGCGGTGCCGGCCCATGAGGTTGCCGTTGGCGTCTTCGCCGAGCAGGTCATAGAGGAAGACGTCCTGAGTGATGATGACATCGCCCTCCAGGCCGATGACCTCAGTGATGTGGGTGATGCGGCGCGAGCCGTCGCGCAACCGCGCCGCCTGAACGACGACGTCGACGGAGGCGCAGATCATCTCGCGGATGGTGCGCGAGGGCAGCGAGTAGCCGCCCATGGTAATCATCGACTCAAGCCGCGACAGCGCTTCGCGCGGCGTATTGGCATGCAGCGTGCCCATCGAGCCGTCATGGCCGGTATTCATCGCCTGCAGCAAGTCGAACGCTTCCGGTCCGCGCACCTCGCCGACGATGATGCGTTCCGGCCGCATGCGGAGGCAGTTGCGCACCAGGTCGCGCATCGTGATTTGCCCTTCGCCTTCGAGGTTCGGCGGCCGCGTTTCCAGGCGCACCACGTGCGGCTGCTGCAATTGCAACTCGGCGGCGTCTTCGCAAGTGACGATGCGCTCGGTGTCGTCGATGTAGCGCGTCAGGCAATTGAGCAGCGTGGTCTTGCCCGAACCGGTACCGCCGGAGATCAAGGTATTGACTCGAGATCGGCCGATGATTTTCAGGATTTCCGCGCCTTCCGGCGAAATCGAACCGTATCTGACAAGCTGCTCCAGCGTCAGCTTGTCCTTCTTGAACTTGCGGATGGTGAGGCATGGACCATCGATTGCCAGCGGCGGCACGATCGCATTGACGCGCGAGCCATCCGGCAGGCGCGCATCGCAGATCGGGGAAGATTCGTCGACGCGGCGGCCGACCTGGCTGACGATCCGCTGGCAGATGTTCAGAAGCTGTTGATTATCGCGAAACCGTATTCCCGTCTTCTGAATCTTGCCGGCGACTTCGATGTAAACCGTGCCCGAACCGTTGACCATGATGTCGGCGATCTCGTCGCGCGCCAATAGCGGCTCGAGCGGCCCATAGCCGAGTACGTCGTTGCAGATGTCGTCGAGCAGATCCTCCTGCTCGGCAATCGACATCACGATGTTCTTGATCGCGATGATCTCATTGACGATGTCGCGGATTTCCTCGCGCGCGGAATCGGCGTCGAGCTTGGCGAGCTGGGCAAGATCGATCGCTTCGATCAGCGCGCCGAAGATGGTGCCTTTGACCTCGTAATAGGATTCCGAGCGGCGTGAATCGACCGCCGAGGGCACCTGTTGCACAGGCGGAGGATTGGGCGGACCGCCGACGTTCGGCTTGCTGGTCGGCGCGCCGATGATCGGGGCGCCAAGACCCGCCGAGGGAAACGGCGTACGGCCAGCCTCCGCCGGCGCGCCGGCCGGAGGCGGCGGCGCGGCAACCGGCGGAGCCGTCACCGGCCGCTGCTGCTCGGCAACGTTGGGACTACCAGCCGTGGGACGCTTGCCAAACACTGCAACTCCAAACTTTATCTTAGCCCAGTAGCTTTTCGAGCAGCGGCGACAGCAGGCCGGAGCGCTGCTTCTTGAGTTCCGACTTGCCGGTCAGTTGCTGTGCTATCTGCCGGAACAGCTCCGCGGTGCGGTGGCCCGAGGAAATCTCGGCGATCATCTGCCCGTTGTTGGCCGCGGCGCCGAATATTTGCGGCTCGAACGGAATGATCGTCATCGGTTCTTCCTCGAGCGCCTTGGCAAAGTCGGCAGCCTTGATTTCCGGCCGCTTCGGAACCCCGACTTGATTGAGGCAATAGCGCGGATGACGATCGTTCGGCCGGGCGGTTTTCAGAAAATCGTAGATGTTCTTGGTATTGCGCAGATTGGCAAGATCGGGGGCGGCCACGATCAAGACCTCGTCGGCGCCGACCAGAGTCTGCTTTGTCCATCCGGTCCACTGGTGCGGAACGTCGAGCACGACGCAGGGCACCGTGGCGCGCAGCGAGTCGAAAATCGACTCGAAGGCGTCGGCGCCGAAATCATAGACGCGATCGAGCGTCGCCGGCGCCGCCAGCAGATTCAAATGATCGGTGCACTTGGCGAGCAGGCGGTCGACAAACGCGGTGTCGACGCGGTCGGGCGAGAACACCGCCTCGGCGATGCCCTGCGGCGGATCCTGATTGAAATCGAGACCGGCGGTGCCGAAGGCCAAATCGAGATCGGTCACCACCGCATCGAGCTTGAGATCGTGCGCGATCGAGAAGCCGACATTGTGGGCGACGGTGGACGCGCCGACGCCACCCTTGGCGCCGACCACCGCGATGACGCGGCCGACCGGCTTGGCGTCGGGCGCCGAATACAGCCCGCAGATCGAGCGCACGATCTGCAGCACGTCGACCGGCGAAATCAGATAATCGCTGACGCCGCGACGCACCAGTTCGCGGTAGAGGGTGACGTCATTCATACGGCCGATGACAACGACACGCGTGCCGGCGTCGCAATAATTGGCGAGCTGATCGAGTCCAGCGAGGATATCGTCGCTGCGGTTCTCCGATTCCAGAATGATGACGTTCGGCGTCGGCGAGCTTTGATAGGCTTCGACCGCCGCCGTCAATCCGCCCATCTGGATGCGCAAATGCGCCTTGGCCAGGCGCCGGTCATCGCCGGCCGCTTGAATGGCGGCGGCGGTGTCGACGTTCTCGCAGAAGGCCTGCACCGAGACGCGCGGCGCCGGCGCGATATGTTCGTCGCGGCCGGAGGCATCCGGAAGGCCCGAATCTTCGCCGGTGGCTTGGTTACCCTGTTTCATCCTGTTCCGACATTCCGTGTCGCATGACCACTCATGCTATTTGCCGACGTCGCTGATCTTGGCGGCATTGGTGCTGCTGGGCTCCGCAGTCTCCGTGCTTTCGCCATTGGTATATTTCTGCAATACGGTGGCGCGGCGCATGGTGTAGGTCGGCGTCTCGCTGCGCGGTTGGACGAGATCCGAAGGATCGGCGACCTCGGCGGCGAGAGCGCGCTGCGTGGCGCAGCCATAGTTCCACGGCGGTTGATTTTCGAAATAATCGCGATTGAAGCTCGGACCGATATCCTCGGGCCACATGCCGCAAGGCCCGACCTGCGCGGTGATTTTCGGATAGCCGATGCGGACCGGCGCCGGGCTCGGCCCGGTCGAGGCGTCGTAGGTCTGCACGGCGATGCTCTGCGGCGGCAGGCCGCTGGCGGCGAGGATCGAGACGATCTCGGGCATGGCCTCGGCGACGGCACCCGCGTTGCTGCTGCCGACCGGCCGCTGCACCACCATGCCTCCGGTCGCAGCGCGCTTCCAGCCCAGGCCGAACGACAAGACTTGCGCGCGTTGCGTCGGATTGAGTTCGCCGCGGTTGGAGCCGATGAACAGTTCGAGCGTGCGGCGGGATTCCTGCAGCGTGATAGGGTGCCGCAAGCGATAATCGGTCGGGGCCTCGGGAGCGCCAGTGGTGACCTGCTGATCGGTATTGCAGCCGCAGACCATGATCGCGGCGGCCGCCGCGGCGGCGGCGCGCACCACAAGGCCCGCGACGGAGCGGCCGGTGATCGCCTTGTCAGTCTGCATGGTGGTCTCCCGTAGCCGCATCAATCGAGGATGAAGCCGTATTTGCCGTGATAATTGTCGGTCGGCGCCGGATTGCCGCCGACGCCGTAGATGCGATTGAGCCGGCCGAGCAAGATCGTCTCGGGGTCGCTGGGATCGGCGAAACCGTCGTCGGGCCGTGACAAATCCTTCTGCGCGACCGCGCGCACCACATACGGCGTCACCAGCACCATCAGCTCGGTTTGCTGATTGATATAGTCGCGGCTCTTGAACAGCGGTCCGAGAATGGGAAGCTCGGCCAGGCCAGGCAGGCCGTTGATCGCCTGCTTGGTCTGATTCTGGATCATGCCGGCCATCGCCAGCGAGCCGCCGGACGGAATCTCCACCGTCGTTTCGGCGCGACGGGTGCGGATCGACGGGATGGTCGCGGTGGCGTTGCTGCCGGGTTCGGTGATGGTCAACGAGTTTTGCGACGACAGATCCGATACCTCGGTCATCACCTTGAGGCTGATGCGGCCCTCGCTCAGCACGACCGGCGTGAAATCGAGACTGACGCCGAATTTCTTGAAGTCGATCGCCGGCTGACAGGTCGCCACGGTGCTGCCGGCGCTCGCGGTCGAGCAGCTATAGCCGTTGAGAACCGGAAATTCGCCGCCGGCGACGAAAGTCGCGGATTCTCCGGAAATTGCCGTCAGGTTCGGCTCCGCCAGCGTATGGATAACGCCGGCCTGCTCCATGGCCTGTAACGTCGCGCTGACCGAATTAAAGGTGCCGGTGATGGCCGAACCGCTGAGCGATTGACCGGTGGCGGAAAACGGATTGGTGTTGTTGAAGTTCACCACCGACGTGCCGTAGTTCAGCGAGCCGGAAAGATTGATGCCGAGCTGCTTGACGACGTCGCGCTCGACTTCGGCGACGACGACCTTGAGCATGATCTGGTCGCGGCCGCGCACGACGATGGCGTTGACGATCTTGCCCGACGGAACATCCTTGCTGCCGGGTCCCAGCAGGCCGCCGGCGATATCCTGGGCCTGCTCGGCCTCCTGCGGACTGGATACGCTGCCGGAGAGGATGATGCCGTCGCCGATGCCCTGCACGGTGATGTCGGCATCGGGCAAAACCTGATGAATGGCCTGGCGGATGCCGTCGAGGTCGCGGGTGACCGCAATGTCGAAACCGGCGATCTGCTTGCCCTCGGCATCGAAGAAGTACACGTTGGTCTGGCCCATAGCGCTGCCGATGAGGAATGCGCGCCGCGACGACCGCACCACGGCGTTGGCGATCTTGGGATCGGCGACCAGCACATCCTTGACATCGCGCGGCAGATCCACAACGACCGATTTGCCGATCCCAAGGGACATCGGCTGGGATTGATAGTCGCTGGCGGCGACATGGACCGGCTCGGCGGACGGCGTGCTGAACACCATATTGCCCGCAAGCGCCCGCGGCACGAGGCACGCAGCGACGAGAAGCGGCGCGAGAGCCGCCGCCGCTCGGATCGATCTCGCTCGCGTCATATCATCCCTCCGCGCCCTCAGTTCCCGGCTCCGGCCGTGCTCACGCCGAAGCGCACGGTATTGATGGACTGCTGGTGATTGTTTGCATCATCCTCGCCCTCGGGAGCGCTCGGGCCGGAATCGCGGATACTGCGCAGCGTGAGCGAAATCGTGCCGAGCTGATGCGACACCTCGAGCGTTTCGGCCTGTGATTGCGTCAACTCCAAGGTCGCGGTTTTGCCGAGCGCAACCTTGACGTCGGCCTTCGTATCGATGCTCTGGTCCACCGCAAGCACCCGCACGTTGCGCAAGATCGTGTCGCTGACGAATTTCTCGACACCAGTCGATTTTTCTGCCGCCCTGTCGCGCCGCGTCAGCACGACATCGACGCGATCGTCAGGCAGGATGAAGCCGCCGGCGCTGGTGACCGCCGAAATATCGACTCCGACCGCGCGCATGCCTTTCGGCAGGATCGCCGCCATGAAGCCCGAGCCCTTCGCCATCACCACGTAGGGCCCGCGAATGGGATCGCCCGCCAGCATCGCGACGCGGACGATGGCGCCGACAAAGATGTTGGCGGCATCCGGCTGATCGGACTTCTTGATGAAGCTCGCGTTGGCCGCAGCCTTCGGCCAAGTCTGCCAACCGATATCCTGACCTTCGATCACCTGACCTCGGCTCAGATCCGATTTAGCCACCAGCACTTCGACCGTTTCGAGCGGCGGCGCAGCCGCCGCGGGCGGCGGCGGCGGTGGCGCCTTGCTGCCAGCGGCCAAATACGCGGCGATGCCGCCGGCGGCGAGAGCGACACCGAGTACGACAAGACGCGCGGCTTTCATTACGCTTCACTTTCCACGGGATGGCGCGGCCGAAAACGGCCATCTGCGTTGGATTTCAGCAGCTAAAGGTCAAGGCATGGTTAATGAGGCGTATCCAAATCGCGTTAATATTGCGTTGATGCGCACCCACGCGCGCCTCGCATCATGCAACGGCGCACCATCGAATCCGGCTTGACTGAGCTTAAAGTCCGACCGCGGTCATCCACTCGGTCTGCGGATAGACCAGCAGCGCAGCCGCCGCGAGCGCCACGCCATAGGGCACGCCGGCGCCCTGGCTGTGCAGCCGTTCCGCCCATTCCCGCCCCGCGAGCAGGCGCGGCAGCGGGATGGTGCGAAATTGCACAATCAATAAAGTGAGCGCCCCGCCGAGCAGCGACGCATAGACAAGATAGCTGAAGAGGTTGCCAAAGCCGAGCCACAGCGCCGTGACCGCGGCGAGCTTGGCGTCGCCGCCGCCGATCCAGCCGCAGGCGAAGCAGAAGAAGGCAACGCCGAGCACGACGGCCGCCGCCTCGACATGGGAGAGCACCTCGGCGCCGCCGAGACCGCTCAGCAACGCCAGCGCGGCAAAACCGGCGATGAGAATGAGCGAGACGCGGTTGGCGATCGTCATCGTCAACAGATCGCTCGACGCGGCAAACGCCATCATTGCCGGGAACAACGTCAATCTAACCGTTTCAGTCAGCATGACATCGCTCGACGTCGTCCGTTTGCCGGTCTGCCTGCAGTGATCGTGAGCGTGGTTCGTCGCCGCCTGCAATGGCGGCCGCTGCAAAGCGAAAAGGCCCCGGTGTGCGTCCGGAGCCCTCTCGCAGCACAGAGTTCGACGCTTACTTGAGGGCGGTGGAAACGCTGCTGAAGGTGGTCTTCAGGTTGGTGCCGAGGCCCTGCACAACGGCGATGATGGCAACCGAGATGCCGGCGGCGATGAGACCGTATTCAATGGCCGTAGCGCCCGACTCGTCTTTCACGAAACGTGAGAAAAGGGTCTTCATGAGTTGGCTCCTTATAGGTCCACACGTGGCTGTCTGAGCTGACCCAGCGGCTTTTTCAGCGCCGTTTGGATCGTGCCAGACCCTATCCAGGAGAAATTTCGAGGGGGTTAAATCGTTCGCCGAAACCCGCAACTAATCTTGCTTTCGGCGTCGTAGTTAACATCGTCTGCATACGACGGAAAGCGGCGGCTTCTTCTTTACCATCGATAAACCAAACCCGGGTCACCGGTTCGCATTGTGCTCGCATAACAGACAATCATCGCCGGCACGTTGCGCAAGCGCACAGCTTGCATCAAATACAGATCAGCGTGTCACTTTCCGCAACACTTCTATCGCCCGCCATTCACGGCGTCTTAAGCGCATGCGCGATATCAACTGCAGGCCGGCAGCAAGAGCCGCGGATGGCTCGATGCGACGAGGCCTATACAAGATAAGAATACGATTTAAGGACATAACTCAGACATGACCCGAGAATTGCTGTCCTTCGTTATCAGTTTCGGCCAGACGTTTTTGAAGGCCATCCCGATCTCGCTGGCGCTCGGCGTTGTTTTCACCATTCTGACCTGGTTCTGGGCTTGCAATCCCGGGCGGCACTGGTGGCACAAAAGCGATCTAGTGACCGATCTGTGCTACTGGTTTTTCATCCCCATCATCGCCCGCTATTTGCGCATCGGGATGCTCATCGTCGGCGCTGCGCTCCTGTTTCGGATCACCACGACGGACGGGCTGATTGCTTTTTACGACAACGGTCATGGCCCGCTGGCAGCGCTGCCGCTTCCCGCGCAGATGGTCATTTTTCTGATCGGCGAAGATATCATCCTGTACTGGACCCACCGCCTGTTCCACGGCAAACGGATGTGGCGCTATCACGCGGTGCATCACTCGTCCGAAGAGCTCGAGTGGATTTCGGCGGCGCGCTTCCATCCAGTCAATCTGTTTCTCGGCAGCGTCGCCGCCGACGTGGTGATGCTGCTGATCGGCATCTCGCCGAATGTGCTGGTCGTGCTCGGCCCGTTGACCACCGCCCATTCGGCCTTCGTTCACGCCAATCTCGACTGGACGCTCGGCCCGTTCAAATACGTGATCGCGGGTCCCGTGTTCCATCGCTGGCACCACACGGCCGCCGACCGCGGCGGCGAGAAGAACTTCGCCGCGACGTTCCCGATCCTGGACGTGATCTTCGGGACGTTTTACATGCCGGCCGGTCAATTGCCCGACAATTACGGGATCGGCGAGCGCGAATTCCCGGTAAGCTTTCCCGGCCAGCTGGTGCATCCGTTCACCCAGTGACAGCCTCGGGACCCGCGGCCGGATCTTGTCCTTCCCTGTCGTCGTTAAGAAAGCTGTTACCGGGGCCCGCCGCGGCAACGGCGGCAACAACGACAATTTGCACTTCATTCACGAATTTGCAGTCAAGTGGACGGGTCGGTGGACGGCCTTGTAGCAGTCGAATCCGCGTAGCGTTTCGGAGCGTATCGATGACGGCGTTTTGCCTGCGCGTCAGGTCGGCCCAAACCGTGCTGGCTTGGCTCTTGGCGGCCGTCGTCCTTGCCGCCGCCGCCGGCGGCGCCATAGCCGAAGAGCCGATCTCGGTTCATCTCGACCAAGCCAAAATCCTGAAGCTTCCCGACCGCGCCACCACCGTCGTGATCGGCGACCCGCTGATTGCCGATCTTTCGATCCAGCCGGGCGGCCTCGCCGTGGTTACCGGCAAGGCTTACGGCGCCACCAATGTCGTGGTCCTGGACAAAAGCAGCGCCGTGCTGATGGAAAAGACCATCGAGGTCAAAGGGCCCGATGATGAACCCCTCGTCGTCGTCTATCGCGGCCTGACGCGCCAGACCTATAGCTGCACGCCTGACTGCTCGCCGCGAGTGACGCTCGGCGACACCAGCAAAGATGACTTCGACAAGGACAGCGGTCTGCCGGCCGACTTCTTCGGCAAGACGCTCTCGCAAAGCGTCACCCGCAGCACCCAGGCCGTCGCCGCAGGCTCCGGTCACTAGCGGCCTGTCGGACGGTTAGCGGCGGCTTAAAGCCTGCCCCGCCATTCTCGGCGATTGCTGCAAGAATTCGCCAACACGCCGCTGCTATCGCTTAACGGTGAGGCTTCGCATTGTTGCGACCTTCTTTAGGTGAGGGCGCCATGTCCAGTCGAACCGAGTCCAATCGTGCCGCGTTCAATCGGATGATATCGATGCAATCCGGGCTGGCGCGGCTCGGTAAAGCATTTAACGCGCGGACTTTCGCGTCGCCCGTGCTCCGCCGCTTCATCACGCAAAGCGAGGCCGGCACTACCACCATCGAGTTCGCTCTCCTTGCGGCGCCGTTCGTCGCCGGGCTGTTCGCCATCCTGCAAACTGCGCTCGTCTTTTTTGCCGGTCAGACGCTCGAGACGGCGGCGGCCGCCTCGGCGCGATTGATCCTCACCGGGCAAGCGCAAACCGCCGGCTGGACCGCGGCGCAATTCAAATCGCAGGTCTGCAATCAGATCCACGGCGTCTTCAACTGCAACAACGGCGTCTATGTCGACGTCGAGACGTATCCGTCGTTTTCGGCGGTCAACACCGGAATGCCGATATCCAACGGCCAATTCAATTCTTCGGCGCTCGGCTACAATCCGGGCGGCCCGGGCGACATCGTGATGCTGCGGCTCTATTACCAGTATCCGGTCTTCGTCAATCTGCTCGGCTTCAACCTGAGCGACTTGACCGGCGGTTATAATCTGTTCGCCGCCACCGCGGTCTTCAAAAACGAACCTTATGCATCGTCGTGAAGGGGGCGCGCCATGAACCTCTTAGCCGCCATTGCCCGTTCCCGCGCGCGCCTGATCGCCGACTGCCGCGGCCTGTCGGCCGTCGAATTCGCCTTGTTGTTTCCGGTGATGCTGACGCTGTTGCTCGGCAGCGTCGAAGCCTCGCAAGGCATCGCCACCGACCGCAAGGTCGAGTTGACCGCGCACACGCTGGCCGATCTGGCGACCCAATATACCGCCATCACCAACGCCGACATGACCAACATTCTCAATGCCGGCGCGGCGATCATTGCGCCCTACGCCGCCGCCAATCTCAAGGAAACCGTGTCGGAGATCGCGATCGATTCCCAGGGCAATGCCACGGTGGTGTGGAGCGACACGCTCAATGGCACCGCGCTCACCGTCGGCCAGACGATCGCCGTGCCATCGTCGCTGGCCACGCCGAA
>Ga0210390_10004497_pt1 | contig 11753 bp, 9 predicted proteins | sample IncBWH11OmetaG_FD_161050 | JGI IMG/M metagenome (GOLD analysis project Ga0210390, IMG submission 161050) | Forest soil microbial communities from Barre Woods Harvard Forest LTER site, Petersham, Massachusetts, United States - Inc-BW-H-11-O ... | reverse complement strand
AGCGCTGACCTTGCGCACCTTGTGTGGTCTGGAGACGGATGAGATTGCGCGGGCATTTCTGGTACCTGAAGCGACTATGGCACAGCGGCTGGTGCGGGCGAAGCGCAAGATTCGCGATGCCGGCATTCCCTATGTTGTGCCGGAGACGAACGACATGGCTGCTCGGCTTGAGGCGGTGCTGACCGTCATCTACCTCGTCTTCAACGAAGGCTATTCAGCTACTCGGGGTGGGCCACTGTTTAGGACGGACCTTTGCGCCGAAGCCATTCGACTAGGGCGTCTGGTGAGATCGCTGATAAAACCGCACCCACCCGCGGAGGCGACAGCGCTTGTCGCCCTGATGCTGCTTCAAGACGCACGGCGCAATGCGCGCATCAATGAAGCCGGCGATCTCGTGGTCCTCGAAGAACAGGATCGAAGCCGCTGGGATCATGGGCAGATCGCCGAGGCGCTGCCGCTAGTCGAGGAGGCTTTTCGCAGTGGTCCCAGCGTCTTTGCGCTGCAAGCAGGGATCGCTGCACTGCATTGCCAGGCGGCGCGGGCTGAAGATACGGACTGGCGGCAGATTGTAGTTCTCTACGATCTTCTTTCGCGCATGCAGCCTTCTCCTATTGTGTCGCTCAACCGGGCGGTGGCGGTGGCGATGGCGGATGGCCTTCGGCAGGGACTCGCGTTGATTGACGAACTGGCGGCCGGGGATGATCTTGTCGACTATCACCTATTGCACGCCGCGCGTGCCGATCTGCTGCGCCGGCTTGGATCTCGGGTCGAAGCGGCAAAGAGCTATGTGCAGGCCTTAGCGCTGGTCACCAATGACAGCGAGCGGCGATTTCTTGAGGGCCGGTTGCGTGAAGTTCAGTCGCAGGCGGTGTGATCGGCTTACACGTTCAATCGGGGAGGCCTATCTTTCCACGGCCATCGCCACGGCGTTGCCGCCGCCCAGGCAAAGGGCTGCGATGCCTCGATGCACGTCGCGGCGGATCATCTCGTAGATGAGCGTGACCAGAACGCGCGCGCCGCTGGCGCCGATTGGATGTCCGATGGCGACGGCGCCGCCGTTCACGTTTACCTTGTTGGGATCGAGGCCGAGTTCGCGCATCACTCCCAGGGCCTGCACTGAAAAGGCTTCGTTCAGTTCGTAGAGGTCGACGTCTTCATTCTTCCAGCCGGTCTTTTCCCAAATCTTGCGAACCGCTCCCACCGGAGCCATCATTACCCATTTGGGTTCGACGCCGCTGGTGGCTTGAGCCATGATCCGGACCATGGGCTTGGCGCCGAGTTCTTTCGCTTGCTTCGCGCTCGTGACCACGACCGCCGCCGCGCCATCGTTCACTCCGGGAGCGTTTCCAGCAGTGACTGTACCGTCTTTCTTGAATGCCGGCTTCAGTGATCGTAAAACTTCAATCGTAGTGTCTTCGCGGGGGGATTCGTCCTTATCGAAAATGACTGGCGCTTCGCCTTTTTTCTTCGACGGCAGTTCAACCGGGACGATCTGTGATTTGAACCGGCATTCTTTGATAGCGGCGAGGGCCTTGCGGTGCGAGTTCACGGCGAACTGATCCTGTTCCTCGCGGGTGATGCCGTATTTCTCTGCGACATTCTCGCCGGTGATGCCCATGTGGTAGTTGTTGTAAATGTCCCACAACCCGTCGTTCACCATCGAATCGACGATCTGCGCGTTTCCGAGACGATATCCTTTGCGCGCCTGCGGCAGCAGATAGGGAGCGTTGGTCATCGATTCCATTCCGCCTGCGACCACGACCGAACTGTTTTCTGTTTGAATCGCTTGCGCCGCGAGCGCGACCGCTTTGAGTCCAGAGCCACAGACTTTGTTTACGGTCATGGCACCTACCTCGGGAGTGAGACCGCCGAAGATTGCGGCTTGTCGCGCGGGATTCTGGCCGAGGCCGGCAGAGACGACGTTGCCCATGATGCATTCGTCAATCAACCTCGGATCGATGCCAGCGCGCTTCACGGCTTCGCGAACTGTGATCGCCCCCAGTTGCGTGGCGGTCATGTCTGACAGACTTCCTTGAAATTTTCCCACCGGCGTGCGACAGCCGGAAATGATGACCACATCGTCGAAAGCAGCCATTTACGTGCTCCTCTGATTATTTCGTCTCTGTTAATTATAGATGTCTCAGCGAAAAAAAGGATGAATTCGGTTACAGTGGTGCCGCCGCTTATGCGGGAGATTGCGTCGATGCCGATATCGAGAAGAGGTCATTCGCAGACAGAATTCTGTCGCTCTTCGCGTAAAAATTCTCTCGCATGCGAACGCTGAATGCGTTTCTCGCTTAGAAATTTTCTTCTTGAGCGTACTTCAGTGACTTTGGTGTGGGGGGCGTATGCCCATCCAACATCATTTTTTTCTTGACTTCACTTTTCAATGACTCTATACATCAATCAGTTGCAACAAACGATCGTTGCATTTCAATCCATGAAAAATGGAAAGGGAGAATAGATCAATGGCAACCAAAAAGAAAGCAAAGAAGGCCGCAAAGAAGAAACACTAAGAGCCTTCAGTCAAAGTAAAACCGCGGGGACGCTTAAAAGCGTCCCCTAAGTTTTTGCGCGCTAGTTCCTGCGGTTCGTATTTTTGTCGGCTGTGACTAGCCGCTTCTCAGTTGCCGGACACAGCGACCGGTACGCGCAGAATGTGCAGTGGAAGCCGGGCTTGGGGTCGAAATGCCCGGCCGCAACGTTTCGCGCGACTTCTTCTATCTTCAGTTTGGCTTCTTGAATTTGAGTTTCGCTACGGCGCGTGATCACCGAGGTGTTTTCGCGGAGATTGTACAAGACCAGGCGATCGGCCCGATAGTTCCACTTTTCCCGTGCGGCCAAAGCATAGATCGACAATTGTACGCTCTCGTCTGCGTCGTCCTGGGATTGCGGTTTGCCGGTCTTGTAGTCGGTGATGACAACGGTACCATCGGGCAGTCGGTCGACTCGATCAATGCGTCCAACCACGGTTACGTCGCCGATCTTCACTTCGAACCATTCTTCCGTCTGCAACACTTCTGGGGCCCGAGTCTGGCGGAAGAGGGCAAGAAACTCGGTTAGCTGATCGACTCCTTGCCGCTGATAAAGATCGTGCTGGTACTTGTCCTGCAGTCCGGCCTCGGCGAGATCGGTGCGGAAGGAATCGATTAGAGCGTCGTCGGCAATCGGCCGCTCGAAACGAACGGAGTCATAGAAAGTCCGCAGCAGACGGTGCATGGACGCACCGTACTGCATCGCGGCGCCGACGTCGCCGGGAATTCTCCAGTCGCGCTCCAGCTTAAACTGCAGCGGGCAGATGTCGTATCGCTGAACCGCGCTGGCGCTGAGTCTGGCTGCGAGATCGGAAGCCGGCGGCAGATCGAGCCATTGAGTGGTCCGGGATGGCATCAGCGGGGCGGGCGCTTCCGCGAACATGTCGATCTGGAATCCGCGCGGCTCAACCTGGCGGAGCCACTGCGCCAGTCTGGAATCTTTCAGAAGATCACGCAAGAATCCAGGCGGCGTGGGATCTTTTTTCCCTTTTCCTTTCCGAGCATAGATGGTCAGCGAGTCGCGGGCACGGGTCATGGCAACGTAAAACAGGCGCCGCTCCTCCTGCTCGTTCATGACTTTGTCATCCTGCTGGCCGACGGAATCCGGCGTTCGTAACTCGCGCGGGAACTCGACGAGCGGTTCTTTGAAAGGCGCGGGGAAAGACGGGGAAACGGCACGGATGATAAAAACGTGATCGAACTCAAGTCCCTTGGCGGCATGTGGGGTCATCAAGCGAACCGCGTCTTCGTCGCGCGTGGGAAGACAGATCACTCCGCCAGCTTCGCGGAAATAATCGAGATACTCGAGCAGTTCGCCGAGTTGGCCGGTCTTGGTGATTGACTTTGGCTTGGCCTCCCAGTTGCCGACGAAATCAAGCACGGATGCGACTGAAGGGGTGGCGCGGCTGAGTTGAAAACGGTGAAGGATGATTTCCAAGGCCGCTTTAGCCTTGGCGTTGGCCTGAGCAATTTCATCGCGCGTTTGCCGTAGCAAATCGAGGACGGCCGGGCCTCCTGTGATATTTTTCAAGACCGATTCGATTCCCGTATTGCTCTGCTCTCTCGGCAGCGCTTTCAATCCGGCCCGCAACTGATGCGGGTCAATGGAAAACTGCGGCAACGCGGCGACACGGAACAAACTTACATTGTCGTTAGCGGCGACGACGGCTCCGAGACAAGCCAGCAGGTCGCGGGCTTCGGGAGTGTCCATGACATCCATGTTTTCGATCGAAAACGGAATGCCCTGCTCAGCCAATTCCGTGGGCAATTCGTTGCGATGAGAGTGCTGGCGGTAGAGAACGGCAAAGTCCTTCCATCGACAGCGAAGTTGGCGTTGCCGCTGGCGGATGGTCGTTGCTACTTCAGAGCACTCGATATCGTTGGCCGAAAGTACCACAGTCTCGACCGGACGGTTCGGGGTGGCCTGGGCTTCTTCGTCGCGAGCGGAAACCAACGGAGAACGCTGATACGCTGACGTCGGGCCGAGACCACGAGGAAAGACATCGGAGTTTTTTGAAATCAGCGCGAAGGCGGTCCTCAGAATGGGAGTGGTCGAACGGCGATTCTTTTCGAGCACTACCATCTTCGCATCCGGAAATTGCGCGTGAAAAAGGGTGAATGCCGCGCTCGACGCACCCCGGAAACGGTAGATCGCCTGATCGGGATCGCCAACGGCAAAGATGTTGCGCTCTTCTCCTGCCAGTTGTTTGAGAATTTTCACTTGGGCAAAGTTCACGTCCTGAAATTCATCCGCAAGAACAAAACGGGTGCGGGCGCGCTCATTGGCAAGCAATTCTGAATTTTCCGCCAACAGTGCATGGGCATTGGTGATCATGTGGCTGAAGGTGCCCAGGTTGTCCGCTTGCAGCATTTGTTCGACGGTGGCAAACACGCGCGCAATTTCCTGGCATCGCTCGATGACTTCCTGATCCGACAACCCGGCGACGTCTTTTGACTTGCTCACCCGAGGGATAGCGACCTCGCCGCGTTCAAGCTGGCGCACATATTCCGCGTACTTCTCCGGAGAGACGAGATCGTCGTGGCAACGCCGCATGAAGTCGAGAAGGTCGCGAAGAAACTGGCCCAGGTTGGCGGGGCGAATGAAATGCTTCAGGTGAAGCTCGGGGATGCGCTTCCGCAAATAGATCCAAAGGTCCTGATCGTCGAGCACTTCGAATTGCCGACCGCACCTGCCGAGAAGTTCGTTGCAGTATTCATGAAACGTAGCAATCTGAAGGCCGGAGATATCGGTGCCGCGCAGTTCGCCGCGCACCCGCTCGCGCATCTCCTGGACTGCATTCTTGGTGTACGTGACGGCCAGAATTTCGTTAGGCCGGGCGTGGCCTTGCTGGACGAGCCGCGCGATTCGCCGGGTGAGCACGGTGGTCTTGCCAGTGCCGGCGCCGGCGACCACCAGCATCGGGCCGTGGACGTGTTCGATGGCCTCACGCTGACGTTCGTCGGGTTCGAAGGCTCGCGCGGCCGGAATGGGTTTCGTAGCAGCCACTGAGCTGGAGCATATCAGAGATAGTAGAGGATAATTCGCTTAGGTCTGCAGTTCCGCGAGAACCACGGCCAGGCTGGCAATGGCGGCGGTTTCGGCGCGGAGGATTGTGCTCCCTAGGGACGCCGAAATCCACCCTGTTTCGTGAAATAAATTCAGTTCCTCGTCCGTCCATCCTCCCTCGGGGCCGAGAGCAAGAATCACTGCACCGTCAATGGAGTGATCTTGAAGAACATCTCTCAACATTGCCACGGTTTCGCTTTCGGAGAGAAGAATACGCAACCCTCCTGGCAGGGCGGCGGCATCTTTCAGCTTTACGGGAGGGGAGATCTCGGGAGGCGAGATTCGGCGCGATTGTTCCGCGGCCTGTAACGCAAGCCGCCGCCAGCGATCGACGCGTTTGGCCGCAGCAGTCGCGAGATGCGCTTCGGTCCGGCGCGCAATCACCGGGACGATACGTGCGGCGCCCAACTCCGTGCATTTTTCAATCGCCCATTCCATGCGGTCGAATTTGAAGATTGAGAGCACGAGCGTTACCTGGACAGAAGTTGGAGCGGGAATTTCGTCCCCCAGTTCGAATTCAACCCGATCCTGCGTGATGGCTGTGACACGTCCACGACGAACTTTGTTCCCGGTGGTGATATCGAATTCCTGACCAATGACGGCACGAAGCACGCGGGATAGATGTTCAGCGTGAGCGCCGACTAGAAACGCTCGGCTACCGGACACTTCGTCGGCGATCCAGCGTCGGCGGGTCATGGATCTACGGACAAAAGCTTAAACCACGAAGGACACGAAGGTACACAGAGGAAATCAGCCGCGCAGAATTTGGAGTTGTGTCTGTAGCCGAACTATCCAAAAATATCTTTCACCTTGCCCAGTAGTGTTCGGCGTTGTGGTTTGTTCTCTACGCGGGTCATTCCTTCCAACTCCTGCAACAACTCACGCTGGCGCTTGTTTAGCTTGTTGGGTGTCTGTACGCGAACTTCGACGAACAGGTCGCCTTTGCCGTGACCGTTCAAGACGGGCACGCCTTTTCCCCGGATGCGCATCGTAGTCCCGGACTGCGTGCCTTCGGGCACTTTCAACGCGTGTTCGCCTTCGAGCGTCGGCACTCGAATCTCAGTCCCCAACGCCGCTTGAGCAAACGAAACTGGAATCACGCAATGCAGATCGTTGCCTTCACGCTCGAAAAATGGATGCTCTTTAACGTGCAATACAACGTAGAGATCGCCCGCTGGTCCACCATGCGCGCCAGCCTCGCCATACCCTGAAAAACGAATGCGGGTGCCGTCTTCGACTCCGGCAGGGACTTTGGCGTCGACTGTCTTCTGGCGCAGCACGCGGCCTTCACCCTTGCACTTCAAGCATGGATCTGTGATCACGCTGCCCGCGCCCTGACACGTGGGACAGGTGCGTGCCATGCTGAAGAACCCCTGCTGGTAGCGCACCTGACCACGCCCACCGCAGGATCGACAAGGGACAGGAGCCTTGCCGGGAGCCGCGCCGGAACCACGGCAGTCTTCACAGGTCTCATGGCGGCGTACGGTTACGCTGGTTTCGGTGCCGAACACTGCCTCTTCGAATTCGAGCGTTACATCTTCGCGTAGATCGGGACCGCGCTGGGCACGGCTGCCCCGGCGGGAACCGCCGCCGAAAAGATCTCCGAAGCCGAAAAAGTCTCCGAAGATTTCGCTGACGTCCTGGAATACTGTTGGGTCGAACCCTCCCGCTCCCGCACCGCCCACGGCAGCGTGCCCGAAGCGGTCGTAGGCGGCTCGCTTGTCGGCGTCCGCCAGGATCGCGTAGGCTTCGCTGCATTCCTTGAATTTTTCCTCGGCATCGGGATTATTCGGATTGCGATCAGGATGAAACTGCAGCGCCAGTTTGCGATAGGCGCTCTTGATTTCCTGTTCGTTGGCTTCCCGGGCAACCCCGAGCACTTCGTAGTAGTCGCGTTTTACGTTGCTGGCCAGAATGGTTCCAAGTCCTTTCGAGTTCCGTGGTTCTTATCGTTTCGAATTGCGCGCAACCTTGACCATCGAGGGACGCAGCAGGCGGTCCTTCAACTTGTAGCCGCGCTGCAGTTCTTCCAATATTTGATGATCGGGGGCGTTGGATGTATCCACCATCTCGATCGCCTCGTGAAGGTGAGGATCGAAAGGCTCACCCTTGGCGGGGATTGGACGCAGGCCCAATTTCACCAGCGCATCTTGCAGTTGTTTGTAGATGAGTTCAATTCCGCCGTAGAGTTCGGATTTTTCGGCTGAGCTGATCTGCAGGGCACGCTCAAAGCTGTCGAGAGTGGGCAGCAGAGTCTTGATCGCATCCGCCAAGGCGTAGTCGCGAAAATCCTGCTGCTCGCGGGCCGTGCGCTTGCGGGCATTCTCAAACTCGGCCTGCAGCCGAGCGAGACGATCGATTAACGTGTCCCGTTCGACTTTAAGTTTTTGCAGGTCGTTGCTCTCGGCGGATACGCGCGAGGGAGATTCAATGGTTCCAGAAGCGTCTGCATTCTCCGACTCAGGTAATTCATGAGTCGCATCCAGTTCCTGGGGATCTACGTCCGATTTTCCGTTCGTTCTTGCCATAAAGCTTTTACTTGTGGACTCCTTACTCAGTGTCATTCAAGATTTTGTCAAACATGCGGGCGATATAGGAAACCGCCGTCATCGTATGTTCGTAATCAATGCGAGTCGGCCCGATGACCGCGAGCGATCCCATCACTTCGCCGCCGACGCGCGCCGGCGCGCCGATGAGCACGAAGTTGCGCATCGAGGGCAGGGTTTGATCGAGTCCTATCACCACGCGCACTGCTTCCTGCTTGGCGTCGAGGTACGCGCCCAGCAGCCCGACGATCTTCTGTTTCTCTTCCAGAGTCTTCAACAACTCCTGCAAGCGCTGACGGTCCTGCTCTCCTGTCACGAGATTGGCCGCGCCTTCCACATAAACTGTCTGAGCGCTATCGTCCGCCGCCAGCGCGCCCTGCTTATAGAGTTTTTCGACCGACGACATTAAACGGTCGTATTCGCTGCGTTCCTGTTCGAGCCTGCGAGCCAACTCGATCCGCATGGCTTCCATCGTCCAGCCGCGGAAGTTCTCGTTGAGGAAGCGAGCCGCCTCGTCCAAATCAGCTTGCGAAAGATCCAGGCGCAGCACGCGGTCGCGAACTAAGCCTGACCGCGTGACCAGAACCGCGAGCACCTTCTGATCGCCCAGCCGGGAAAAATAAACGTGTTCGAGCGCGTTCTTGGGCCCTCCAAGGGCTACCGCGACTCCAACATTGTGCGAGATCAAAGAGAGCACGTGCGAAGTGCGCTCCATGAATTCCTGCACGTCGGAGACGCCGTGAAACGACTCGTTAATAATATTCTGATCGTCATCCGAGAGCCGCGCCTTGCCCGTTAGCTGCTCCACATAATAACGATAGGCCTCGGTGCTGGGCACGCGCCCGGCGGAAGTATGAGGCTGCTCGAGAAAACCCGAGTCCGCCAGATCGGACATCACGTTGCGGATGGTCGCCGGGCTCAAGCCCTCCCGGTTGGCGCGTGCAAGGGTGCGCGACCCCACCGGTTCGCCCGTGGCAATAAATGTCTCCACGATAGCGGTAAGGATTTCGCGTTCGCGCTCGCCTATGGGTGGTCCCGGAGGCATACACTCCCTTGTATCACACTGAGCCGACGGGGCCTGCCGACTTAGGTGTCTATCTGTTCTTAAGCTATTTAGATGCAACACTTACGCTGGGGATACAAAAACGCTCAAATTGAATTCTAGGAAGCGCGGCAAAGGCTGTCAAGCACGGTCCGGTTCGGGGATGGAGCTTGTCACGCCTTTCCTTTTAATATCGAGACTGCGCTCCAGCGGATAATCCTTGGAGCATCTATCGAAATGAATATGCAGTCGAAATCCCATGTCGCTGTCATCGGAGCAGGCGCGTTTGGGGGATGGACCGCCTTGTATCTGCTGCGCCGGGGTGTGCGCGTGACGCTTTTGGACGCGTGGGGACCGGGCAATTTGCGATCTTCCTCTGGCGGCGAAACTCGTATCATCCGGGGCACCTATGGACCCGGCCAGGCCTACACGAAGCTGGCAGCACATGCCACGCGATTGTGGAAAGAACACGAAAACCGCTGGGGGCTGCGTCTTTTGCATCGTGCTGGGGTTTTGTGGATGGTGACATCCGGCGACGACCAGTTTGAGCGCTCTTCATTGCCAATGCTGCGAGACGCGGGGATCGCTTATGAGGACTTGTCGGGAAGGGAAGTCGGTAGGCGCTGGACGCAAATCAATGTGGGAGACGTGCGTTGGGCGATTCACGAGCCTGAGGGCGGCTTTTTAGCCGCGCGGATTGCATGCCAGGCAGTTGTGGAGGGATTTCTGGCGGAGGGTGGCGAGTACAAACAAGCAGCTGTCTTGCCGCATGGTCTTGACGCTGGCGTCCGCGATGGCTTGATGCTTTCAGATGGCTCCAAGCTGAACGCTGACCAATATGTTTTCGCCTGCGGTTCGTGGCTGCGCAAGTTATTTCCGGAGACAATCGGCAATCGCATTTGCCCGACGAAGCAGGACGTATTTTTCTTCGGTACGCCGGCCGGAGACGATCGTTTCTTGGAGGCGCACCTGCCGGTCTGGGCTGATCATCGCGAGCGGTTTATCTACGGCATTCCAGCGACCGATGGGCGCGGATTCAAAGTTGCCGACGATACGCGAGGAATCGAGTTCGATCCGAGTTCGGGGGAACGAGTCGTGAGCGAGGATGGACTGAAGATCATTCGTGATTATGTCGAGTTCCGATTTCCCGCGATGAAAGGTGCGCCGTTAGTCGAAACCCGCGTTTGCCAATATGAAAACACTCCGGACAATCATCTGATCGTCGACCGGCATCCAGAGGCAGAAAACGTCTGGCTGGTGGGAGGCGGTTCAGGACACGGCTTCAAACACGGGCCGGCGTTGGGCGAGATGGTCGCGGAGTTGGTGATGGAGGGGAAAGAGCCAGCGGGGATCTTTCGGCTGGTGCGTTTCTGGAAATAAAGGCAAGCACGCTCAGACAATCCAAGGGTTAACTATCGGGACGGAAACGTCGTCGAAATGCGCCGTATTGCGGGTTGCCAGAGCGGCGTGATGCGCGACTGCGATCCCAGCTATCATCGTGTCTCTCAACTCCCTAGAGCGGCCCTTTTTCTGGCGGGACGCCATCAGATTACCCGCCTGTTGAGCAGCAACTGCGTCAAAAGGGGCGACTCGATGGCTAATCTTGTCTAGAAATACGTCAAATGCCTGCTCGAGTGCGGACCGCCGTTTTCCACTCGCCATAATCTGCAATCCGAATCGGACCTCAAGGATCGTGATCGCAGTTGTCCAGATGGATGTTCGAGGTTGCCGATCAAGCCAAGCGACAACATCCTTGTCCGGCGTCACGCGCATCAGCGCCGAAAGTACATTCGTGTCCAGAATGATCATTCTTCAAATATGGCGGGCTTTATTTCGTGCCCTCGAAGCTCCGGAATGTCGGAGTCGAAACCGGTCTTGGCAAACAACGCGGAAATCTCCGTACCCAGTCCGCCCGAGGGGACGGCCTGTTCGATGACTGCATTCCGCAGAATATCCCGCACCTCTTCTTCCATGCTCCGACGATTCCGCCTGGCACGGCGTTGCAATTGTGCTTTGACCCCGTTTTCAATATTACGAACCACTAATTGCGCCACGGCTCTCTCCCTATTGAATGGTGATATCATGATATCACACTAAAATTAAGCCATGCAAATGGGCTGGTCGTTCTGAATCCGAGGAAAGTAAGTGACCGGGAATCTATAGTTTGCCTTACACAACCGGTGGCACATCTATCGGCTTGATCCACGTTTCCAGCGGTGTTCGTGCAGGCCAGCCTACTGGATCTGAATCACGCTTTCCCCAGCGGTGGCTTTGAGTTCATCCACGCGCGCGATTACCTTGCGGGCAAAATCGAACAGTGATTTGGCATGGGCAGAGCCTTCGCCCTCGAGGACCGTGGGCTTGCCGCTGTCTCCGGATTTGCGGATGTCGGGGTCGAGTTGGATGTTGCCCAGGAACGCAACCTCGAACTGCTTCGCCGTTTTTTCTGCGCCGCCGCGAGAAAAAATATCGATCTCGTGGTTGCAGTGGGGGCAGACAAAGTAGCTCATGTTCTCTACCATGCCGACGATGTCCACTTTCATCTGGCGAAACATTTCGATGGA
>Ga0210390_10004496_pt1 | contig 11756 bp, 5 predicted proteins | sample IncBWH11OmetaG_FD_161050 | JGI IMG/M metagenome (GOLD analysis project Ga0210390, IMG submission 161050) | Forest soil microbial communities from Barre Woods Harvard Forest LTER site, Petersham, Massachusetts, United States - Inc-BW-H-11-O ... | reverse complement strand
GAGGCGGCGGCTCAGAAGGCGGATGCATTCGTGGCGATGCTTTCTCCGAGTTATCTGACCTCGCCGCGGTGTCGGCTGGAGAAGGAGGCAGCTATGCTTCTGGAGCAGGACTTGCAGCAGGCAGGACGCCCCGCCCGCACTTTCGTGCACATGCTCGACGTGCGAGGCGCGCCCGGGGAAGCAGAAAGCGTTGCAAGATCCCGTGATGTCATAGATATGACCAGCCTAGGCGGCAAGCAGGCGGCACTCAGCCTGCTGGTTAAGGCGCTCAGACCGGATAGTGATCACGGGCAGCCGGACCCGCGCGGGGTCAATGCTCAGTCCGCCTTCCGTGGTCGCGAGGAGGAGCTTGAGCTGGTGCTGCGCGGCCTTACATCGTCGGGCGGGCCGCACTTCTGGCTCGTGACTGCGCCACCGCAATTCGGCAAGACGTGGTTCCTCGAACGTGTGGGAGCCGCCCTCACCTCGGCGACCGCAATTGACGGCTGGACGATCAGGAGCGTGAACCTACGCGAGGAACATCCCGCCCTGCGTCAAGACGCGCGGATTCTCCTCGCGCGCCTATTCGGGAGGCCAACCTCGGAATCGGGGCCGGGTGACCTATTCGCTATCGCCCGAGAGATCGCGCGGAGCGGTAGGTCACATTTGGTCATGCTGGACAGCGCGGAACTGCTGGATTCCGAGGTTGCCGCATCGCTCCAGTCGGACCTGAGCGAACTCTACGGGCTCGTGGGTACTGCCCGGCGGGAGGTCAGGCTGGCCCTGATCGTCGCAAGCCGCCGAGAAAACCGCTGGCGCGAGGCTGATCGTCAGCCTGGCATGTCGGCGCTGACGCTGACCGAGTTCGACCTGGAAGTGGCTGAGCGAGCCCTGCATGACCTGGCTGGGCGTTCGGAACGGCATCTCAGCCCCTCTGAATTGCGTCGAAACGCCGCCCTCGTTCATCAGGTGAGCGCGGGTGTCCCTGTCCTGCTCACGCGATGCCTATCGTGGATCTGGGAAGAGCAATGGATCGAGATCAGCCGCCTGAACAGCGCCGTTGTCAGAGAGCAGATCACGGGTTCTTACATACGGGATGTGCTCTTCGCACACCGTAGCCTGCTGCCAGGGGTTCAGGAGCCCGCGGATGCACTGTTGGAGGCGCTCAAAGAATCTTTCCGCGCCCTAGCGCCCTACCGCTTCTTTACGGAATCGCACCTGCGTGACTGGGGTGATTTCGATGGCGAGCTGGCCATATCACCTCAGTGGCTGCACTGGCCCGCCGACGAACTGTGGACCGCGATCCATGGCACGAGCCTAGTACGGCAGTCCGCCGTTGGGCCGTGGCATGAGATCCAGCCAGCTATCCGCAGGCTGCTCTACGACTATTACTACACCTCAGCGGCGGAGCGCGCGACCGCGCATCGCAATGCTCGCGATCTTGTAGCCGCATGGGTTGACCAGCAATCCGGTATGGGGCAGGTCATCGGGTCGATGGAGTGCCTTTGGCACGAGGCGCTCGCCATCGACCTCCTGGATCCATCGGAGCTAGAGCAACGCCTGACTGCGTCTGCCGCTGACCTCTCGCGCAAGCTTAGGGAAGCTCCCTACTCGGTCCAGGAATTGCGAGACTACTGGATGCGGCTGATGACGGACGACCAAGAGTTCCAGGAGACCGTGGCCAGCGCGTCGGGTCTGCTGTCCAGGTTGCTCGACATCGTGCAACGGCCATCCCAATGATAACTCCGAATAGAGAATCGAATGACTGCCGGATATCCGGCAGCTGTGAGAGCCGGTCGCTCCGTCAGCGCACGGGGATACGGTACCTCAGATTCTGGAGCACATGGGCCAGGCCACTCTCTCGCTCTACGGTGCTGGACGCCCAGGCCAGTCCCGCTGTCCCGGCTGATCGTCATCGCAGTGACCCGGTGGCGGATCGAAGATCACCTGCTTGCCAAGCACAGCACCGGCCTGGACGCCGGGCAGGTCATCCGCTGGACGTCGTGGCACCATTGGACCGCGATCTGCCTGCTCTCCTTTGCGTATCTCGCCGTGGCCGTCGCCGTGCAACGCCTGCACGATGCCGACGCAGACCTGGACGCCGGGCTGATCCCCGTCACCGTCGGGAACTGTTGCGGCTGCTGGGCGCCACGGTTATGCCGCCGCCCCGGCGAGACCGTTCCCACCGGCCGCACTTGTCGGCCTGGCGACGTCGACACCAGCACCGAGCCCGCTAGACCCGCCAGCGGTGGAACGCCTACGCCGAGGCCACACCATGATCACAGGTTCAGCCGCCCGCATCACAGCCCGTGCGGACCGTAACGTTCTCCGGACGTTCGGGACCTATCGTTTCCGCTTATGAGGCAGGAACATCAAGTGGGCGGGCGGGCGCCGGACGCGGCGAGGGTTACCCGTCGGTTCGGGGTGGCCCCTGCCATGGCGGCGGACCTGCTGGGCGTGCTGACGCTCGCGCTAGCTGCGGCATATGTGCGCCTGGCCCGGCTGGCCCGGGACTTCTCTGAGGGATGGCAGGTTGTCCTGGCCGTGGTTGCGGCCCTGCCTGGAGTGCTGGTGGCCCGCCGGCAGCCGGGCAATCCGATCGGCTGGATCCTGATCTGCCCAGTTGTGTGTGCGACGTTCTACGCCGACGTTGCCCGCTATGCCATGCTTGACTATCGCTTCCATCACGGGGACTTGCCTCTGGGTCCGGCTGCGGTCCTCGTGGCCGCGGGGCTGTGGACCTCGCAGTTCCTGGTGCTCCCACTGGTCATCTTGCTGTTCCCCGATGGCCACCGCCTGCCGCAGCGCTGGAAGCGGATGCTGCGGGCCTATCTAGTCGTTGCCACCGTCGTGGCCGTGTACACCTGGGCAGCAATGCGTAGGCGATGGCCGACCGACCGCTCTCGGTTGACACGGTCGGCCAGCTGGTCGGCCAGCACCTCCCGACAGGCCTGCTCATGGCCCGTAGCGATCGCCGTCGCGGCCACCTTGCCAGTGTTTTGGGCTGCGTTCGTGGCCCGGCAGATCCTGAGCTGGCGGCGAGCCTTCGGCGAGCGCAGATACCAGCTCAAATGGCAGATGAGCGGCGCTGCGGTCAGCGTGGCCGGACTGGCTGGGATCTTCGGGTTCGGGCAGCTCGGCGACCCGGTAGTGGTCATCGTGGGCCCCATCCTGCTCACAGTGAGCACCGCATTGCTGATCGCCATGAGCGTCGCGATCCTGAAGTGCCGACTGTATGACATCGACCGGATCATCTCCCGCATGGCCTACACCATCGTCACCGGCCTGCTGGTCGGGGTCTACACCGGACTGGTTCTGCTGGCCACCGGAGTGTTCCGGTTCCACAGCACAGTGGCGGTCGCCGCAGCCACGCTGGCCACCGCGGCGCTGTTCACACCCGCTGCGGCAGCATGTACAGCGGGCAATGGAACGGCGGTTCAACCGGGCCAGGTACAACGCAGACCAGGCCGTGATGGCGTTCGCAGCCCGGCTGAAAGACTCGGTGGACCTGGACTCGGTCCGCGACGACCTAGTCCGGGTGGTATACCGCGTCCCGGAACCCGCGCACCTGTCAGTATGGATCAGCCACCGCGACTTAGGCTGGTTCCAGCCGGCCCTCTTCGCCGCCGAAAGGCCAGGCCGGGTGCAGAACCCAACCGGCTTCCCCCAAGCAATGGCTCCGGCCATGATGGTCCCAAATCACGAAGTGCAGCTACCGTAACTGATCCGCCCCGCCCGCCACTCGACGCTGCGGCTCCTACCCGGCCACAGCCTGACTGCCAGGAATCCCGGCGCACCAAGATCATTTATAGAGGCAGGGCTCACGTCACCGCGCTACTCGCTGAATCGAGCCAGTGGCCGCGCCGGGCAGCGCCCCACCTGGACAATCATCAAGATTACGGTAATGTATTGCACCTGTCTGCCGCTGATCTATATTCGAGGAAAGTAGTATACATTTTCAGACGTCCGAACCTGCAGATGACTGGCCAAATCGGGCGGCGTCGAGGGCTATCATTGGGCCACATGCGAGGTCAGAAACCATGAGCTCAAGCGTACGGGGCGGCGGGAGGGCGGCCGAGCACGTGCTCTTCCTGAGCTACGCTGAGGAAGATGCGGAAGCTGGCCGCCTCGTAGCTGAGTGGCTCATGGCGCACGGTCATGAGGTCTGGGTCTGTGACCTGCAGGATAGCGGTGAACGTTACATCAAAGACACCGAGCATGCGATTGCAAACGCTGACGCCTTCGTCGCGTTGCTGTCGCCGGACTTCCTGGCATCACCATTGTGCCGCAGGGAAGGCGAACTTGCCATCCGTCGCGAGGCGGAACTGCGGGTTAACGATCCATGGGTGAACTTCGTTCATTTGCTGCGGATCCGCGATACCGGCCAGGTAGGGGGGGGATTCATGCGAGCCTACAGCCAGCTTGAGGTCACCGATCTGGGCGACGGTCTGAACCGCGCACTCGGCGACTTTGAACGCCAGTTCGACCGCGGCGGCCGGGTGGAACAGCAAGTGGCACATGGAACACGGCCTCAGTCGTACCTATTCCGTAACCGTCAGGAGGAGCTTGAGCGGGTGACGCGTGGCCTAGCCAGCGCGGCCGGATCCCATTTCTGGCTGGTGCTCGCGCCGCCGCGGCTGGGAAAGACATGGTTCCTTGGCCAGTTGATCGCAGAGTTGACATCGCTGGAACCCAACAGATGGAGGGCTCGGCTGCTCGACGTGTCAGATCAGCCGACTGATGTCCGGAGCGATGCGTTGCAACTGCTCGCTCGGATGTTCGCCACCCCGGAGTCGCCAGATGAGTCCGAGGCGCTCCGCTCGATCGTGAAGAAGATCATCGAGATCGACCGGTCATACGTGTGCCTGATAGACAGCGCCGAGTTGCTGCCCGGGCATACTGCTAACAGGCTGCGAACCTGCCTCGGCCAGATCCTCCGAGGCGTCCAGGACGCCGGGGTGAACCTGCGGCTCGCTGCAGTCGTCGCAAGCCGCCAGGATGACGATTGGCGCGGAGTGACGCCGCCGCGGATGCATCCGCTGCCGCTGACCGCGTTCACCGCCGAGTCGGTCGAGCATGCGCTGGACGACCTGGCAAAGCGGATGGGACGCAGCTTCACGCAGGGAGCGATCCGGCAAGATGCGCTCATCGTGCACCAGCTTACCGAGGGGCTGCCTGCCCTCCTCATGGAATGCCTGCAATGGATCAGGAAAGAGCAGTGGGTCGACGTGGATCGGCTGCGCGAGCAGGAGCTGTTCGAGGAACTGGCGCAACCGTACATTGAGCATGACCTGCTCGCGCCGGAGAGTCTATTGCCGTCGAGCCGGGGAATTCCGCCAGCCGAAAATCCCTCGACCGAGCAAGCCAGGGACGTGCTGGAGCGGTCGTTCAGGGCATTGGCGCCTTATCGGTTCTTCACCCAGTCGCATTTGCGCTACCTCATCGAGGCTGATCCTGGCCTGAACAAGGCACTAGAAGACCTGGACTGGTCGACGGCAGACCTATGGCGGGCGATCAGCGCAACCGCGCTACTAACCCGGCCGCTCGACGAGCCCTGGCAGGAATTGTATCCGGCCATCCGAAGGCTACTCTATCGTTATTTCTATAAGTCCAATGAAGATCGCGTCGCTGTACACCGCGATGCTGGCAAATTCGTCGAGGTCTGGGCTGACAAGCAATCAGGCAAGGAACAGGTTATCGGCTTGGTCGAATGCCTGTGGCACGAAGCTATGGCGCTCAACCTGACCGGCCCTCAGGAAATGGACGCCGTTCTTAGCGAATTCGCGGTCAAGCTTCGCGAAGGTCTCCGCCCCTCCGCTGCCTACGCAATCGACGAACTGCGCTTGTACGCGGCGAGTCGTATGAAGGATGACGAGGAGTTTCAGGACGCCGTTCGTGGGGTTAAGGGATTGTTTCCCAGGCTTATTGCGATAGTGTCGCCGTAGCGGGGGCCTGATATGAATAGCGTTCGCTTTCCTGCTTACATACCCCGCGACGAGGAAGAATTGGTACGCGAAGAAGCAAACCGCGTACGCGAAACCAGGGAAAGCCGGGCGGTGCTTCTGTACGGGGCAGGCGGCAGCGGGAAGTCGCGCATGCTAACTCATTTGGCCCAGGCGGCGCCCGACGACCAGATGACTGTCTGGCTTGGCCCGATCGACGTTGACGACTCGGAATACTGGCTGTTGTCAAACCTGGAGCGGCACGTAGCCGGCGTGCTGGATCCGCAGGCCGTGTACTTCAAGCCGTACCTGGATGACCTGGCCCGACTCCCGACTTCGCCTTCGGCCCGCACGAACCATGAGACCGTCCTCAGCCATCTTACCCGGATCAAGCAGGTCTTCGAGGACTGCTATCGCGATTTCATCAACGACACCGGGCGGACCGTCGTCATCCTCTTCGACACGGTAGAGGCAGTCCGCGGTACGTCGCTGGTGCTAACACTAACCTTGTGGATGAAGGTCCTGCCCGCAACACTCTTCGTCCTGGCAGGCCGACCGATGCCGGGGCCGTCCGAGGATCCCGTCAGAGTTGAACTCAGCGACCCGCACATTGGAATCCCAGCGACGACAGTCGTTCTCGGTGACTTCTCACGTGAAGCCGCCCGCGCTTATATTGAGGGCAGCACAGTCGCCAGCGGGCTGTCCGATGATGAGAAGGAGAAACTCATCCTGCTCACCAGAGGGCATCCGCTGTGGATGGCATTTACGATCTCCTACCTGGAGGATAAAGGACTTCCCGAAGAAGCGGCTGCGCCCTTTGAAGTAATTGCGCGACTTATTCCCTACGGAGGTGAGATAAGCTCCGAGGGAACGAGCATGCTCAATGAGTTCAAGCGCAGGCTCCTTGCCCCCTATCGCGAAGCCGACTTCTGGCATGAGGCCATCAAGGTCCTTGCGGTCGTCCGTCAGACCGTCAACGAACCGATCTGGCTACGGCTCATGGAAGGCCAGCCGCTGCCACCGGACGTTGCCAACATGGAAGACGCTTGGGACCGGTTGTTGAACATTCCGTGGGTCCGACCTCGCGCCAATCGCCGGTCCGTGACGTTGCACGATGCAGTGGCCGAGGAACTAGCGGTTCTTATTATCCCAATGCACGATCAGGATGGCAATTGGCGGCGCGAACTGTGGCGGCGAGCCGCGGCCATCTACCTCGACCTGACCGAGGAGCCACTAGCCGCACTTGAGGCTGACCAGGCGTACCAGGACGCAAGACTTCAGTCGATTGTCGCTTCCGTCAGCCAGGGGAGTGACCGCGGGCCCTCAGCCGAGGAGCTAGCCATCGTCGAAGAAGCGACGCGGTTGGACATCCGCAGGCGCGAGCTCGATCAGTTTCAGGTGGCGGGTCTCTTCTTCAGGTTGCTGTGGGATTACGATGGCGGTTGTCAGCTCTTCCTTGACCTATTCAGTCAGGCCAAGGCGAAGTACGACGTACTTTTTCAGCAGCTGCTCTCCCTGGAGATGCAACGTTTCCTGCCCAGCGGGCCTGGCTCCTATGCTCTCGGCGATGTCATCGGTTCGGCGACCAAGAACTTCAAAAAATGGCTATCGGATACGGCGGCGGGTCGGCGCCGTTACCTCCAGCTCGGTCTGGAGATAGCTGAATACCTGGTCCGCGACGATCGGGCGCAGGAAGCGCTCGATCTGCTCGACGAACTGCCCACGGCTGCGGCCGATTACCGTCAGCGCTATGACTTCAGTGTTCTGCAGGGGAACGCCTGCATGCGCGTCGTCGGCCGGGTGCGGGAGGGCCTGGATCACTTTAAGAGGGCGCTAGCGCATGCAATGCGCCTGGCCACGGCGGATCGTTCTTGGCTGATAGCGAATGCGCAGAAGGAGATCGGCTTCTACTACCGAAACCAAGGCCTGTGGGGCGAGGCGGACCAGGCCTACCAATTGGCACGCGACGCCATCTTCGCGGGTCGTGCCGAGTCAGGCGTGTCAGGAGACCGCGACCGCGCGGAGATAGCGTCGATCCAGACGAACTGGGCCTATGTCAAGGGCCTGGTCGGCAGTTACCGAGATGGTACGGCACTGGCTAACAGCGCGATTATCCTGCGGAATAAGCTTGGACAGCGTCAGGAGGAGGGAATCTCCTGGAGCGTCCGCGGTGAGGTCTCCCGGTACGAGCGGCGGTTCGAGCTAGCCTGGGCTGCCTATAGAAGGGCTGAGGAGATCTTCCAGGAACTGCCCAACTGGCAATGGCTCGGAGTCATTTACCAGGAGCAGGCCATATGCCTGTATCACGCTGCGCAGGACGAAATCGATATCGTTCCCAAGCCCCTCCGCGAGGCTGAACGACTCATCAAGCTCGCCTTGGAGATCTGCCGAGATCACGCGGTTCGAAATTACCCTTCGGCCTTGAATAGAGCGGGCCGGATCTTCGGGTATCGGAATTTCGACTTGGGCCTTAGTTATCTTGCCGAAGGAATAGATGCCGCACGCAGCATGTCGGATGGGTGGTTCTGGTGCGCGAGCCTGCTCGAATACCTCGAGCTGAATTACCGGGCCTGGTCGGAGAGAGGGGATACCCGCTATCTCGATCAGATCTATGCCCGCAGGGAGGATATCGATCAGGTCATGTCAAATTATCAGTTTGAACATTTGCGGGGCCGATGGTACCTGTTGGAAGGTCACCTGGCTGTCCACCAGTGGGAGACGACGGAGGATGACCGGAACCTTGATGCCGCCCTGTCCAGATACGCCGACGGGTTCAAGCTAATGGCCCAAGGCTATGTCGCGTCATCCGGCGCGACCGCCATTCCCCAAGAGTTCGGGAAATTCAATGACATGCTAAGAAAGCTGCCCAACCCTATTCGCAACGAGTGGCTAGAGTATCTTCGCCGTGAGTGGAGCCTTTCGGAGAAAGGGTCGACTGTCCTACTGGCTGAGCTTGAAGAAGTGTTCTAGCTGACCGATAACATTGACCTCCTCCAGGGATGCGTGTGAGTGACATCAGCAGGTAGTCCGGCGGCTCTGGTGCTTTCGCGCTTCGACCTGCCCGACGCGGGAGACCTTCTAGTCCACGGCTGCGAGGACTGCGCCTGTCCGGTCAGCGACGAGGCGTGCATCTTGCCTAGCCCTTCGCTGACAGTACCCGTTAGCAGGCAGTTGGTAGGCGCTCGCGAAGTGGCTGAGCTGCCGCTTGGTCAGGGATACCGCATACTTTTCAATCCGGTCGGGAACGGCGGTGTGGTGGTGGTCGACGACCAAGCCAGCCGGATCTTCCATTGCTTCGCTCGGCCGACGACACTTCGGGCGGCGCAATCGGAGTGGCGTGGTAGTCCTGCGGAATTCGAGACGATTACCGCGAGTCTGTACCAACTGGGCATGATCTATGCGTCAGACAGCGTCCAGCGGCCCAAGTTTGCAAGCTCCACTGTGCTGACAGTGTGGCTTCATGTGAGCAACGCGTGTAACCTGCGTTGCCCTTACTGCTACATCAGCAAATCCGATGAGGGAATGGATGAGCCGACCGGCCGCGTGGCGGTCGAGGCGGTCATCAGATCCGCAGTGACGCATGGCTTCCCCGCCGTCAAGCTGAAGTACGCGGGCGGCGAGGCGAGCCTTAACCATCGCCTGATGATGAGCCTGCACGACTACGCACGCAGCCTCTGCGCCCAAAGCGGACTGCGGCTATATGCCACATTGCTTAGCAATGGGGTTCGGCTAACGCGGTCCCTCGTAGCCAAACTGAAAGACGAGGGAATCCGCGTGATGATCTCGCTGGATGGCGTGGGCAGCCACCACGATGCCCAGCGCCCGTTCGCGAGCGGCAAGCCCTCATTCCATCACGTGGACCGCACCATCACCCAACTAGTCGAGCAAGGTCATGCTCCGCACCTGTCGATCACCATTACAAGCAGGAATGCGGATGGCATCGCAGACGCCGTTCGCTATGCGCTTGAGCGAGACCTGACCTTCAGCCTCAACTTTTTTCGGGACAACGACTGCGCCGCCGCGTTCCCTGACTTGAGATACGAGGAGAAGGCCATGATCTCTGGCCTACTCAACGCGTTCGCAGTTATCGAGGAGTTCCTTCCGCGCTGGAGCGTGCTCGGCTCCATACTGGACCGAGGGCAGCTGTTGACGCCCCGGCAGCGCTCGTGCGGCGTCGGCGAGGACTACATCGTAATCGATCAGCACGGCAGAGTGGCGAAATGTCACATGGAGATCGAGCGCACGCTAGGGGATGTCGTTAGCGATGACCCTCTGCGGCTCGTCCGGGCGGACCAGTCCACCGCACTAAACCTCCTGGTCGACGAGAAGGAGGGCTGCCGCGACTGCACCTGGCGATATTGGTGCTCAGGAGGTTGTACTGTGGCAACCTTCCGGGCCACAGGGAGGTACGATATCAAGTCCCCAAACTGCAATATCTACAAGGCGATCTATCCGCAGGCGTTGCGACTTGAGGGACTAAGGTTGCTTAAATATGCGGTAACATGAGAGGTTCTTCAAGTGTAGGGGTGTGGCCCGTCTTGGCTCCTGGAGGACCAGTGACAACGGCTCCAGGATAGTCCCGGAGTCAGTGACAAACCAAGTGACAACGGCTCCAGGCAACGGCAGACAGAGCGCGACGTATTCAGACGCTGATATCCCCGTGACCTGCGGTAACCCGACCTGAAGCGACCTAGCCGGACGAAACCGGCATGCATGGTAAGGAGAAGGTCTACGGTTCGATTCCGTAACGGGGCTCCACAGGATTTAACCTGCAAGGCCAGGTCAGAAGCTCACTGGACAGCTCTCATCCTATGCGGCGGATGGGGGCTGCTGCCGTATTGGGAGGAATTTGGGAGATCGGGACTTGACAGTCCTCCCAGTCCTCCCAGGGCCACGTTCCAACTCTGAAACCGCCTGTCCTGCGCGTCGGCTCACCATCGAGGCGACAGTGCAGCTCTGACGGGCGTGCCAGCGACCGCTCGTCGGGGCGAAGCAGGCCCGCGTGGCAGGCCCGATCGTCAAGGTCCCCATGTCCAGCGCGCCGCCCGCCGAGCCGCGCTCGCCGCGAACCCACCGCCGACCGCCGTATGGAGCCATGCGAGCATCGCGGGGAACGGGAAGCTGTGGCTACCCACTCGCTTGGTCGGATGCTTTCCTGCACCCGACGCGGCACGCACGTAGCGGCGCGTGATGTGGTGCTCGCGCACCGCGTAGAAGTGGCCGTCCGGTAACCATCGGTGGAGAGCCGGCGAAGCCGTTACCGTTTCTCGGACTGGGATCTTTCGTTGTCTGGGACGCGGTGACCGGCGACCGGGTCGGCGCCCCCGCTGGCCGGCCACGACGGCCCGGTGCTCGCGGTGGCGATCGGCCGGGTCGGGGACCGAGTGGTGATCGTCTCCGGCTCCGGCGACGGCACGGTGCGGGTCTGGGACGCGGTGACCGGCGATCTGGTCGGCGCCCCGCTGGCCGGCCACGAGGACTGGGTGCGTGCGGTGGCGATCGGGCGGGCCGGGGATCGGGATGTCATCGTCTCCGGCTCTAGCGACCGCACGGTGCGGGTCTGGGACGCGGTGACCGGCGACCCGGTCGGCGCCCCGCTGGCCAGCCATGACCGCCCGGTTTACGCGGTGGCTATCGGGCGGGCAGCGGACCGGGAGCTCATAGTCTCCGGCTTGAGCGACCGCACGGTGCGGGTCTGGGACGCGCTGACCGGCGACCCGGTCGGCACCCTGCTGGCCAGCCACGACGGCCCGGTTTACGCGGTGGCCATCGGCCGGGATGTCATCGTCTCCGGCTCCAGCGACCGCACGGTACGGGTCTGGGACGCGCAGACCA
>Ga0210390_10004495_pt1 | contig 11756 bp, 11 predicted proteins | sample IncBWH11OmetaG_FD_161050 | JGI IMG/M metagenome (GOLD analysis project Ga0210390, IMG submission 161050) | Forest soil microbial communities from Barre Woods Harvard Forest LTER site, Petersham, Massachusetts, United States - Inc-BW-H-11-O ... | reverse complement strand
CGCCCGGTAGAACGGGTTCAATTGCTCGCGCGGGCTGCCCGAATCATGGGTGACGATCGCGTCCGCCGGGTCGACGACGCGCATGAACTCCGAGATCACCCGGTACGGGTTGATCGGATGCTCGTTCGAATGCAATTTCGCGTTCCAGCGGGCGAGCCATTCCTCGCGCTTGGCCGCGAGCTCCTGCGCGACCTCGCCCGATCGCGCCTTGCCGCCGAGCCGATCTCTGACCGCCTCGATCAGCTGGCCGAGGACGAGCTTGGCGTCGCCGAGCAGCCCGAGATCGGTGGCGAAAGCCTTGTGCAGGTCGCGGGTGTCGTTGGTCGCGTGGATGTACTTCTTGCCGGCTGGGAACGCCGGGGTGGCGATGCCGTGGCGGGTAAAGCTGCAGCCGACGCCCAGCACCAGGTCGGATTTGTGCAGGATATGGCGGCCGGGTCCGGTGAAGGTGCCGCCGCCCGGCCCGAGCGCCAGCGCGTGGTCCTCGGGAAAGGCGCTCTTGCCGTCGAACGTCGTCATGACCGGGGCCTGCAGCAATTCGGCCAGCCGCAGCAGCTCGTCGGTCGCCTCGGCGTAAAACACGCCCTGCCCGGCGAGGATCATCGGGCAGGAGGCGTCGAGCAGCATCTTTGCGGCCTCGTCGACGTCGCGCGGATCGGCGGCCGAGCGGGTCGCGCGCACCGGCCGGTGCTGGGCCGGGTCGACATCGACTTCCATGCCGGTGACGTCAGCCGGAACCTCGACCATGACCGGCCCGGGGCGCCCGTTTTTGACTTGGGAAAAGGCGCGCCGCATGATGTTGGCGATCTCGTGCGGCAATTGCACCTCCTCGACCGATTTGGTGATCGAGGCATAGGTGCGCGACGACTTGAACATCGGGAACAGTTGCGCCGTCTCGCGCGGGTGGCCGAGCGGCAGAAAGACGACCGGGGTCGAGTCGGAGAAGGCGGTGGCGACGCCGGCAAACGCGTTTTCGGCGCCGGGCCCGTACTGCATCGCAAAAACGCCGGGCGGCCGGCCGTTCGCGACGCGCGCAAAGCCGTCCGCCATGTGGACGCCGACCCTCTCCTGCCGGCAGATCACCGGCCGGATGCCGACCGCGGCGGCGGCCTCGATGATCGGCGTCGTCGGAAAGCAGAACAGGGTCGAGACACCTTCGCGCTTCAGAATTTCGGCGATGACCTGCATGACCTGCATCGGTCGTTCCTCCCACTGGGTAGAGTTCACATCGGCGCATTGCGATTTGCCGTGTCACGCGCGGCGCGGCGGTGCTCACAGCTGGCGGCGGGGGTATCTCAACGAATGCAGCCGCAACTTAACGAATAACGCCGCCGGCATTGGCGCCACCGACGTCGCTTTCCGGCCGGTGGCAGATCGTCACGCAGGGCCGCACGTCGCCCGGGTTCTCCATCAGGCAGGCGCTACAGTCAGGGCCCGGCGGCTTGGCGGTGGCGGTCGTCGTCTGCGGCGGCGGCGGGCTGGCGCACCCGGCGAGCACGACGCCCCACGCAATCAGCAGGAATGATGAGCGGCGCATCGCGCGAGCATGGTGAGCGCCGCGCCTGTTTGTCAAGGCAACCCCAGGCGAAACGAAGCGGGGCGCTGCGACCCCGGCGATCCATCGCGGCGGGGGGCCTCAACAAAGCGGAAGGCGCATGCCGAATAGAGGAAGGCACGCGGGCCGCGCCCGCCGCCGGTCACGCCGGCTGCAGCACGTGGATGACGCGGCTTGCGATCAAGTCGCGGGTCTTGGCGGCGTAAGCGGCCATATGCGGCGAGGCGCCATGCGCCCGCAGCGCGTCGAGGCTCTCCCATTTCTCGATCACGACGAGCGTGTCGGGGCCGAATTTCGTCTGGATGCCGCCGGCACCGTCGGCATCGACCGCCGGGCCATATTCGATGCAGCCCTGTTCGGCGTGGACTGCCGGCACGTTGGCGCGAAAGTCTTGCAGGATTTGCCCGCGCATGCCGGGCTTGGCGGTAATAACCGCGACGACGTGGATCATGGCCGTTGCTCCTCTTTAGGCGATGCGTTCAAAGACACTGTGGTGGCGGGCGGTGCATTTCGGGCGGATTTTCGTCGCCCAGTCGCCAAACGCGCCGGCCTTTTCCCAGGCCTCGCTGGTAAGCACCTCGGGCGCGTCGACCTCATAGATCGTCAGGTAGCGCTGCATGCCCGGGACCGTCGAATGCTCGAGACGATAGCGCCCGCCGGCGCGCACCCCCGGCACCTTCATCAACGTCGGAAAGTGCTCGGTATCGTAGACGCGGTTGAATTCGGCTTCATGCTCGGCGGGTATGTCGAGCTGGACGACAAAAAGGTGGCTCATCGCGCGGTCTCCTCCTCGGCGGGTTTCTTTTAACAACTGGCCGTCTTAGGCGATCTGCAGAAAGACCGAATGCTGGCGGTTGGTCGTGTATGGCCGGATTTTTGGTTTCCAGTCACCGCGGTCGGAGGCTTCGGTCCAGGCCGGGCTGTTGATGACCTCGGCATTGTCGCACTCGTAAACCGCGAGGTAGCGCGGCATTGTCGGCACTGTCGAATGCTCCAGCCGGTAGCGCCGGCATGAGCGCACGCCCGGCACCTTGAGGATCGTCGGCACGTGGTCCTCGTCATAGATGCGGTTGAACTCGGCGTCGAGCTCGGCCGGGATGTCCATCTGCACGACATAGACGTAGGTCATCGGCGGTTCCTCTCGTTTCGGCGACGCGACAACGCAGAGATTAGGCGAAAGCGGAGCGCCTCGCGACCGCTTCTGGGCAGCGCCGGAGCTTTTGCGCAGCGCCGAACCTTGCGCCCAAGGCCGGCCGGCCGGCCGCCGACGGCGCATGCGCGATCGTGTCGCGGGCCTGCTGGCGCTCGACAGGTGGCGCCGGTCTTTACGTCACATTAAGCGGCTACACTCTATTGTTGCGCGATAAGACTTCAGTTTTCATGATCGGGACTTGAGCGCGGCGGTCGACGGCCAGTCAGGATTTCTGCGACCCTGTAAAAGATGGACTTGAAATGGTTAACCCGATGCTTATTTTTCGGCGATAGCGCAGCTTCGGGCTCATTACCAGGTCGCATCTTTATACCTGCCTGTGCTGGAAGCCGAGCGACAAGCGGCCGGGTGCGTCCGGCGGCAGCTACAAAGCAGGCTTAGGAGTAGAGTATGTCGAAAATTCCGCAGGGCGAGTGGAACGCCATTGCGGCACGCTATCAAGACGGCGAGTCGATCAGCAAAATTGCGCGCAGCTACAACTGCACACCCCCCGCAATTCATTACATCCTTAAGCGCAACCGGCAGAGGCCAGCGGAAATACCCGCCCACCCGATGTCACCGCGACCGGCCGAGCGGGCCGGGCCACGGCTCGTCCGCATCAATCCGGTGGATCCGGCTCCCGCGCCGGCACCATGGACCACGCTACCCGGCGAGCATCTCAACAATTGCGCGCCGGGTCCGAGCTTGGTTCGCGCAGTGGCGCCGAAACCGCAGCCGGGCGTGCCGCTTCCGGTGCGCCACAGTGAGAGCGCCCTGAACGATGTACCGCCGGCGAATTCACCCGAACCGCCGGGGCCCGCTCACCGTGGCCAGCCGGCGCCGCTTCCTGGGCTGGACGGCGAGCTCCACCTGCGCGCCGAGGCGGCGATCGAAACCTTTCGCTCAAGCTTTGACGAAGCGTTGACCGAGGGCTCGCCGGGCGTGTGCGAGCGGTTGCGCCGTGCCGCGACCGACCTGATGCGGGTGGCGGCGCGCACGACGATGGTCCTCGATCGCGTCAATGCGATCGCCGAGCGGTCCGCGCGCGCCCACAATTATCCGCGCTCGGCCCACGCCGGCGAGGATTTCGAAGGACGCGGATAGCAATCGCCCGGTCCGCATCCCGGTGTTGGTCCGATACCCGCGATCTGCCCGTCGCGGCCGCAAAGCGAGCGGGCCGGGAACGTCGCTTCAGCCCAGCCTTTCGAGCTCGTCGACAAAGCCCGACACGACCGACAACCCTCGCGACCAGAAGGATGGGTCGCTGGCGTCAAGGCCGAACGGGGCAAGCAGCTCGCGGTGGTGCAACGTGCCGCCGGCGCGCAGCATGTCGAGATAGCGGTCGGCAAAGCCCTGATGGGCGTCCTGGTAGACTGCGTAAAGCGAGTTCACCAGGCAATCGCCGAACGCGTAGGCATAGACGTAAAATGGCGTGTGGATGAAGTGCGGGATGTAGGACCAGTAATGACGGTAGACCCCGTCGAGGCTGATCGCCGGGCCGAGGCTTTCGCGCTGCACGTCGAGCCAGATTTCGGCGATATGGTCGGGCGTCAACTCGGCTTCGCGGCGCGCGTCATGCAGCCTGATCTCGAACGTGGCGAAGGCGATCTGGCGCACCACCGTGTTCAGCATGTCCTCGACCTTGCCGGCGAGCATGATCTTGCGCCGCTGCGGGTCGGCCTCGCGCGCCAACAACGCGCGGAAGGTCAGCATCTCGCCAAACACCGAGGCGGTCTCGGCCAGGGTCAAGGGCGTGTCGGCCATCAGGTAGCCCCGCGGCCCCGCCAGCACCTGATGGACGCCATGCCCGAGCTCATGCGCCAACGTCATCACGTCGCGCACCCGGCCCTGATAATTCAGCAGTAGATAGGGGTGCGCCCCCGGCACCGTCGGGTGGGCGAAAGCACCCGAGGCCTTGCCCGGCCGCACCGGCGCGTCGATCCAGGATGCCGCGAAAAACCGTCCGCCGACGGCGGCCAGCTCGGGTGAAAACGCGTTGTAGGCCGACAGCACGGTCTCCTCGGCCTCACGCCACGGGATCAGGCGGTCGTCGTCCTCCGGCAAGGGCGCGTTGCGGTCCCAGAACGGCAATGCCTCGACCCCGAACCAGCGCGCCTTTAGCTGGTAATAGCGATGCGACAGCCGCGGATAGCTGTCGCGAACCGCCGAGATCAGCGCGTCGACCACCTCGTCCTCGACAAAGTTCGCGAGGTTGCGCGACGAAATCGGCCGCGCAAAGCGGCGCCAGCGGTCCTCGATCTCCTTGTCCTTGGCGAGCGTGTTGGTGACCAGCGCAAACGTGCGCGCGTTCTTGCCCAAGACCTCGCCGATGCTGTTCGCCGCCTCGCGGCGAACCTCGCCGTCGCGATCCGACAACAGGTCGAGCGCCTCGGCCTCGGTCAGCTCCTGCCCGCGAAACGGAAAGCGCAGGTCGGCGACGGTCTCGTCGAAGAGCCGCGTCCAGGCGCCGCGGCCGGCGACCTGCTTCTCGTGCAGCAGCTTTTCGACTTCGTCGGAAAGCTGGTGCGGGCGAAAGGCGCGGGTGTCGCGCAGCCATGGGCGGTAACGGGCGAGCGCCGGGTCGGCCTCTTTGGCAACAAGCGCGGCGTCGTCGAGACGGTTGATTTCGAGCGTAAAGAACAGCAGCGTCGTCGAGACCGCGTTGATCCGCTCCTCGATCGTCTGGTGAAAGCGGCCGATCTCCGGGTCGGAGAGATTGCCGGCATGCACCAGCGAGGCGTAGCTGACGATCCGGCCGCTCAGCTCCTGCAACCGCTCATAGGCCGCGATCGCGGCACCCAGAGCCGCACCGGACAACGGGGCCAGCTTGCCGTCGTAGCGCCGGCGGAATGCTTCCGCGTCCTCGGCCAGTCGCGCGAGGTCGCGGGCCAGCTCGGGGCTGTCCCGACCGGGATAGAGGTCGCCAAGGTCCCATTCCGGCAACGGCCCGAGCGCCGCTGTCTTGTCGGTTGCCGTTACCGCTTCCGCCGTCGCTTCGACCCGCATCGCCGCTCTCCCGGACACATCCCGCCGCCCGGAATATGGGGCGGCGGCGCAGGCCGCCAAGCCGAGGCTCGGCCCCGCTGACCGGGTCAAGCCCGACGCGGGCCGCCCCGAGCCCCGCGCGCATGGCCGGAGCGGTTGTTTTCAAACGGGCGAGCGGGCAAGCTTCCCCGCTATATGCGAAAGGGAGGAGAAAGCGATGCCGATCGAGCCGATGCTGACCGAAGAGACGCCGGCGAACGCGCTTGTAGCACGGGTGCTCGAGGAGGCCGGGATCGAGATGGTGTTTGGCATCTCCGGCGGCCATACCGGGCGGATCGTGTCGGGCTTGAGCAAATACCAGAACTCGATCCGCTCGGTTCTGGTGCGCGAGGAATCGTTGGGCGGGGTCATGGCCGAAGTCTACGGCCGGCTGACGCGCCGCCCCGGGGTGTTGCTGGGGCAGGGGCCGTGGGTGCTCGGCAACGGGTTGATCGGCACGATCGAGGCATATCTGTCGAGTTCGCCGATGCTGCTGTTGACCGACTTCAGCGACGCGCCGCGGTTTCCATTGCACGCGCCCTATCAGCAAGGCACCGGCGACTGGGGCAGCTGGGACGCGCGGCGCGCCTTTGGCGGTGTCACCAAGCACGTCATGCAGGCCCACGACCCGGTCGCCGCGGTGCAGGCGACGCAGCTCGGCATCAAGCACGCGCTCGCCGGTCAGCCGGGGCCGGTCGCGATCCTCTACAGCCACGATTCGTTGGCGGGGTCGGTCGCGCCGGACTCACAGCCGATGCTGTACCCGACCCGGTACTATCTGCCGGGCACGCCGCCGCCCGCCGGGGAGCGCGAGGTCGAGGCCGCCGCCGCCGCGATCCTTGCCGCCGAGAGGCCGGTGGTGATTTCGGGCAACGGAGTGCGCATCGCCCGCGCCTACGACGAGTTGCGCCAGCTCGCCGAGGCGGCCGGGCTGCCGGTCGCGACGACCGCGGCGGGGAAGGGCACCTTTGCCGAGACCCATCCGCTCGCGCTCGGCGTGTTCGGCACCTTTGGCACCGAGGCGGCCAACGCCTGCCTTGCCGAGGCCGACCTGGTCGTCGTCGTCGGCTCGAAACTCAGCCCCAGCGACACGGCGTGGGAAAACCGCGCTTTGCTCGACCCGGCCCGGCAGACCTTTGTCCAGGTCGACATCGAGCCGCGCAACGCGTCGTGGAACTACCCGGCCGAGCATGTGCTTCTCGGCGACGCGGCGGTGATCCTGGGCCAGCTCGCCGCCGAGGTGCGGAGGCGCGGGAACGGGCGCCGGGGGCCGGCCGAGCGCCGCGTCGCCGGGCACCGCGAGCGCCACGGCTATTTCAACGACCGCGCCTATTTCGCCGACGACGTGCCGATCCTGCCGCAGCGCTTGATCGGCGAGCTGCAGCGCGGGCTGCCGGGGAATGCGATCGTCACCTGCGACGCCGGCGAAAACCGCATCATGATGACGCATTTCTATCAGACCAAGCGCGCCGAGGGCTTTCTACAGGCCGCCGGCTCGGGGCCGATGGGGTTTGCGATCCCGGCCGCCCTCGGCGCCAAGCTCGTCCACCCCGACCGGCCGGTCGTGGCGGTGTGCGGCGACGGCGGCTTTGCAATGACGATGAACGGGCTGATGACCGCCGTCGAGCAGGACATCCCGATCATCACGGTGGTCTTCAACAACAAGGCGTTGGGCTGGGTATTGCACGGCTCGGGGCCGTTCTCGGCCGAGTTCAACGACTGGGACCACGCCGCGATCGCCCGCGCGCTCGGCTGCCGCGGGGTGCGCATCGAGGAGCCGGCGGCGATAGCACCAGCGCTCGCCGAAGCGCTCGTCACCCGCGCGCCGACCGTGCTCGACGTGCGCACCTCGCTCGCCGTGACGTTCGCCGACATCACCTCGCAGCTGGCGAAGGACGCCTCGCCGCGGCGCCGCTGAGCCGGGTGTCGCTGCCGGCCGGCGGGCGGCGGGTCAGGAGGGCGTCGGCGCCCTCGGGTGCAGCAGGCCGGCCGCGCGCAGGTCCGCCCAAAGCTGGCTCGGGATCGGGTGGCGCAGCAGCTCCAAATTGGCGTGAAACTCGGCGACGTTGCGCGGCCCCGGGATGATCGCCGCCACCGCCGGATGGGCGAGCGGGAATTGCAGCGCCGCCGCCGCAAGCGGGACTCGGTGGCGCTCGCACACGGTCCTGATCGCGTCGACCCGGGCGACGATCTCGGGTGGTGCAGCGCGGTAGTTCCAGGTGTCGCGGCCGGCAAGGATGCCGGAATTGAGCGGCCCGCCGACCACGATCGACGTCCCGGCTTCGAGGCATTTCGGCAGCAGATCGTCGAGCGGCGCCTGCTCGAGCAGCGTGTAGCGGCCGGCGAGCAGGAACGCGTCCCAGGCGCCCCACGCCATCGCTTCGAGCAGCACCTCGCGCTCGTTGACCCCGATACCGATCGCACCGACCGCGCCGGTGCCGCGCAACGTCTCGAGCGCGCGATAGCCGCTGTCCCGCAGGGTGCGCATCAGCCCAGGATGAGCCTCGCCGTGCTGCATCGCGCCGATGTCGTGCACATAGAGAATGTCGATCCGGGCGAGGCCCAGCCGCTGCAGGCTGTCCTCGAACGAGCGCATGATCCCGTCGTAGGAATAGTCGTAAACCACGTCGAACGGCATCGGCTGACGAGGCGCTTCGCCGTTGGCCGGTCCCTGGCGAGGGCGCAGCAGACGGCCGACTTTGGTCGACAGCACCCATTCGTCGCGCGGCGCTGCGCGCAGCGCATCCCCGACGCAACGCTCGGCCCGGCCAACCCCGTAGAAGGGCGCGGTGTCGACATAGCGCACACCGGCCTCCCAGGCCGCGCGCACGATGGCTTCCGCCTCCTCGCGCGCGACCTCGATGCGGCTGCCGCCGAGCGTGGCGCAGCCGAGGCCAAGCGCCGTGACTTCAACACCGGTCCGCCCGATCCTGCGTTTTTCGAAACTGGGCATCCTGCGATCCTCTGCCTGCGATCCTCTGCCGTTGTCCGCGTCAGGTCGGCCGAGCCGGCATGCTCGCTGCTTGAGATGGCGCAATCAGCCGCTGCTTGTCACTCCTGTTTTGTCCCGGCCAGGACGTAAAGCCTGCCCTGCCGTTGCGCACGTGGGCTGCGGTGATCGGAGCGCACCGTGGCTCCCCCTGTGGCCCCGCACCCCACTGTGGCCCCGCACTGTGGTAATGTCGCGCGCCGTTTGCTAATGATGCGGCGGCGAAGATTCTTTTCGCATCGACAAGGGGTGGCGACGATGGCCTACGAAGGCATGATTGCGGAGACGATCGGGATCAACGGCGACAAGAACGAGACGATCTCGGCCTATGTCGCGCGGCCGTTGGGGCCGGGCCCGTTCCCCGGGATGGTGTTGCTGCATCATGCGCCCGGCTGGGACGAGTGGTACCGCGAGGCGACCCGCAAATTCGCCCATCACGGCTATGCCACGATCAGCCACAACCTCTATCACCGCGCTGGCGAGGGCAAAGCCGACGACGTCGCCGCCAAGGTGCGCGCCGAGGGCGGGGTCCCCGACGCCCAGGTCATCGGCGACACCGAGGGTGCGGTGCGATGGCTGAAGGCGCAGCCCTGGCTCAACGGCAAGGTCGGCGTGTTCGGCACCTGCTCGGGCGGCCGGCAGACCTTCCTCTATGCCTGCCACACCAAGAGCATCAACGCCGCCTGCGAGCTGTGGGGCGGCCGGGTTGTGATGAGCAAGGAAGAGCTGAACCCGAAGCAGCCGACCCCGCCGATCGAGTTCACCCGGAACCTGTCCTGCCCGCTGCTCGGCCTCTTCGGCAACGAGGATCGTTCGCCGACCCCCGAGCAGGTCGACCAGCACGAGGCCGAGCTCAAAAAGCACGGGAAGAATTACGAGTTCCACCGCTACGACGGCGCCGGGCACGGCTTTTTCTATTACGACCGGCCCGCCTACCGCATCGAGCAGGCGCTCGACGGCTGGCAAAAGGTGTTCGCGTTCCTCGGCAAGCACCTGGCCAAATGATCGCGGCAGCGCTTCGTTAACCGCGATGTGCACCTCGATCGTCGAGATTGTCGAAGCGGCCGGGGCCGGCAAGGCTGGCGACGGGTGGATCGAGCTGACCCATTCGGTGGTGTCGTACGACCACCCGCACCATGCCGTGCTGGAAGAGGCCATCACGATCGACTTCGTGAACTCGGCGCTCGGGCCCGGCGCGCGGGTCGCGGTCGAGCTCACTCTGGAGTCGGCAAAGGAGCTCAGCGCCGCGCTCGCCCGGGCGATCGCGGCGGCCGAAATCGAGGAAAGCGCCCGGCGGCACACGGTGTAAAGCCGCGCCGACGGGCCAGGGTCGTCGCGCGCCGCCCGATCAGTGGCCAGCGCGGCCTTTCGGCGGGCTCTCGCCGGTTTCCGGTCGGGTCAGCAAATGGCCGCAACCGGCCTTGTTCGCCCAGTACTCCCAGGTCCGCCAAGTCTCGGGCGAGTAGGGGCTGTAGCCGCGATTGCGCGCCGCGATCTCGCCCGCCGACAAATAGGCGATCTCGCCGCCCAGCGCCTTAGCGCGCATCAGCGCGCGCGCGTTGCGCGGCAGATACACCGACAGGCGCACGACCTCGATCAGCGAGCGGGCGGCCGACGCGAAGCCGTGGCCGCGCATCAGCGCGACATTGCCGTCGCCGAGGCATTTGGCGAGATCGCGCGCCTGCTCGATGTTGGTGACCAAGAGGTTCGTGTCGCCGAAACGGTGTGCGATGTCCCAGACCGGCACCTGGCTGCCGATAAAGCTCGCGGAATGGATCACCGGGCGCAACTTTGTGCCGTCGGCGATCCCGAACGGCAAGGTGTCCTCGGCATGGGCGTGGACGACCGCCATGACATCCGGCCGTGCCTCGAAGATCGCGGCATGGATAAAGCGCTCGAGATAGAGCTGGCGATCGTCGTTGCCGATCGGCTGGCCGTCGAGGCCGAGCTCGACGAAATCGCCGGGGCCGACCAGTTCCGGGGCCAGCGAGCGCGCGATCAGAAACCGCGTCGGGTCGTCGGGGTGGCGCACGCTGACATGGCCGTAGGCGTCGACGACTTCCTCGCGCGCGAGGATGCGGTTGGCGATCACGAGGTCGTGGATCAGGCTGTCGAGGCTGCTCATCGTCGGTCCACCGGAAAGAAGCCGCCAGCGCCGCGGCCCCGCTTTATATCATAGCTGGATAGCATGGCTGGCTTCCGCACGCCGCCGGCGGTGGCGCCTTGCGCCGCCCCGGCGAAGCTGACAAGGGTTGACGGCGCCAAGCGCAGGCATGTCGAAGGGCGGGGGAAGCAGTTTCAATGGATCGGAAGCGACGGGGTGCGGCTCTCGGCGGCGCCGGGACGGCAGGGTGGGTCAATTGAGCGGGCCGGCACGCCGCGCCGCGCCAGCGCTGCAGGTTCCGGCCGAATGGGATCGCGCGGCCGACGTCGTCGTGGTCGGCTCGGGGGCGACCGGGCTTCCCGCCGCGATTGTCGCGCGCGAGGCCGGCTGTTCGGTGATCGTCGTCGAGGCCGAAGCGGACATCGGCGGTCATGCCATCACGAGCGGCGGCAATGTCCCGCTTGGCGGCGGCACCAGCGCGCAGAACCGCCACGGCATCGAGGACTCACCCGACCTCTTGTTCCGCGACCTGACGGACTGGTCGGTGGTCGGGCCCAACGGCTTCCCGGACTACCGCTACAACGACCGCGAAATCATTCGGGCCTTTGCCGACAACAGCGTCGCCGCCTTTGAATGGCTGGTCGCGCACGGCGTTGTCTTTGTCGACAAGGCCCCGGATGCCCTCGGCGGCACGTCGGTCGGAAATTCGGTGCCGCGCGAAATGCATTGCGCCGTGACGGACTGGCCGATGGTGCAGACCGGGGCGCCGGCCGACCCCAGCACCCAAAAGAGCCGCTCCTCGGGCAACGGGTTGATGCGGCCGCTCGAGGTCGCCGCCAAGGCGGCCGGCGTCGAGATCCTGCTCGAACACCGCATGACCCGGATCTATCGGGAA
>Ga0210390_10004493_pt1 | contig 11757 bp, 21 predicted proteins | sample IncBWH11OmetaG_FD_161050 | JGI IMG/M metagenome (GOLD analysis project Ga0210390, IMG submission 161050) | Forest soil microbial communities from Barre Woods Harvard Forest LTER site, Petersham, Massachusetts, United States - Inc-BW-H-11-O ... | reverse complement strand
CGAAGCCACTAGCCGCCCGGGGTGGCCTTGCAACATCATCGCCCAAGCGTTGCACATGGGCGACCCCGCGCAGTGGATGGCCGATCTACTGGCCGGCGAAGATACGCTCGAAGTCCTCGATGAGATCGCCGTGGGCGTTGTTGTCACTATCGGGGACTATCCTTTTACCGTTTACACTGGCCGCGACTTCAGCGGGTACCCGGTCTATGACGCGGAACCGCTCGTGACGGAAGACATTCATCTGTGCGAAATGAAAATGGGTAAGGCTCCGGACGATGAAGGCAATCTGGTTCCGACGCCTGTCACCTGCGGCGATTACGTGCTGGTGGCGACGGGCACTGATTATTCGGTCACTGGCGCACAGATGCGCGCGAATCGCGCCATGCGTAAGGTGGAAATCCCGCTCTCTCCCGGTTGGCGCGATGACATCGGTGAGCGTCTTAAGACCCAACTTCCCAAGCTCCAGGAGTTGGGGTACTGCGCCGACTGGAAATACTAATGGCTAATAACACCTTTTCCACGCCGCCCGATCCTAAAACGGGATTCGAGTCTCCTGCATGGCAAGGGTGGTTCTTCAGCCTGTTTTCACGGTTTGCATTGAAGGGCAGTTACACGGTAGCCACGTTACCGGGTGTGTCACCAACGGCACCAAACGGGCCTCCGCCGGGTGTTATTGCCTACGCGAGCAATGGCCGGAAGGTGGGCGAAGGTGCGGGGTCCGGGACAGGGGTCCCGGTTTACTATTCTAACGGCGCATGGCGTGTCTTTAGTACTGACGCGCCAGTAAGTGCCTAACGCGCGGGGGCGTGTGGTGGACATGATGAGCAATCACGTTACAACCGGGGGCGGACCATCCCCGGAACAGCTTTACGAAATGAAAGCGCAACTCAATGCTCAGGATCGGGAGATCAAAGACATGCGCGCGGACATGAGGGAAATCAAAAACGACATTCGCGATTTGCTGGCAATCGCGAATAAGGGTCGCGGGGGCCTGTGGATGGCAGTGTCGTTCGGAAGCCTTGTCGGCGGCGTCGCTACCATCTTCGTAGAGTTATTTGCGAAGGGGCACTGATGTGAACCAGAATTTGCAATATACCGGTCAGGCATTGACGGAACAGTTCGAGGGTTGCGAGCTCACCGCCTACCAGGACTCGGGCGGCGTCTGGACTCTAGGCTACGGCCACACCGCTGGCGTCACGGAAGGTATGGCATGTACGCAGGCGCAGGCAGAAGCGTGGCTCACGCAGGACATCCAGTGGGCCGTGGCCGTCGTCAACGATCTCGTCACTGTCCAGTTGACTCAGGGCGAGTTTGACGCGCTTGTCGATTTCGTATTCAATGTCGGCAGCGGCAGTTTTGCGAGTTCCACGATGTTGCGGATGCTTGACGCCGGCAATTTCGCAGGAGCCGCAGACCAGTTCGCGCGCTGGGATCTGGCAGGGGGCCAGGTGGTTGCCGGCTTGTTGCGCCGTCGCATTGCCGAAGAAGGAGAATTCAATGAGTAAGCAGACAACCGAATTCCTGGGCGCGGCTGCTGTAGGCCTGTTTATCACCTGGGTTGTACTGGTCGCAAACAGCGTCCAGAATTCCGCTGAACTCATCGCTTTCATCAAGTACGCGCTAGTCTGGATCGGCGCCCATCTCATCGCAAAGGAACCACAATGAAACGCATTCTTCTCGGCTGTGCAATCGCTCTCACTCTTGGCGCCTGTTCATCGGCGCAACAGGCTAGTCTGAACACCACGTTGCAAAACGTGAACCAGACGAACCTGATCGCGCTTCAAACGATCAGCAACGGTTGCAAGATCGTTCAGCCGACGCTCGCCGCTGCCGGTGCTGCAAGCCCGGATGTCGCGGCTGCGGCTGCTGTGAACGGCGTCGTGTGCGCTACGGCTGACGTGGCAACAAGCGCGGCCAGTGCCGCCGTGGCAGCGCAGGCCGCAAGCGCTGTTCCGGCAAAATGACGCCATACGATTACGCCCTGATCGCGAACGAAGCCTATTCCGCTGATCCGGATATCGGGGAGGAGGACACGGCTTCACGCGCGCTCGTGCGTACGACGCCGGACGGTTTGTGCATCGCGTTTCCCGGCACGAACAATCTGGCGTCGTGGATAGCGGATCTGGACGCCGTCATGGTTCCGGTGGACGGCATCGGCCACGTGCATGAAGGATTCTGGAATGCGTGGCTTGCGATTTCAGCCAAGGTACTCGACACGATAGGCGATCAGCCGGTAACGCTGGTCGGCCATTCGCTGGGCGCCGCTATCGCGGTCGTGGCTGCGGCAATGCTGACCGCAGCCGGCAAACCGCCGATCGCGGTTTATGGTTTCGAACCCCCGCGTGTAAGTTCGGATACGAGCATCCAGAACTTGCTCGCCGGGGTTCCGCTCTGGCTTTACAAAAACGGCAACGACCTGGTGCCGGACGTGCCTTGGGGTTGCTACCACGGGGGCGCACTGCGCGATATCGGCAAACCGCTATTGCCGATTCCGAATGTGCAGGACCATATGATGACGCGGGTTATTTTGGCTCTATCCGGAAGTTAGTCATCTTGATCGTCTCGCCGCATTCCAAGTCGGGGAAGTCCGGATCTTGTTCCTGGATGAATCCGCTGCGATTGCAGTCGCATCCGTAATTCCCACCATCGAACATATAGTCAACAGCGTCTGGGGTGTCTAATTCCATTTCGAAGGGGTAAGTCTTCCCGGCGTAATGGAAATTCATCTTGGCGATTACGGTCACGATTCCACCCTTGCCCTTCCAAGTGCTTCGCGAGCATCGTCGCGCGTCTTGCTGTCCACCTGAAGCCCCAGGTCATCCATCGCCAGAAATCGCTCGATGAAAGCCTTCATCGCGAAAATGGCGGCTACGTCGCCGCGCATTGAAGGCGCCTCTTCGCGCAGCGGGGCGTACAGGTGCGCTGTCGCCTGGGCTGCTGCGGCTTGGCCTTTTAGGTGGATAACCATCGGTTCCGCTTGCCTCAACTTATTGAACTCCAGAGCGTGATTCGCAACTTGCTGTTCAAGATTTACGATTCGTTGCAGGTGATCATTAAGCTTGGTCAGGGCGAACTGTATCTGCCCGCGCGCTACTTTATCTTCCATCATTTTCTCCTCAAAGGGTGTTACCCGGGTGAAGCTTGCGCTTCAAATTGACATACGCTTGGTGCGCTTCCTCTGCGGTATCGTAAGTTCCACCGTAGACGGTTTTACCGGCGTTCGTGAGAACGGCACGGAAGCGTCCGCTAGGAACTTGCGAAACACCTTGCACACCAACTATGTTTCGTTTTGTCACTCTGCGGCGGTTTTGCTGATTAATGCTCGGTGTGGCGTCTCGCAGGTTATCGAAACGGTTATTGGTTCTCACACCATCTCGATGATCGACCTCGAACTCCGGTAGTTTTCCCGCGCCAAGGGTGTAACACACGCGGTGCACGTAGTACCCCTGCTTTCGGAACATGGTCAGCAGATACCCATCTTTTTCACGTAAACTGCCCGCGATATCGCCGGCCTTAACACGACGTGAAGGCCTGATCTTCCAACGGAGAATTCCGGTAGCAGGATCGTAGGTGAAACACGCTTGCAGTAGTTCAAGATCCACTATTGTCTCCGTTTCATGGCAGCCATTAGCACCTGTTGTACCGAAGCCTTGCTCTCAAGCCGCTCCAGCACGTCGAAATCCACCGTGTCGTTCGCCAGTATGTAATGGATGAATACCGGCCTGTCGTGCCCCGCCTGCGCCTGCCTGGTCGGGCCTATCCGCTCGATGATCTGCTGGTGTTCTTCCAGATTCCAGTTCACCGAGAAAAAGACCAGAATATTCCCTCCGTCCTGCAAATTAAGACCGTGACCAGCAGAAGCAGGATGAGCAAACATAACCGGAATTTTCCCCGCGTTCCAAGCTCTAATAGTTTCTGGATCGGAATCAAGCACGCGGCCGCGAGGAAAAGCGGCAGCAAGACGATGAAGATCGTGACGGAAATGATATGCAACGAGGACTGGTGCCCCGCCCGCTTCTTCGATGATGTCATCCAAGGCCTGAATTTTTGCATCGTGAACCTCCGTCCAGTTTCGCTGTTCATCGGTATAGATCGCGCCGTTCGCCAGCTGGAGGCACTTCTGCGTCTTGCTGGCCGCGTTCAGCGCTTCCACTTCCGTCGGCCCGAGATGCCCCTCCAGCTCCAGGAACATTTTCTTTTCCATGTCCCGGTACTGCTGCCTCGCCTTGTGAGGCAGATCCACAACTATCCGGTTCGTGATCGGCTCTTTCAGGTCGAAATAGTCCTTCGCATCCAAGCTCAAGCAAACGTCCGAAATCAGGCTTTGTATTTCCTTCTGTGAATGTTCCATCGGGTCCATCCCGAAACCATCGTAACTGGCCCGAAACCACCGCTGCGAAAAGGCGGAGTATGATTTCCCTAGTCTCTGGCCGCCATCTACGAACCACATCGGGCCCCAAAGATCTTTCAAGCCATTGGGTGCCGGGGTCCCTGTCAGTCCTATCCATCTCTCCACCTTTTTGTGTGCGACTTCCGCAAGCGCCTTGGCGCGCTTTGTACCCTGGCGCGTGCGGAAGCCTTTCAGTTTCGTTACCTCGTCCGCAACGATCGTCTTGAACGGCCACGGGCGAGGGTTGTACTTGAACCAGTCTACAAGCCACGGGATGTTCTCGTAGTTGATCGTGAAGATCGCCGAATCTTCCCTAAGGGCTTGTGCTCGTTGCTCCGACGATCCGACGATCGGAGTAACAGGTAAGTCCATTTTCCACTTCTTAACTTCATCGGGCCACGTGCTTTGCGCAACGCGTAGCGGAGCGAGGACAAGCGTTGGTGAAGTTTCGACGAGTGCGATGGTTTCGAGCGCTTTGAGAGTCGAGATCGTTTTTCCAAGGCCCATAGGGACAAACGCATTGCATCTCTCCTTATCCAAAATGTGGTCAATGATTAGCTTCTGGTAGGGGCGGAGTTGCATCAGGAGCCCATCCGATCCGGATTCGTGCGCCAACTTTCCTGCGTACGCATGCGTTCTAGCGCGCGTTCAAGGTGCGCAACTTTCCACCGGAGATTCCGAATCAGAATATCCTTAGGATCGGTAAGCCGCTCATCGTCTTCAGACGGCGCAGTGATATCGGACCACTCCATCACTTCCGCCCACGCCAGAATGCGAGAATCGCAGCGTTAAAGATTCCCCAAACCATAAGTCCAATTGTCAAAGCGCGCATTTCACCATCTCCTTTACGAAAATATCGACCATATCTTTCGTATCGATAATCCACACGACGCAGCCTTTAGACTGCAACGCCACTATCTCACGCCACTGATGACTGTCCGGTATTTCTCCGGGGGCTTTCAGTTCAACGAAACGTATCTTTCCGTTAAACACACAGATACGGTCAGGCACGCCTCTATGGCCGGGACTTACGAACTTGCGTTGCAGGCCGCCGGCTTCGCGCACGCGACGGATGAAGTACTGTTCGATTTCGCGTTCACGCATGAAGGGTATCCTTCACTTCATCCGTCTCCGGAATGCCGGATACAGGGCGCAAGTTTACATCCGCGCACGGCGCTTCAAAACCCGGGGCCAAACGTTTGGTGTAACCTGCCGCTACCCGACCTAACGGGCGGCTGGATTTAACCATCCACGAAAGGCCTGCGTTGCTTGGCACTACGTCTACGCCAGGGGTTGCTTGGCGCACAACCTCCACAATGCGACCGATATTTTCGGTGCAGTAGTAAGCGCCAACAACTATGGCAAGGTCGCCAGGTTTGACGTTAGGCATTATCCCCTCCACCCAAACAGCAAACCGTAAACCACGCCCAGTGCGATCACGCCTAAAGCGACCTGAATGATATCGTTGCGGGCCTGCTTCTTCGACTGGTAGTGGTGGTACGGGCCGAACGCTTCGCTAGTCGTGCGCGGCGTGGCACGGTAGTGTTTGTTGTCTCTGCTGAACATTTCAGACTCCTAACGCTTTGCGTTCTTCAGGTGTCAATTTGGCTAGAGCTTCCTTCTTGGCCTTTTCCTTGATCGCCTTTTCCGCTTCGCGCACGCGTCGGTCTTCATCCTGCTCGCGGTGCTGTTTCCACCACGCGTTGAATTCTGCGCGCGATACGCCAGCTTCTTTCCAGTCAATGCGATCTAGAGCGTCAAGGAAGTCAGACTTTTCCAACGCGCCGATCAGGCCACAAAGCATGGCCGGAGCTTTTGAGTCGAGAACTTCTTCGCGTGTCGGACCGTAAGGAACACCGCCGTCTGTACAGGGCATTTCATCTCTCCTTCGTTGTTAGTAAGTTCAGTATAGCAATTGCCGAAAGATTGTCAATCTTTTCTGTAGCGATACGCCTCGAACCCGGCTGCGGCCAGCGGTAGGCCGCTTGCCCATGGCGGTACGACAGCCATGAGTTGCGACAGGTGCTTTGGGCCGTACAAAGCGCCATCCGGTGCGTAGCAGATAAGTTCATCATGCACGGGCAGCTTGATCTCGTATCCAGCTTCGAGAATCGCGGGGTACGAACTCTTGAATACGTCTCGCGCTACGGCTTGTGTGATGTTTTCCGCGATTTTTCCACCATAAGTTTTCAGGCGCTCCCACTTCCTCGAATACTGGTTCATGCCCATGTAGCTGATCGTGTCGCCTTCGACGCGCGGCGCGGGGTACGACAGCGAGCGACCGCTTGGCAGGATGATTCGAAGCCAGTTGCCACGGCGAACAATTCGCACCTTGCGGCAGACTATTTCCTCCTCCGGATTCTCGATAGCCGCAATCGTCTTGTCTTTCAGTTCCGGCCACCACGAGGCGATTTTCGGATTCGCGCGACGCCACAAGCGTTTTATCGCATCACACATCATGAACGTTTCCGGTTTCAGGCCGAACGTGGAGCGCTTCATGTCAACCATCCAGTTGTAGAAGTTTTCCGCTTCGTGCCAGATGTCGCCGGGTACTTCAGCGTTCAGTGAATCCAGATCGATGCGATAAGTCGCGGCCCCTGTCATAAAAGCCCCGACACCGCCTTCGAAGCCTAAGAACAGTTCAATAACCTTGCCGATTTGCCGTTGCCATTTCAGCACTTCAGCGGGGGAGATCCCGAAAGTCGATCCGTAACCAATCTCGTACAGGTCTGGACCGCCGTTCGTATCCAGCTCGCGGAACTTCTGCAACTTCCATTCTTCCCCTGCCAGCCATGCCAGAACCCGCCCTTCGATGTTCGACAAGTCGGCAATCACCAGCTTCTTACCCGGTGGCGCGATAATCACGCCCCGCATGGCGTTAGCGCACAGTTCCATCACGTTGTCCGTGATCAGGTCCGCGCAACCCGCCTTGATGGCCTCGATGCCTTCCTCGATCACTTCGCCGTCAAGCGTGGGGCGCATCAAATTCTGAGGCTGAAACAGTCGGCCAGCGTCGCGGCCGGTCCGGCCAGCGCCTGAAAACTGGATGAGTCCACGTAGATACCCATCAGTGCTAGTTGAGCGGATAACCCGGCGGTATTTTGAGACTGAGCTTGTGCTTGCCATAAGCCTAAGCCCGATAAGCTCCCGTACCCCGTCTGGCAAGCTTGCATCTGCAAGGCGGCGTTCGAGAGTGTCTGCCCGCATGTCAGGCAGCGAGACACCATATTCTGCAAGTATGTGAGCGAGCAGGGCGTCTCGTTGAGTGGCTGAAGATACCACGCCGTCTGTGGCTTCGTGAGTTCGCTCAGCGAGCGAACTTTGCTCACGGTCCACCGCTTCAATTGCCGCCGTTGCGAGATCGAGATCGACATAAACACCCTCGTTGTTGATTCGCTGATCGAGTTGCCAGAGTTTCAGTTCGAATTCGTTATTCGGATAATTCCACTTCGGCATCTTCTGGTGCAGGACGCGCATGGACGTGATATCCGACTTCGCGTACTCGATGAGCTCCAGCCACTCGGCAGGGTTCGTTTCCTTCGTGCGCCGGCGGATCTTGCTGTTCTTCGCCTGCGGCATGCAGAACATGCGAATGAGTTGCTTGCCGCGCTTGTCTTTCGCAACATCCGCATCCAACTTGAAGATCTCGCAAAGCGCGGATAGCGAACCGGGTAGGCCGTGGCAGAGACCCTGCACCATAGTGTCGCGGTGCATCGCTTCAGGCATGTTCTTAAGAATTGATGGCATCGCGTGCGCCATAACAACCCTGTCAAACATGCCTGAATTATGACCCCAGTACTCGTCGGCGTTGTATATCGCACGACTCAGTTCTACAGGTATACCTGCGCACGCCGTAACATCCCAACACTGAACCGGCCCGTCATCCACCGCCCATGCGAACAGCAATACTTCTGCCTGCTCCGCGTACCGGTGCGCGCCGTCCTTGATCGGGGTTTCGCTATAGGTTTCCAGATCCCACCAGAGCCTCATGGCAGAACCTCGTACTCCGCTTCGAGAATTTTTTCAGTCGGCCTCCGCTTGAAAGTCCAGACGCTCCAGATTTCGAAGTGAGTTCCGAACATAGCAGCGCAACTCACGCACCATTTCGCGGCCTTCGCGATGGACGAGAACTGAACAAGCGGCTGCATCGGATCTGCGCCTTTTTCTATGACGTGAATCATTATTTTTCTCCTCAGAAGAAACAGGCCCCGAAGGGCCGTTTGCGTTACGCCAGATCGTCGGACTCTTCCGCATCCACAGCATCGAAGCCGTCGTCACTCGGGCGCGACGCGCCGCCGAAGCTATCGCCCGGTGCATCGAACTGGACACCCAGGAGGCCGCAGCGCATGCCGCTGTACGTGCCTCCCTGCGCCCACATTTCCACCTTGGCATTCACGTAGCAGCCGGCATAGATGATGCCTTCCTTGCCCGTCAGGCGCTTCGGCTTACCTGTTTCCGGATCCTTGACGTTGTGAAGAAACGCAGGAGCCTGATCTTTGGCTTTGCGAATCGCGGACAGCGCATAGCGATCTTCAAAGCCTTCGTACACCTCGCCGGTCTTGTCCTTCTTGTTCTTGATGTACGAGAACTTGTTCTTGTTCGTGCGCATGTCTTCAAGGAACGCTTCGGCCTTCTTCCCCCACAGCGCGTTCGCTTCCATCTGGATAGCGTGCTGGATCGCCTTGTCGTTTGCACTGCCCGGTTCCACGATGAACGTGGCCGAGTGGCGGAAGTCGCCCTGGCCTTCGTATTGCGCCGGTTCGAACAGGTTGTCGATGAATGCGATGCGGACGTGCTTAAGTTGAACGATGGTGCCCATTTTGTAAATCTCCTAGCAAAAGTCTTCAATAGTGTCGAAGCCGTCTTCGACGGGTTTAATTTCAAGTGCCGGACGCTTGTCCGAATCGAGAGCCACGTGAGGCTTACCAGCAGGCTGCACGATCAGGCTCTCTATCTGCTTCAGGCGTCGCGGCTGATCGGCCAGTGCTTCAAGAATCGGCTTCGGACCCAGCAGTTTGAAGCTGTACATCTGGTCCTGCTTCATCTTGAACTTCTTCATCATGGCTTCGGCTTCCTCATCCGAAGCCCAGGCCCGGTTACCCTTCTTGCCGGCTACCAGTTTCAAACCGGGAATCTGCTTTCCTGCCAGCAGTTCAAGTTCAACGCGTGCGCGGATTCCCTTGATCCAGTCTTCGATGAGTTCCAGCTTTTCGAACTTCGCGGCGAGTTCATCAACTGGCAGGAGTTCAGCATCCGCGAGCGGGCCTTCTACTTCGAAAGTCGCTTCGATGGCTTCCTCAACGTGCTTTTGCAGCGCAGGACAAACCGCCTTCGCCTTGCACCACATGCATCCCTTCTCGCTAACGCCGAAGTCCGCCTCCTTCAGCGCGCGCTCGCCGGCCATGTTGTGAATCATGACCGCTTTCTCGGCTTTCGGTCGTGAATGCTCGACCCACGCGCCGATGTCGTCGGGAGTCGTGCTCCACTCCGTCGCGCCGCGCAAGGGCTGCTCGATCACCAGATTCACTTCCGTGAAATCCTCAACCAGTCCAAACATTTCCAGCGCGCCGGAAGCGTACATCAGGAGTTGCGGATTCTCTTCGGCGAGCACTTCCGAGTAGCCAAACTTGGCGTCTATAACGTCGATAAAAGAAGTGCCGTCAGCGCGACTAACCAGCAGGGCAATGTCAAGAGTACCAGTAGCGCCTGATTCTCCCGTGATATGCGAGATCGGCACGGCTTCGTCAAGTTGCATGACAACACCATGCCCCAGGAGAACGTAGCTATTAATCCGCTCGCGCACATTATCAACAACAGTTTGTACGTCATGCGCCAACTCCTTGTTGACCGTATGCCCTTTGCCGAGCACGTGGCCTTCGTATGACATGGCATCCACGTTGAACTGCAAGCACAAGGTCATCAGTTCGTGTTTGTCCGTACCTAGGTCGGCGGCTTTCTTGTCACCTTCCGGCTGGCCGATGTTCGCGGCAAGCGAGTTGGCGCATGCAAGCCACATTTCCGCTTTGCTGGGGCTCGCTAACGCGTGGGGGCGGTCAGTCATCTTCGCCTTCCTCCTCTAGCCAGTAGTCGAAGTTTCCCATTGCCCAGTCTTCGACATACTTGTTTTTGGTTTCGTCCGAAAGGTCTTTCCACTCGGCATCCGTCAGGCCAAAGTCCTCCTCGGTATCGAACTCTTCCTCACGTTCGCTATGAATGTTTGCGCCATTGTCGCAATGGAAGGTGACTTTCATACTTCACCGCCCGCAAGTACTTTCTTGCAATGCGCGATGTACTCCGCCCACTGGGTAGTGTCGAGATCCTGAGCCGACTTCACGCCGAAGCGCGACAGCACGCCGATCGTGATTTCACGGCCCTTTTCTTTGGACAACTGAATGGTAATCGGCTTCACATCCTTCACGTAGTCCAGCGCGGGCGAAGATGATTCGCCAGTCGGTGCAGACGGTTTGCCAGATGTCGTATCCGTAGATTTCGCATCGGACTTTTTTGCGTCGGCGATTTCCTGCTCAACAACCGCCGCCTGGTTCTGCTTCGCGCGCTCGCCGCCAGTGCGATCTTTCAACGCTTCTTTATAAGCGTCTTCCGAAGCGACCGGACCCGGAGCCTGCATTGCGCCAATCGCGGCTGTCAATTCAATAACTGCTGCGGTCAGCAGTTCAAGTTTTGCTTCCAATGACATACTTTTCTCCTTCAGTTGTTGGGTCACTGCGGAATGAAATTTATATCCCGCGCCGGGAGCTTGTCAAGCTAAATTTTGCACTTGCGGAATGTTTCGGCATTTGCTATAGTCCGTTTCACATCAACCGAAAGGAGAAATCATGAAAGCGTTTCACGGCGACGAAGCAGTAAAACATAAGTACTTGGCGCGGCTCAAGGCGCATCATGCAGCAGACGAGATCATTCAGGGCACAGGCTGGGAAAACGGCCACGGTTGCGCGGTTGGTTGCACGCTGGATCAGTACAACCATTCGGCGTATGAAGATGAACTTGGTTTGCCGAAATGGCTCGCGCATCTGGAAGACCGGATCTTCGAAGGTCTGCCGCCGGTCGATGCGCAGCGGTTTGCGGTTGACTTTCTGGAAGCCGTGCCCGTTGGTGCCGACGTGGAAAATGTTCACTGGCAACTCGCTTCGCAACGCCATACGCGGGATCGTGACCGCCTGCTATCGAATCCGGAACCATACGCGAAACAATGCGTTGCGGCTCTCGATCTGGTAATCACGTATTGCGAATCGCAATACAAAACGGAGTCGGCGCGGTCGGCGGCGTGGTCGGCGGCGTGGTCGGCGCGGTGGTCGGCGGCGTGGGCGGCGTGGTCGGCGGCGTGGCCGGCGGCGGAGACGGCGGGG
>Ga0210390_10004490_pt1 | contig 11758 bp, 12 predicted proteins | sample IncBWH11OmetaG_FD_161050 | JGI IMG/M metagenome (GOLD analysis project Ga0210390, IMG submission 161050) | Forest soil microbial communities from Barre Woods Harvard Forest LTER site, Petersham, Massachusetts, United States - Inc-BW-H-11-O ... | reverse complement strand
CGGCGCCATCGTCCATGGTGATGTGCGGCTTGTGATCGATGGCGGCGAGGATGTGGTTGTAATACGTGTCGTTGTCTTCACCCTTGATGGCGTACACGGGAATGTTCTGATCGCGGACGAGGCTGGCGGAGACGTCGTCCTGCGTCGAGAGGGGATTCGAGGCGCAGAGAACTACGTCGGCGCCGCCGTCGCGCAGGCAGATCGCCAGGTTCGCGGTTTCCGCCGTGACATGCAGGCAGGCCGAGATGCGGATGCCTTTGAGGGGCTGGTTCTTGATGAACTCCTTGCGGATAATTTGCAGAACCTTCATGGACTGGTTCGCCCACTCGATGCGCTTCTTGCCCAGTTCGGCCAGTTCCAGGCTCTTGATATCGCTATTGATCTGTGCTGCTGTTGACATACGCCTCCTGTGGCGCCTTCCTGCTAGAAATTTTGGTTGGTTACCTGGTTACTTATTAGAGCAGACTCGTTTGATTGCTTGCCGCTTTTTCAGAATACACGAATTGGGGGAAACGTCAGCATTCCTAAATACTCTTCGGGGAGTGGCACCTTCGGACTAGTTCCCCAGTTGAACTTTGGTTAGCCTGTGTCTCTTGCTCAGCGAAAAAAACCTTAAACACAGGGGGCACAGGGTTTCACGGGGTAGCCCTACTTCCGCACGCCCTGACCCACTGGCTCACGCACGCCCGCATCACTCGCTAGCTTCGCTGCCTTATCAGTCGCTTCCCAGGTGAAGTCGGGATCGTTGCGTCCGAAGTGGCCGTAGGCTGCCGTCTTCTTATAGATGGGGCGGCGCAAGTTCAGTGAATCAATGATGCCTCGCGGCGTCAGCTTGAAGTTGGCGCGGATCAGGTCGGGGATGATCGCGGGATCGACTTTTTCGGTGCCGAAAGTATCCACGCGAACGCTTACGGGATCGGCTACGCCGATGGCGTAGGCGAGTTGCACTTCGCAGCGGTCGGCAAGTTTTGCGGCGACAATGTTTTTGGCAATGTGGCGCGCCATGTAGGCTGCGGAACGATCGACCTTGGTCGGATCTTTGCCGCTGAAAGCGCCGCCGCCGTGGCGTCCCATGCCGCCGTAGGTGTCGACGATGATCTTGCGTCCGGTGAGGCCGGTGTCGCCCATGGGGCCGCCGATAACGAAACGTCCCGTCGGATTGATGTGGTACTTGGTGTCTTCATCGAGCAGGTGCGCGGGGATCACGGCCTGGATCACGTGCTTCAGAATGCCCGCGCGCAATTCCTCGTTGCTGACGTTCTCGGCATGCTGCGTGGAAATGACAACCGCATCGACGCGGAGCACTTTACCGGTGGAATCATATTCAACTGTGACTTGGGATTTTCCATCGGGGCGAAGGAAGGGAAGCGTTCCGTTCTTGCGCATCTGCGAGAGCCGCATGGTCAGCTTGTGCGCCAGCGAGATGGGAGTCGGCATAAGCTCCTCATTCTCGTTGCACGCATAGCCAAACATCATGCCCTGGTCGCCGGCGCCGCCGGTGTCTACGCCCATGGCGATGTCGCCGGACTGTTTGTTGATGCTGGAGATTACGGCGCAGGTGTTGCAGTCGAAGCCGTAGACGGCGTTGTCGTAGCCGATGGATTGAACGGTGCCACGGACTACGTTCTGGAAATCGACGTAGGCTTTGGTGGTGATTTCTCCGGCGATGACTACGAGGCCGGTGGCGGTGAGGGTTTCGCAGGCTACGCGGCTGGCGGTATCTTCGGCCAGGCAGGCGTCGAGGATGGCATCGGAAATCTGGTCGGCGATCTTATCGGGATGGCCTTCGGTCACGGATTCGGAAGTAAACAAAATACGGTTCTTCGTTCCTGTTGCTGCTGGCAAGATTTGTTCTCCTTAAGAAACTGCTTTGGACCTTTATTTCTGGCGACGGTAGGGGTGTTGCTCGCGCTTACTAGGATCGCAGAAAAGGCTAAGTAATCATTCTACGGTTGGGATCAATCAGGAACAAGATCCGCCGAAAGAAGTCCTCAAAAAGGCTAACAGAGGGACCCCGGCCGCGCAACGGTTTTGGGGCTAAATGCCACAGGATGAATTCAATAGCGGAATTGGCGCGGTAGACGGAGGGATTGGGGCGGCGAGCGGGTTCCGGCACGCGACCCGGAATGGAATATGTCCGGCTGTGGAACTGCCCCACTCAAGCCAAAGGACGGCTTGAATGGGTCACCCGTCCAACGGTTTCCGGAGATGTAGAGTATACTGTGGAATAGACTCCACATATGGAAATCGTTCAAATCGTGCTGGATAAGAAGCTGTTACACGCCGCCGATCAAGCCGCGAAGCGTACCAAGCGAAACCGGTCCGCTCTGGTGCGCGACGCCTTGCGTGAGCATCTCCGCCGGCTAGAACTGCGAGCCAGTGAAGAGCGCGACCGCCAGGGCTATTTGCGGCCTTCGCAAGCCGACGCCGAAGCTCAGGGTTGGGAATCGGAGGCCACGTGGCCGGAAGAATAGCCCGAGGCCAGATAGCCCGGGGCGAGGTTCGGCTCTACCAGTTTGCTGCGCCGGATAAGAAACGGCCGGCGCTGGTGCTTACCCGCAACAGCGCCATCGCATATTTATCGACGGTCACGGTTGCACCGGTCACGTCCACGATCCGCGGCGTGCCGTCGGAAGTCGTTCTGAGTGAAGAGGACGGCATGAAGTTCACGTGCGCGGTAAACCTGCACAACGCAGTTACGGTCTCGCAACAGCGCCTGGGGAAACGCGTGGCCCAGCTTAGTTCCGCACGAATGAATGAAGTGTGTGCTGCGCTGCGCTTCTCTCTCGGCTGCGATCCAAACTAGGTGCGGAGAACGCCCGGTCTGTCGCGAGTTTCTGTGTACTAGCCCTGAAGTGCCCCGCTCAAGCCGAAGGACGGCGTGAATGGGCCAACCGCCAACTCCCTCAGAGGCTAAAGCCTGGCTTTCGACGGCACGACTGAAGTCGTGCCCTTCCCGAACTTTTTCTTTCGTCACTTCGGGGACTTGCAGTCATTCTCCCTTTCGACCCAGAGCTTGCGCCCCATTCTCACGATGCCCACTGCGCGGGGAGAATTCCCTGAGGCAGCGCAAGAGGCACCGGCAGTATAGGGGTCCTTCGACTTCGGAACTGCTTCGCTGGGCGAAGCAGTTCCTTCGCTCAGGATGACAGAGCTAATAGCCAATTGGCGGGACACGTCCAGCGGTGGAACTGACCCACTCAAGCCAAAGGACGGCTTGAATGGGCCACCGGTCGGCTAGATCGCTTTCTTCTTGTTCATCCAGGCGCGCCAGGTTAGCGGTCCCGCTGCTTTATCGGTGATGGGGTGGCCCGCAAGCTTCAGGGCCAGCTTGATCTGACCATGATGGTAGCCTTCGTGCCAGATCATGTGCTGGAGCAGGAGGATTGGATGATCGTAATGAAGATTCATTTCCCGGCCTGACTCAATCCTGCTTTTTACCGCGTCCCGCACCGCCTGGGCGCTGTCGTTCAGCGTTTGTGCCATGCGATCACGGTCACGCTCCGCCGCCCATTCTTGCTCGGGCGGGTTTCTGGCAAACTCCGGAGCGTCTTCGGAGACGAACACAAGCCGGACGTAGTGGATGTGGGTGAAGAGCTGCGCGACGGATGGGCTGCTTTCCATTGCTCTGATGTCCATTGCGCTCTCCGGGATAGCGCGGAGCAGGTTAAGCAGGATGGTGTTGTTGCGGTCCCAGGAGTCGAGCAGAGCCTCAAGCAGGTTTTGGTCTGATGCGTTCGCCATATCCACATCCTGTTTGTTGATGGGGAATTGTAGCGAATTTTGATTGAGTGGGTTGTCGGTGCTCGATGCTGACAGGCCGATGGCCGCTGGCGCGGCCAGCACGAAGGCCGAGGGCGGAAGCCCCCCAAGGTTTCCGCATCCCCGGCCTTCAATGCATACGAAGCGCTCACGAGCAGCGCGCCTATATAGAAAAGCGGAAAACGCACTCGAAACGCCTCATAGGCAAAGAAAATATTTCGAGCTGGGCAAATTCGCGAACTGCTCCGTTCCAGCCAAAGGACGGCTTGAATGGGCCACCCGTCCCTGTCGATGTGCAAGAAATTGCAGCCGCAGATCGAGGATGAACAATCAAAGCCTCTTGTTGGGCGGGTGTACAATCCTGGAAATTTCTTGAGCCTAGGGGAAGTCTTGGGTGGTGCGGACGTTGGAGGAGGCGCTGGCGGCGCTGGGCGCCGAAGCGGCGAAGTTCAAACCTTTAGAGTGAGCTTCTCGGAGCCTGAGTAGCTTCAGCGCGGAGAGTTGGGATTCGATTTGGTGCTCTTGCCGGCGGATGGGCTGGCTGTGGCTCCCATCACATCTTTGTGATTGCCTGACATGTTGCTGGTGTGTGATCCGGTGTTCTTGTCGACGGTTTCCATTACATCCTTATGGTTGCCCACCATGTTGCCGGCGTGCGATCCGGAACCCTGGTTCTTGTTGGCGGCCGCATCGTGCTGGCCTGCGTTGCTATTGGCGCTGGAGCTCGCAGGACTGGCAGCCGTCTTTGTGGGTGCGCTCTGCGCCAGCGCGAAAGTGGACAGAGACAACAGGATCAGGCTGGATTTCAATATGGTATTCATGCGGCCAGCGTAGCGCTCGGGGAAATGCGACGGCAAGAAATTTTCGGGATGGTTGATGTCTTCGGTAACAGCACAGCCCAAAGTCAGGATCTTTCAGAAGGCGGCTAGCGAGCTGTGGCGGGGGCTGGCCCCGGCGGGAGCACGCGAAAGCCGGCAGCATCGAAGACGTAGGTTTTTACTTCGCCTTCGTTGCCCTGGGCGGGGATTTCCTTGCCATTCAGTTCGAAGCTGATGCCTGCGGCGTTTCCTGCCTTGACTACGACCTGCCCACTGGCGCGAACCGAAGTATGCGCGGGTGCGATCAAGGTTTCATGGGCTACGGGTTTGCCATCGGCCGTGATCGAGACCCAACTGGTTTCGTCGGCGCGGATCAGCACGCTGAAGGTGTTAGTCGAGGCGGCTGGAGGGGCGGACGCGGTGGACTCCTCGGGCGTGGGATTGGCCGGGGATGAATTCGCAGGAGGCGTGGTCGCGGTGTTGGCGGCGGGCTCGGTCGAGATTGTTGTAGAGGAAGGTTTAGCTGACGATGTTATTCCCGCGAGAGGCGCTTTGGCCTTCAGCGGAGTTGTGGCGCGTGGCTGCTGGCCTGGGTGTGACAGCGGAGCACTGCTGGGAGCGGCAGCCGGAGCTTGATTGGAAGTGAGTGAGGGCACGGGTGCGGGCGCGGGCTCGCGGTGACGGCGAGAATTCCAGAGCGCGAGGGTGAGGGTTACGAGCAGCAAGGCGACCGCTAGTTTGCCCCACGGAATTTCGGTGGCCGGATCACGGTTGAGGTCACTGTCAGCAGCGGGGTTTCCAGCCGAATATTTTTGGCGGAAACGCGCTGCGGGCGGATGGGCTGCAGAGGTTGCGGAATCTGGCGATGAGGAAAGCTCTTGCTGGCGAGGAGCTTCATTACGGCGATCTTCTTTGCGATGATCGGCGTTGCGGCGGTCTTCGTTGCGACGGTCTTCGTTCCGGCGGTCTTCGTTCCGGCGAAATTGCTTGCGCCGATCTTCGGTGAGAAGCTGGCGGCCCGTCTTGTTGCCGGGATGATCGTGACCTGAAGGAGGGTGGTCAAGACGATGGCGGACATCCGGCGAGCTGGAGTGTGTCTCGACCTGATTTTCGCGCGACTGATTTTCGCGCAGCTGATTCTCTCGCACTGCGGCCAGGTAGTCGGCTATGGCTTCTTCCTCGTTGAGTCCGACCTGGCGGGCGTAGGCGCGCACAAAACCCTTGTTGAAGACGCCGCCCGGGAGCTGGTCGAAGTGCTCGTCTTCGAGGGCGCGCAGCATGCGAGTGCTGATTTTGGTGGTGCCGGAGATGGCATCGAGCCCGATGCCTTGCTGCTCGCGCTGCTTGCGAAGTTTTTCTCCGAATGCACCCAAGGCCGGCTCCGGCAGACGGATTAGACTTCCGTCCGCATCGAGATGGAATAATCATAGGCGAAGGCGGGGGCGGACGCTAGAAGGGGATGGGTGACAGGGGTTACCGAGGGGGAAGGTACTTTGGGGCTAAAGCCCGAAGTTGATTATGACCGCTTTACGCCGCGCTGAAGCGCCGCTCTTCGACAGTGAGCCGGGGTTCGTTTTTGTTCTTGCAAAGTCAAGATCAAGGTCAAAGGCAGCGGAGAGGAGTGTCCGCTGCACACGATCAAAATCCTCGCCGCTTTATTGAGGCTTCTTTTCCAGCGTGATGGTGAGGTCGGACTTGCAGGTTTTGGCGGGGTCGACGAAAGCTGTGCCTTCGCGGCCGCCTTCGGAGGCGCGGAAGAAGAGGCCTTGCTTGGTGCGGTCGGGCAGTCCGATGAAGCGGGCCTGGCCGCTGGCGCTCGTGCCGATTTGGAGGTCGAGCTTGCGGACGTACATGAATCCGTAGGCGATGTGGACGCTGATGTTGGCGGCATAAACTGGCGCGCCTGCGTTATCGATGACCTTGAAGCCGGCGGAACAGGGGCCGATGGCGCCATCGATCACGGGAACGGTTTTGGAGTCGGGAGGAGCAGTGTTCTGGGCTTGTGCGGCGGACAAGGCCGTCAGCAGGAATATGCAGAGAGCGAGTTTGATGGGGGTAAGTATTGGCATCGTATTACTTAGAATACGCCGGTCTCGCTGGAGCAGGTAGTGAGCAGAGCCATAAGGGCGAACTCCCAGAATGTTTAGTGGAAGGCGCCTCGCTGCGCTCGGCTGGACGGCCGAAGGCGGCCGTCCCCACATTGGGCCGAGGCGGCCGTCCCCACATTGCGGGCAATTGGCCTGTGGGGCGGTAATTGGCTAAATCGTAATTGGCTAAATCGAGGGTGGCATTGGCTTTAAGGGTTCCGGTTACCAACGTTCGTTGCCCCGGCCGCGGTGCGCTCCTATAATTTTTGGAACTGTCACTCCGTCCAGCTGAAGATCAAGGAACTTAGGGTCAGGAAATCAGCATCAGGAAAGCCAGATCAGTAGACTAAGGATAAGAGAATCAGGCATGCCCGAGGCCACCGGCACACAATTGACGCGCCATAGCCAGGAGATGACCATCTTCCACGACGTGGCGAAGGCGCTTACGTCGTCGCTGGACCTCGACTCGATTCTGCAGACCATCATGGAAAAGATGGCGGAGTACTTCCGCCCGGATACCTGGTCGCTGCTGATGGTGGACGAGCAGCACAATGAACTTTACTTTGCGATTGCGGTGGGCGATGCGGCCGAAGCACTGAAGAATGTTCGTCTGAAGGTGGGCGAGGGCATTGCCGGCTGGGTGGCGAAGCACGGCGAACAGGTGATATCGGCGGACGTGGAAAATGATCCGCGATTCGCCAAACGGGTCGATGAGACTACGCAGTGGGAGACACACTCGGTGATCTGCGTGCCGCTACGGTCGCGGCTGCGGGTGCTGGGCGTGATCCAGTTGGTGAATGTGGAGATGGCGCAGTTCAACGAGCCGGAAGTTTTCTTTCTGCAGGCGCTCTGCGACTATGCCGCCATCGCGATTGAGAATGCGCGCTGGGTGGAAAAGATCCAGGAACTGACGATCACCGACGACTGCACCGGGCTTTACAATGCGCGGCACCTTTATAAGACGCTCGAGACCGAAGTTTACCGGTCGTCGCGCTTCGGCTACGAGTTCAGCGTGCTGTTTATCGACCTTGACCATTTCAAGTCCGTCAACGACACGCACGGCCATTTGATTGGGAGCAAGTTGCTGGCGGAGATTGGTTATCTGGTGAAGGCGCAACTGCGCTTGATTGACTTTGCTTATCGTTATGGCGGAGACGAATTCGTGGTGCTGTTGCCGCAGACGGGAAAAGATCAGGCGCTGGTGGTGGCGAAACGGTTGCGCGATGCGCTGCGGGCCAGCAGTTTTTGCCGCGACGAAGGGTTGAATCTGAATGTACGGGCTTCGATTGGGCTGGCTACTTATCCGCACGATGCGCGCGATGCGCATGACATTATCCGGCAGGCGGACGAGATGATGTATCTGGTGAAGAACACGACCCGCGACAATATTGGGATTGCGCAGCGGGGAGTGATGAAATGACATTTAGTAATTTTGTAGTTGAGTAATTTCGTAATTCAAACGCTGCCGAGTACCAACAACCTCGAGTACGATTTCCCTGACCCCGGTCGCGAATCCCAACCCAACACGCAGAGCGTTAGGCGTGCATCATTTCGCCTCCGCGAGGCAGGTTGAGAGCTCGGCCTGGATCTGTTCGGTGCGACGCTGACCCTCGGCTCGATCCTTGTTGACCTTGGTGACCTTGAGCCTCACGTCGTCGATCATGCGGTTCCGACGTTGGATCACGCTGTCGTCGTCTGTGTCCGGGATCTGATCGATCGCGTCTTGGTCGAGTTGGATCTGCTGGACCTCGGCGTTGATCGTCGCGGTCGAAGGTTCGAGGGAATTGAGCTTCTCGGCGTTGGCGCGGTAGCACGCGGCTCGGTGAGCTCGACTGTCGTAGGATGCGCGCAGGTGGTAAACGATCGCGACGACGAGCGACAAGAGCAACGCCAATAGGATTACACGGATCGGATGCTTCTTCACAGTGAAACCTCCTGAACGCTCCATTGCGCGTCGTGCAGGAATCGCATAGCTTCTGCGAGCGGGTCGTCCTTAATGGCTACTGTATCGCCGCGTGGGTAAAATTGCGATATTTCGGTGGATACGTGCGAAGGGCTCTTTGGGCAGGTCCTTCGGTAACGTTCTGCCGTTCGGAAGCACGGGACATAACGGCAGTTCCGCGCATGAAGCGTTATGCGTCCAGATGCGCCGAGCCGCAGAGTGTCCCTGATTCTTCTAAACTGGAAGTTTTCACTTCAGCCTTTCCGTTTCTTGCTGAAGCACGCGCGTGATCCGGTCGAGGTAGTCGTCAATCAGCGCCAATTCGTTTGCGGTATAACGGGCCGTCACCGTGTTCATGGCCCGTCCGAGCGAGGCAAAGATCGGGGCGGTTTGACGCTTGATTTTGGCCAGTTTCAAAGGATGCACGATCACGCTGCGACGATCGCTGGCGTGCCGTGTTCGGCGCACATAACCGGAGCGTTCCAGCCGATCGACGATTCCGGTGATCGCGCCAGTAGTAAATCCCGAGAGCGCCGCCAGCTGGCCCGGCGTGAGTGGTCCGTGCTCCTCCAGAAAGCCAAGACACTTCCATTCCGCGCTGCTCATGCCGAGCCGTGCGGCAATCGCTTCGTGGAATAGGATGATCGTCGTGCTGAGCGCACGGCCGCGGCGCTCGCCGGGGGTCAAAGGGCTAACTGATTGGCGACGCGTCATCTTCACGGCTGTTCCGTCTCTGCGATTGGCGATCGCCCCAACTGCACGATGGCCAGAAGCACAATTCCACCGCCTACCGCTACTCTGAAGATGATATCGGAAAGCCGCCACACCCCTTGCCATCCGTTCGTCATGAGTGCGACATTCGCGCCAATGATTGCAGCCACGCGGTGCGCATCCGACCAGCCAGAGCCGGCGGACCAGCGCTCGATCAGCGCATATGCTGCGGCCGCCCAAGCAATGCCAGCGAGCAACGCCGCAGTGACTGGGAATCTCGGATCGGCGCCGCCGGCAATCTGAATCAAGCCCACCCAACCTTCCGCAAACACAAACGAGGCAACGCCGGCGAGCCACGGACCCGGCGTCTGTCCACGCGGCCGCCGCAGCTGCGCGGGTAGCTGCAGGGCGATCGCGATCAGCGCGACGATCACAACGGCCGCGATCAACATGGGAGCGAGCGGCGGGCTGTAGATAGGCGCGTGAAACACCATCGGCCGGGCTCGATGGGTCCAGCCGTACCATGCGATCATAGAGCCGGCGAGGAACAGCGCCATGGAAATTATCCAGCCGCGGGTTCCAAGCCAAGGCTGCCTGCGCCGCTCGCGCCAGATGATTTCAGTCAGATGAATCGGAATCAGCGTCACCCACACTACTTCCCAACCCAACATTGCCAGAAGCCAAACCCAGTTCACAGCGAATGCTCGGCCGTAGTCGTGGCCTGGACCGAGCCAGGGAAGCGGCGCAAGCGAGGTCTGCTGGATTATGAATTCCTCCGACAAGCCCAGCGCCACGCCCATGAGCAGCAAACCCCGGGTATCCAGGCTCGCTCGGCGGAAGGCTTCGCGAATCATGAGTGCGCCGAGGCCCCAGAGCAGAATCTGGGGAACCAAGACAAACAGAATGCTCAATCGGGTGCTGCCGAGCAGTATCTCGGCAATGACCGGAGCGAGCAGGATCAGCGTTATGACAGGTCCACGTTGTTTCACGCCTCTATTATATCTCGTATCTAAGAATCTTGGACATGAGCTATATTTAAAAAAACGTCACATTGGTTAGAGAGAGCGAGCGCCCGCAGACTAGCAACCTTGGGAGGTACATTGCCTTACTTGAGGATTGTTCCACGGCGCAGGGCGGCGGATTGGAATTGATTCTCGCGGACAATCGTCCAATTACTAATTTTCCTTCGGTTTCTCCGGCTCGGCCGGCTTCGCGTCCGGCTTCCACGGATTTGCATTCGCGGGTGCGGCTGGGTTTACGTTGAAGTCCCAGACGTAGAGGTTCACGCCTTCGTTGCCCTTGGTCTCAATCAAGACGTACTCGCCGGGTGCGAGGTCTTCGGTGGGTGTTAGCTTAAGCCAGCCGCCGCTTACACGGTCGATGGTGGTCTTGACGAAATTCTGGTCCTGACTGATTTTGCCGTTTGGCGCGCGCTTGAGTTCGCCGACGATGCGCTTGCCACTTTTTACTTTGGTGTGGACGATGTGGAAGCGATCAAAGGGAACTAGGGGCTGCTCCGGCTGCTGCGGACCCTGTTGTGCGGAGCCTTGCTGCTCGGGGCGGGGAGCATCGAGGTTAGGCTGGGACAATTGTGCGGACGAAGTTTGACCGCTGGGCGCTGCAGCGGAGCCATCCTCGACATTAATGTAGATAGAGGGCACGGCGACGTGGGCGTGCACGGCGGCGTGTTCGCCTTCGATTTCGACGCTCTGCCTGGCACCGCCTGCCATGGGAATGACTCCGCGGAGGATATTTGCCTTGGTATCGCGGTCGACATTGCCTTCGCTCTGCTGCAACTCGACCAGTTGCGGCTGGCCATGAAAGTTATCGAGCAGGAAGACGCCGGAATAATCGGGCAGACGCAAGCCGGGAGCGACTTGTGGAAGGTGAGAGAGTTCGGCTTCTCGGTCTGCATCGATTTCCTTGTCGATAGCCGCGGCTTCGGGGATGGCGGAGGCGGCACGGTCTTTCTCGTACTTTTCGGTGGCCGGCCAGTCCACCAGCGCGGAGGGAAGTTCCTCCCATTCGTCGCGCTCGGCGCTTTTGTAGCGCACGCGGTCGCCTTTGATCTCATACTTTGTGACTAGCTGGTAGGAGCCGTCTTTGAGGATGAGACGGCCGGCGAGCTGCTGGGCGTGGATTTGAATGGCAGGGGACGCGACTACAACCAGGACGAATAAGAGCAGCTGGGTTCGACGGAGCATAGGATGATCTGATTATCATCCCAGCGGGGTATTCTTCGCCAATTGGTGCGACTCGTTTCGTTGCGCGGGCGCGTGAGCGGTGTCAAAAAGCCCCACTTCTCGCGCACAGAACGCGAGAAAAATGGGGCACCCAGCGAGTCAAAAGTCCCACTCAAGCCAAAAGACGGCTTGAATGGGCCACCCTCTTCGCTTGTAGTTCGCGGAACCTCTACTTCTCCTTCTTGTTTATCTTTT
>Ga0210390_10004487_pt1 | contig 11763 bp, 7 predicted proteins | sample IncBWH11OmetaG_FD_161050 | JGI IMG/M metagenome (GOLD analysis project Ga0210390, IMG submission 161050) | Forest soil microbial communities from Barre Woods Harvard Forest LTER site, Petersham, Massachusetts, United States - Inc-BW-H-11-O ... | reverse complement strand
AGATCCCAGGCCAGCCCATCAAAATCACCGAAGATGTGACAGCTGGCGCAGGCCGAGTCGCCGTGACTCGATGTTGTGGCGTCATAAAGAAAAGGTCGTCCACTAGTCACGCTGGCCGGCTCGGGATTCGACATGGGCAAGTGCGCGATCTCCTGGTGGCCCTGGACATCAACGATGGAAATGCCATTGTCGAAATGAGTGAGCACATACAGCAAGTGGCGCGTTTCATCCAGCGCCAGACCCACCGGTCCGCCGCCTGAGACGGTGATCTGGTTTGCCGTGCTGGGAACGAAGCTGTCGTTTTCGAGCGCGGCCGTGTTGAAGATTCCGATTTTGCTGGAACCTAATGCCGCCACATAGAGTGTCTGGCCGTCGCTTGTAATAGCCATGTCAGTGGGAAACGCCAGGCTCTTCACGCTCTCAGCATTGGGACTCGCGGCGCAGCAGGAACTGTAATTGATGTGCTTGTTCAGGTGCCGCGGCAGAACCTGGCCGCCGCTAAGAACCGTGATGTGGCTCTCCGTCAAGTGGCCGCGCAAGCTGTGTCCGGCATAGGTGCCGGGACCTTCGAAGCGATGATCGTTCTGTGCATCCGTATTGCTGACGTAAACCGCGCCGCTGACGGGATTCACCACCATATTGAAAAGAACGGTCCCCACTCCGGCGAAGAAACCGCTCGATCCAGCTTGTTGCACCGGAGGATTGGCTGCAGCATTAATCACGAAAACATCTTCGTCGGGCAGCGAAAGATTTACGGCACTGTCCCAAACTGTGTTGGCTTCATCCTGCCAATGCATCTTTCCATCGGTGGCGCTCAGCCGATATTTCACAATCAACCCGGTCGATGGCGCGGGAATACCCTGGTAATTGGTGTACGGAGGCGGAGCGGTTTTGGGTGGAACCGAGCCCGCCGAAATCGTAGTGGTCCCGTTGCCCGATCGAAAAGCTGCCGCGTAGACAGTGTTGCCGTCGGGCGTCACCGCCAGCGCGCGAGGCGTGTCCGCGAAAAGCGTGAGGATGGTCAACGGCTGGCCGCCCAGGGCGCTGCCGAGATTCGTGGCGTCGAACACCCAGACATCGGCGCGTCCCACGCCCGGAGTGGTCAACTGCGGATCGATGGGCGAGTTCTGGCCGCGATGCGCGGTGGTGATGAAAGCTAGATTATGCGCGGGTCCGGCGAAAACGATGTCGCGCGGCTCATCGCCCACCAGCAGCGTGTTCACCACGCGCGCCGTTTGAAGACTGCTGACATCGATAATACTCACGCTGTCAGAAACGTGATTGACCACCCATACTTCAGTTGGAGATCGCAGCGCCACCGCAACCGGCTCCAGTCCCACGGGCACGGAAGCAACCAGCGAGAATGATTGGGCGGCCGTCCCGGAGATGGAAAAAATCTCCAAACGGTTCGCTGGAGTATTGGTGACGAACAGCAGCGATCCATCAGCGGAGAGCGCCAGCGGACGAACCTGTCCACTCTCGAAGAGCGTATAGGAGGAAGCCGGGCTGGCGCTAGCCCGAGGTTTCACGGTGTTAGCTCGCGCCAGCAGCAGCAAGCAGAGCGAAGCCGAGGCAGCGACAAGGGCCCGGGGGAAAATCGACATACTGTTTCCTGATGGTAGCGTAGCAGTGTGGGGCAGGTTGTTAACCTGCGCGCCGATTGTCAATCGGCGCTCGGCCGGGTTAACAACCCGCCGCAGGATGACATCCTGGATGACATCCTGCCCCACAACGCGCCGAATTACTTAGTCCAATCCGAAAGCCGTAGCCCCTTAATCCGGGAAAATTCCTTGGTATTGTTGGTCGCCAGAACTGCCCCACGACTTACGGCGGTTCCGGCGATGAGCACATGCATGGGCCCGATCAGCAAGCCACGAGCTTCCAGATCGATGCGGATTCGAGCAGATTCGAGCGCCGCCTCGCGGTCAAACGGAACCTGTTGTATGCCCGCCAGAAGCTCCGAGACAATTTCTCGCCGGCGCGGCGAACTGATCTTGACCGTTCCATATTCGATTTCGTAGGCGACAATGCTGGGAACACCGAGCTGGAGGGGCGATGCGTCCTTGAGCCGGGAAACAACCGCTGGCTGCCCCCTGAGGTAGTGGATGAGGGTGTTGGTGTCCAGAAGCGTCACCGCAAACGCTCCCGCGTGGCGTCCCTTCCGTAGCCCGCGCGAATGTCCTTCAGATCAGGTAAGTCGGGGATGGCCCCGGCGGCATCCAGCACGCCCTTCGGCCAGGCGTGCTCCAGATTCTCTACCACGCGTTCGGCAATCCAGCGGCTCACCGATGTTCCTTTCACCTTGGCGGCCTTGCGCGCTCTGTTCTCGATCTCGTCCGGCAGATAGATTGTGATCTGTGCCATATACTATATAGTATACTACCTCATTTCTTTGTTTTTCCTTTGCCCAACCACCGGTCGGTGATTTGAACAGGTCCTGGCGATATTTTTGCGATAGACCCTACCACTATCGTGGTACGGAGAAAGACTTCGATTTCGTGATGTTAGCTCGGTGCATCGTTGTGTAACGTGAACTGTGCCTGGGAAGACAAAGCCGATCGAAGCCAAGACCAAGTGCGGGTTCCGTGTATCCTATGTAGCATCGAACGCGGGAGGAGGAATACCGTGAAGCATGTTGCGATTTGGTTAACCGTAGCGCTGCTCGGAATGGATCTACTTGTTTCAGCAGGCTGCTCGAAAGGCACTCAAGCTGCGAGCGCACCGCCGGCTCCGGAGGTGGAAGTGGTGCAGGTGGTCGAGCGTGACGTTCCCATTTATAACGAGTGGATCGGAACGCTGGACGGGATGGTGAACGCGGATATCAAGGCGCAGGTTTCCGGCTACCTGCAGACCCAAGCCTACACGGAAGGCTCTTTCGTGAAAACCGGGCAACTGCTGTTTCAGATCGATCCGCGTCCGTTCCAAGCCGTGCTGGATCAGGCCAAAGGGCAGCTGGCGCAGGCCACCGGGCAATTGGCGCAAGCTAAAGCGCAACTCGCGCTAGCCGGGGCTCAAGTGTCGGTGGCGGAAGCAAATCAAGTGCGAACGCAGCTGGATGTGGATCGCTATATTCCGCTGATGAAGCAACAAGCCATCACCCAGCAGGATCTGGACAACGCTACCCAGAACAACCTGGCGGCGAAAGCGCAGGTGCAATCCGCCAAAGCTCAGGTGGAAACAGCCCAGGCTCAAATTGAGGCAGCGAATGCCGCGGTGCAGGCGGCCAAAGCCACGGTGGAAACGGCGGAGCTGAACCTTGGATTCACGCACTTGATTTCGCCGATTGACGGCATTGCCGGGCAAGCGCAGCAGCAGGTGGGGGCGCTGGTGAGCCCCGCCGGAGGCCCGGTGACGACAGTTTCAACGGTCGACCCTATCAAGGTTTACTTCACCGTGAGCGAAACCGAGTACCTCGATTTCCACCGCCGCTACGCGACGCAGGAGAGCGTGGATGCGGAGCGGAAACAGTTGAAGCTGCAGTTGATTTTGGCGGATGGATCGGTTTATGGGCCGAATGGAAATTTTTATTTTGCAGATCGGCAAGTGAATCAGGGCACCGGCGCGATTCGGGTCGCGGGCCTTTTTCCCAACCCTGGAAACGTGCTGCGTCCCGGACAATATGGACGCATCCGCACCTCCACGCACACCGCGCTAGGCGCGCTGCTGATCCCACAGCGGGCAGTGACGGAGTTGCAGGGCGCTTATCAGGTTGCGGTGGTGGGAAGCGACGACAAAATCGACGTTCGGAGTGTGAAGACCGGCGATCGAGTGGGCAAACTGTGGATCATCGCGCAAGGATTGAAACCTGGCGAGCGGGTGGTGGCGGAGGGCGTGCAAAAGGTTCGGCCCGGCATGACGGTACGTCCAAAAGCTTACGCGGCGCCAGCTGAGGCGGGCGGGAAGTAGATTCTATGTCTAAGTTTTTCATCAACCGCCCCATCGTGGCGATGGTAATTTCCATTTTGATGGTGATCATCGGATCGGTCACCATCGTGAGCCTGCCCATCGCGCTCTTTCCTCAGATTGCTCCGCCGGAGGTTCAGGTGTCGGCCACATACACGGGTGCCGATGCGCAAACCATTGAGCAATCCGTGGCCACTCCCATCGAACAGCAGATGAGCGGCGTGGACAACATGAACTACATGTATTCGTTGAACGCCACAGCCAACGGCCAGATGCGGTTGATTGTGGATTTCGACGTGAAGACGGACCCCAATACCGATCTGGTCCTGGCTGATTTACGCGAGAATCTGGCACAATCCCAGCTCCCGAGCGACGTCAACGCGCAAGGAATCACCGTCACCAAGACGCTGACCGCGCCGCTGATGCTGGTCAGCGTGAATTCACCGAACCGCACCTACGACGCGCAATTCCTGGCCAACTACGCGTACATTAACCTGAACGATCAGTTGACGCGAGTTCCGGGCATCGGCAGCGTGCAGGTGTTCGGCGCCGGACAATATGCGATGCGGTTATGGGTGAAACCGGATCAACTGGCCAAGCTGGGCATCACGGTGCCGGATATTGTCAGTGCGCTGCAGACCCAAAACACGGTGAATCCGGCCGGACAAGTGGGTGGCGAGCCGGTTCCCAGGGGGCAAGAGTACACCTACTCCGTGCTGGCGCGAGGGCGGCGAACGTCTCCCGAAGAGTTCGGCCAGATTGTGGTGAGGGAAACGCCGGATGGCGGGATTGTGCGCGTCAAGGATGTCGCGCGCGTGGAGCTTGGCTCGCAGGATTACTCCATCGAGGGCCGCCTTAATGGAAAACCCAGTGCCATCGTCGCCGTGTACCAACTGCCCGGGTCCAACGCCGTCCAGGCCGCCCAAGGCGTCAACAAGCTAATGCTCGAGGCGAAGAAGCGTTTCCCGCCGGACGTGGATTACGTCATTCCACTGGACACAACTCTCGCCGTAACCGAGGGAATGCGGGAGATTGTCGAGACGCTGGTGATCGCAATTGTACTGGTGATCATAGTGGTCTACATTTTCCTGCAAGGCTGGCGCGCCACGTTGATTCCACTGCTGGCGGTGCCCGTTTCGCTCATCGGTACGTTTATCTTTTTTCCCGTCTTTGGATTTTCCATCAACACACTGTCGCTATTCGGCCTGGTGCTGGCGATCGGCCTGGTGGTGGACGACGCGATTGTGGTGGTGGAAGCGGTGGAGAGGCACATTGAAGATGGATTGGCTCCCAAGGAAGCGGCCCTGAAAGCGATGGAAGAAATCTCCGGTCCCGTGATCGGCATCGCGTTGGTGCTCTCCGCGGTATTCGTCCCAACCGCGTTCATTCCTGGAATTACTGGACGCCTTTATCAGCAATTCGCCGTTACCATTGCGCTTTCTGTCGTGCTTTCGGCATTCAATGCGCTGACGCTCAGCCCCGCTCTGTCCGCATTGCTGCTCAAGCCGAAAAAGCCGAGCCGTGGGCTGCTCCGAAGGTTTTTCGATTGGTTCAATCGGGTTTTTGGGGCGGCTACGGATCGCTACATCGCCATATCCGGCGCGCTGATCCGCAAGAGCGCGGTGGCCCTGGCCATGTTGGTGGTCTTCGCTCTGGCGGCGGGTTTCTTCGGCGCGCGCATTCCCACCAGCTTCCTGCCGGATGAGGATCAAGGCTATTTCTATATCAATCTTCAGCTTCCCAATTCAGCTTCGCTTCAGCGCACCGAAGAAGTATCTACGAAAGTTGAGAATATCGTCAAATCAACGCCGGGGGTTAAGTACTGCACCAGCGTCATCGGCTTCAGCTTGCTGAGCCTGGTGCGAACCAGTTACAACTCATTCTTCTTCGTGAATCTGGACGAATGGAAAGACCGTACGGAAAGAGCGAAGCAGTTTCAAGTGCTCAAGGCTCGGATCAACCGGGAGCTCAGCCAACTTCCGGAAGCGATCGCTTTCGACTTTTCGCCGCCCGCCATTCCGGGAGTGGGTACCGCCGGCGGATTTACCTTCGTTCTGGAAGACCGCTCCGGCGCGGATGTCGCGTTCTTGGCCAGCAATCTGAACACGTTCATGGCAGCGGCGCGGAAACGTCCGGAGATAGGCAGCTTGAGCACTACATTTCTGGCCAGCGTTCCGCAGCAGTTCGTGAATGTGGATGAGGACAAGGTGATCAAGCAGGGCGTGCCTTTGAGCGATGTCTACAGAACCATCCAGACGTTCATGGGCGGCCTTTTTGTGAACTACTTCAACCGGTTCGGCCGCCAGTGGCAAGTGTACATCGAGGCGGAAGGCGAGTATCGCACCCGGGCGGAAAATGTGGGGCAGTTTTATGTCCGCAATAGTGCCGGCGAAAGCGTGCCCCTTTCCGCGCTGACCAAATTCGAATCGCGGATGGGGCCGGAATTCACCATGCGCTATAACATGTACCGTTCCGCGCAGCTCAATGGCTCCGCCGCGCCCGGATTCAGTTCGGGACAGGCCATGAAGGCCCTGGAAGAAACGTTCGCGCAGACCATGCCGCGAGAGATGGGTTACGACTACAAAGACATCTCGTTCCAGGAGAAGCTGGCGCAGCAAGGCGTGCCGCCGGCTGTGATTTTCGGATTCTCGCTGTTGTTCGTTTTTCTGATTCTGGCGGCGCTGTACGAAAGCTGGTCGCTGCCCTTCAGCGTTCTTTTGAGTACACCCGTGGCAGTATTCGGCGCGTTCGCGGTGCTCTGGCTGCGCCGCGTGCTGCTCAGCTATTTCCTTCCGGCGTACATGGTGCAGATCGAGACGGACGTGTATTCACAGATCGGTCTGATCATGTTAATTGGTTTGGCGGCCAAGAACGCGATCCTGATTGTGGAGTTCGCCAAGGACGAATTCGAGAAGGGTAAGGATTTGGTGGACGCGGCGCTGGAGGGCGCCCGGCTGCGGCTGCGGCCCATCCTGATGACCTCGTTCGCGTTTATTTTGGGATGCGTGCCGCTCTGGACGGCCTCCGGCGCGGGATCCGTAGCGCGGCAAATCATGGGCACCACCGTGATCGGCGGCATGCTGGCCGCTAGCATTATCGGAATCTTTTTTATTCCCGCGATCTTCTATGTCGTGGAGAGAGTCTCAGGGGCGGGCAAGGTGCCGGCGGCGGCGATTATGCCGCGACAACCACGGCCGGCCGAGGGGGACTGATGAACAAAGCATCGCTCGGATTGTTCATGATTTTGCTGGCGGGCTGCACGGTAGGTCCGAATTATCACAAACCCGCCATACAGACGCCGGACAGTTTTCGATCGCCTGCTCCCATGCCTGCGGGTGATTCGGGCTCCTTCGGCGATCTCAAATGGTGGGAGGTTTTCAAGGACGAAAAACTGCAGGATCTGGAAAAGGCGGCGCTGGCGCAAAACTTCGATCTGCGCGACGCGGTGGCGCATGTGGAGGCGGCGCGCGCCAGCGTTATGATTTCGCGGTCCGATCAGTTTCCGCAATTGGGAGCCGCCGCGGGAATTACTACGGCCCGGATCTCGCGCGACGGCGAAACCCCCTTGCCGGCATCGTTTGTACCCTCGCAAAACGTGACATTTGGCCAGGCCACTCTGAACCTGCTTTCGTTCGAGCTGGATATCTGGGGCCGTTTGCGGCGAGCCACCGAAGCAGCTCGCGCAAATTTGCTGGCGTCCGATGAAACCCGGAAAGCCGTCGTTACCACGCTAGTTAGCGATGTGGCCAGCGCCTATTTCAGCCTGCGCAACCTGGACTATCAATTGGAAATCTCCCGGCGCACCCTGGCCAGTCGCCAGGAATCACTGCAGCTGATCAAGAATCGGCAGACCGGAGGAGTTGCCACTTTGCTGGATCTTCGCCAGGGTGAGCAACTGGTATATACCGCCACCGAAACAATCCCCACTCTGCAGCTGCAGATCGAGCAAACTGAAAACCAGATCAGCTTGCTGCTGGGAAAGAATCCCGGCGAAATCGCCCGCGGCCGCAGCCTGCTTGAACAACAGATACCCGAAGTCCCGCCCGGCTTGCCATCCGCGCTGTTGGAACGGCGGCCCGATATTCACGCGGCTGAGCAGAACCTGATCGCCGCTAATGCCCAGATCGGCGTAGCCAGGGCCGCCTATTTTCCGCAAATATCATTGAGTGGATTCCTGGGTGGGCAGGGCCAGCAGCTTTCCAGTCTGTTCGCAGGCCCTAGTTCCGTCTGGTCTCTCGCCCCGCAGGTGACCCAACCTATTTTTACTGCCGGACGCTTGAAAGGGAACGTAAAGCTGCAGGAGGCCTTGCGGGAAAGCGCGCTGATCCAATATGAGAAGGCCATCAAAACTGCTTTTTCGGAAGTGTCCAACGCGCTGATTGCCCACCAGCGAGTGCGGGAGAGCCGCGTCCAGCAGGAATTGCTGGTGGCCGCTCTGCAAGACCGGACCAGGCTGGCTTACGTGCGTTATCGTGGCGGCGTGGACACGCTGCTGAATGCGCTGGACGCCGATCGCGATCAGTTTCAGGCGGAGTTGACGCTATCGCAAACCCGGTCGGACGAGCTGGTAAGCGTGGTGCAACTTTATAAAGCGCTGGGCGGTGGCTGGCAGTAGGGTGGCAGGCAGTAGTGGGGCAGGCGCTTTCGCCTGCCAACAGTCATAATAATTTCTTGGACGAACCTGCTTATCCCGCCGCGCGATCCGTGGCCGACCCAGTGCGGTTGCATTTCTCGCGCCAGCTTGCCGAAGAGCGCGAGCGCGGAACGCCCGACTTGGCTGAGGCGCCCGACAATGCCGTCATCGAATCCTTGCTCGACGCCGCCTTCTGGGCCAGCCTGCTGCGCCAGGAACACTATCCTCCCAAGTTTTCGCTGGCCTTTCTCGCTTCCAGCCAATCGCGCCTTCCGCTGACTTTCGAGCAGGCGCTTCCGCTCACTCCCGAGAATCTGGCGCGGCTGGCGCCGGCCGTGGAGCGTCCCGGAATCCACCTGGGGGTCTGGCGTGAGAACGACCAGTTTCATATCTGGGGCGCCACCCGCACGTTGCCGGTTTTGTGCTTCGTCGTAGAAGTTATAGATCCCGGCCTGCTGGTGGTCAAACACCGCCGCGGCAAGGAATCCGGCAAGTTCGTCAATGTCGCCGTGCTGGAAGGCGACCAGGTCAAAATGCTGGATCGCAAATCGATGAGCCTTCCCGATGCGCCGCCGATGGTGGCCGCGTTGCTTGGTTTGGATGGGCCCCGCTCGCCGGCCGAATCCATAGATGTTCTGATCCAGATTGCGGCGTCGATGCGCGCGCACGGGCGCGGCGGATCGCTGCTGGTGGTACCGCATGGCGCCGAGACGTGGCAGGAATCTATAGTCGGACCGACGCCATACTCAATCTCGCCGCCTTATTCGGAACTGGCCGCGCTGATACGGGAAGAGCCGGGCGAAAGGAGTCAGCGCCGCTGGCAAGACGCGCTGCGTCGGGCCGTGGACGCGGTAGCTGGATTGACTGCGGTAGACGGAGCCATGGTGATGACCAATGGCTGCGAGTTACTGGCGTTCGGCGCAAAAATCGGCCGTCGCGAAACCTGGCCGCGCATCGATCACGTAGTGGATACCGAATTGATGGAAGGCGCGGTTGGGCAAACCCGGCATCCGGCTCATTTCGGCGGTTCGCGCCACTTGTCCGCCGCGCAATTCGCTCAGGATCAGACCGATTCTGTTGCTTTGGTTGCATCGCAAGACGGCCGCTTCACGGTATTTGCCTGGTCCGAAGCAAGGGCCGCAGTCTGCGCCTATCGCGTGGAAGCACTGCTGCTGTAAGGCGCTGCTGTTGTAATGTTACGCACGAACGCCACCGAGCCGCGACCGTGAGGGAATTTCCATGGGCTTGCTGGCCCACCAAAGGTGATGAAGGCGCGGTGCGGAAAGTTGGGGTTGGCAGGCGAAAGGAAAGCGCCTGCCCCACGTCGGCTCCCAGTGGGGCAGGCGCTCTCGCCTGCCAACCGAACGGTCCCCCGGAGTCTTCAATGGAGTCGGTGCATTACAAAAAAACCAGCGCTTTATTGGCCTGGACTCTCTTCCAGCCCTGATGCGCGCCGCGTATCTTCAATTCCACGACGCCGCGCCGATCCGCCAACCACACAACCAGTCCCCCTGGCGCGATCGGCGCGCGCACCTTAACGAATTATGAAAGGCCAGCAGGTATTTTCGGGCGACTATACCTGGCCGACCGTGTTTAACAATCATGCCTATGGCGTGTGGAGGGAGGCCTCTGCCCCCGCTACCGGCGCCGAGGCAGGGCCGCCGCGACGATCTGGTACCGTGGTCCGAGTAGGCACAGCCGACTTTGCTGTAGGAAAATGAAGAAGACCCGAAAGGACGCAAATCATGAGCTCCCAGAGAACAGTTTCCCTTTTTCAGTACTCGCGTCAAGTCCTGGCCGTTAGCCTTGCCGGACTGTTGATTCCGGCAGCGCAAATGGATCTCTACGCGCAAGATCCGCCTCCACAGGGCGCCTATAGCCCGTTGGAAGCCGTGCAACTGGATCAACTGGTGGCCCCCATCGCTCTCTATCCGGACGCGCTGGTCGCTCAAATATTGACCGCGTCCACCTACCCGGACCAAATCGCGGAAGCGAGCAATTGGTACGAGGCCAATAAGGGATTGCCCCGCGCCCAGCGCGCCGAAATCGTGAACGGCATGAATTGGGACCCCAGCGTCAAAGCCGTCACGGCGTTCCCCGCCATTCTCAATAATCTCGCGCGAAACAATAGCTGGGCATCGCAGCTCGGCAACGCCTATTACAACCAGCCCGCGGACGTCATGAACGCTGTCCAGGCCATGCGTTTCCAAGCCCAGCAATCCGGCACATTGGTTTCCACGCCGCAACAGCGCGTGTATGCCGAGAACGGCGAGATCATGATTGCGCCTGTCAATCCGGCTCTGGTTTACGTTCCCTATTACAATCCCTGGGGCATTTGGGGGCCGCTGTTTGTCGCCTACCCTGGCTATTACATGTTTCCGCCTCCGCCCGGCCTGGTGCTGGGACTCGGGATTGGCTTCGGGGTGGGAATCGGAATTGGCCTCTTCGCGCACTACGGGTGGGGTTGGGGCGCGTGGGGCGCCAACTGGCACGGCGGCGGCGTGTTTTATAATCACGGCGCTTATTTTTCGCACAGCATGTCGGTCTACAATCACGGCCATTTTGGCGGGTACAACCGGGGCGTGTTCGAACATGCCGGCCGCGGCGTGCCGGGAGGTTTCCATGCCGCGGCCACGCGAGCCAATTTCGGACATGCTGAAGCGGCGCGGGCTGGCGCGGCACATGCTGCCGCCGGACACGCGGCCCCCGGTGCACATGCGGCCCCAGGTGCACATGCCGCGCCAAGTGCACATGCCGCGCCGGCTGCGCATTCCGCTCCTGGTGGCCATCCGGCTTCAGCCGCTCATGCAGCGCCCGCCGCTCACGCAGCTTCCCCCAGCCACGCTCCGGCCGCGCATGCTGCCGCGGCTAAACCGGCCGCCCATGCCGCGCCCGCAGCCCATGCCGCCGCCCACGGCGAAGGCGGAGGTCACAAAAAATAACCCATTAATAACAATCAGGTTAATAACTATCAGGCGATATCCGAGAGCAGAAACTTCCTCGGATGCCCCGCCGCGCCCGTCACGGCTTCGGCCGCCAGGTATCCGCTGCGGACCGCGCCCTCCATCGTGGCCGGCCAGCCGCACCGCGTCCAGTCACCTGCCAGAAATAGATTTGGGATTTTACTGGCGCTCGAAGGCCGCACCTGCTCCAGGCCGGGCTTAGCGGAAAATGTCGCGCGCACTTCCTTCACCACGTGCGCCTTCTCCAGCTTCGCTTCACTCGCC
>Ga0210390_10004486_pt1 | contig 11763 bp, 8 predicted proteins | sample IncBWH11OmetaG_FD_161050 | JGI IMG/M metagenome (GOLD analysis project Ga0210390, IMG submission 161050) | Forest soil microbial communities from Barre Woods Harvard Forest LTER site, Petersham, Massachusetts, United States - Inc-BW-H-11-O ... | reverse complement strand
GTAGACTGTCGAATTTTGTCCTGGCCGGAAAGTCTCCACGTGACCGCTGATGTCCGTCATCGGAGGACTGTATTCCCAACGGAGGCCATAATTCAGGGTGAGATTAGGTTTGATCTTCCAACTGTCCTGGGCGAAAGGATACGCCGCAAAACTGCGAACGTCTTCGCGCTGGCCGGAGCCTTGAGTATAGGCGTCGGCCAATCCCAGCAGGAACTCGGCATACTGATCGCCATCGGCGGGAATAATCCCGTTTGGCCCGCTATTGTCGAAAGTATATTCGCCGTTCACGTCGAAGTAGTAATACTGGTCGAAGCGGCCGCGGCGAACATCCACACCGAACTTGAAAGTGTGGTTGCCTTTTACCCATGTCAGGCCGTCTGACCATTGAAAACTATTTCCCACTTGCGGCAGGAATCCTTCGAAGTTATTGCCGAAGGATGCGCCTCCCGAGATGTTGACGTACGGAACGCCGGTCAGACTCGACGGCAGGCCCGGAGTAATACCAAGATTGGCGGTAGTCCCAAACTCGCTGGTGATGGCCGACGAATCGGAAGTTCCGGTAAAGCAGAATGGCGCAGCCGCTCCGCTGCACGTGGAGGTAAGGGTGCCGGTAGTTTGGGGCTTTATGTAGCCGAGTTGGCCCTCGCGCATGTATGTGAAATGGGCCTCATTCACGATTGCGTTGTTGATGGTCCAGGTATGGGTGAAGTTCCACTGCTGGTAGCGAAGATTGTTTTCGTTTCCGAACCCGGTAGTGTTGGCGCCGGCTGCCTCGAAAGTGTCGTAGGGATCGAGTTCACGGTTGTCATTGAAGTAGTAATACGCGGTGAGGCTCTGATGGTCATTGATCTTATGATCGAGGCGGAACTCAAACTTGTCGGCGTTGATCGTCCCTACGGGAACGACCTGACTCTGGCCGGTACCGATGTTGGCTGCGGGAACGAACTGTTGCAGCAAATTGGAAGCTACCGGGTCCTGGCACTCTGTGGGAATAACCCCTGTCGGAAAGACCGACGACCATAGCACGCCCGCCGCCGGCGCCGTACCACCCACGTTAGCGATTGCTGTCGGACAGGACGTGTTGACACCGGACGCGTTGAGGCCGGACCGGCCGTTGAGAACAGCGGCAACGAACGAGTCCGAGATACTACCAGCCCCGGTCGGGTTGGCAGATGTAGGCGCAGGAAAACCGCCTACTGCAGTGAAATCCCCACTGAATTGCCCGGTGGGCGCGGTCAGCGATGGCGTACCGGTCGGAACATTCAACAACTGCCCTGGTACGCCATCGCGGATCCGGCGTGCTTCATAGGAGAGAAAGAAAAATGTGCGGTCTTTCTTAATAGGGCCGCCGAAGGTGCCGCCGAACTGGTTCTGATTAAGTTGCGGCTTGGTGGTGTCAGGGTAGCCGCGGGAATCCAAAGCGGTGTTGCGGAAATATTCGTAGAGGTCGCCGTGGAAGGCGTTCCCTCCGGACTTGGTGATCACGTTCACAACCGAGCCGGAGTTGCGTCCGTATTCGGCGTCGAAGGTGTTGGTGATAACGCGAAACTCCTCGACGGCATCGGGAGAGGGTTCGATCGTCGGGGTGTTCACGAACTGATCGTTGGCGTCGCCGCCGTTGACGCTGAAATTGTTGGCGCGGGTGCGACCGCCGTTCACGGAGACTGAGCCGGGGTCGTCGGAGCCGGCGAATAAGCTGCCGCTCGATCCGAGCTGGGACTGCACGCCGGGCTGAAGCTGCAGGAACTGGTAGGTATCGCGGGTGTTCAGCGGGAGTTCGTTCACTGAGCGGTCATTGATTACCGCACCGAGCTGGGTGCTCGTGGTGTCGACCTGAGGGGCTTCCGAGGTCACTTCTACCGTCTCCTGCGATCCGCCGATTTGCAGGGTAGAGTTGAGAGTTACCACCTGATTGACATCAACGGTCACGCTTTTCTGAACGTTTTTCTTGAAGCCGGTTAGTTCAAACTGGACGGTGTAAGTGCCGGGGGCGACATCGACGAAGCTGTAATCGCCACTCTCGTTTGTATTGGCGTCGCGACTGATGCCGGTGGCTTCGTTGGTCAGAGTGATTTTCGCTGCCGAGAGGACGGCACCTGTGGAATCGGCGACGCGGCCCAGAACGCGGCCGCTGGCCCCTTGGGCGGGAAGCAGCGCGGGGAGCAAGAGAGAGATAGCGACCAGGCAAACCGTTTTCAGACACATCGTTTTCGGATACATCGTTCCCACACACATCTTGGTCCAGCGGGCTCGCAGCGACGGCATGGAACCTCCAGGCATCCTGAAAAAGAAGTTTTTTGTTTGAAAGCTATAGCTTGTGTCTCGCCACAACCTTGCTATAATCCCGCAAGGTTAGAGAAGGGGGAGGCGCACTGTCAAGGACAAAAAAGCGCCGCCTCTTATAGAAAATTCTTATCGACCGGCCCCCAGGTGATGAATTCACCCAGATCAGAAGCTTATTTGAAAATCGGCGACGTGGCGCGGCGAGTAGGAGTGTCGCCGTCGGTCATCCGGTCGTGGGAGAGCCTTGGGCTCACGCGTCCGCGGCGGACCGAGAGCAAGTACCGCCTGTATACGCCCGATGACGTCAAGCTGCTCAAGCGGGCGCGATTCTTAAGGAAGGTGCGGGGATTGAATGCGGCAGCGATTGTCGAACTGCTGCGCAGGGAAAGGCGGGTAAGCCCCGCGGCGGACGGGAGTGCCGGTGCGGTGGGCTCCCACTTGCGGCAGTTGCGCGCGAAGCGGCGTCTCTCGCTGGCGCAGGTAGCGCGGGCAGTTGGCATCTCGGTGGGATTTCTGAGCGCGCTCGAGCGCTCGCAAATGAGCGGGTCGGTGGGCACGCTGCGCAAACTGGCGCGGTTTTACAAGACCAACATCCTGGATTTTTTCGATGCCACGGGCGCCAGCAGCCGGCAGGTGCAGCCCGAACAGAGAAAGGTCCTTGAAGCCGGGCCCGGCGTGCGTATGGAGTTGTTGGCTTGGGGAAACACCGCCGTCATGGAGCCCCACCTGTTTCGCGTGGCGCCGGAAGCCGGCAGCGGAGACTCCTACATGCACGAGGGCGAAGAGTTCCTCTACGTGTTGCGTGGAGAACTCGCGATCACTCTGGAAAAAAAAGAATACCGGCTCAAGAAGGGCGACAGCTTTTATTTTGAGAGTGCAACTCCTCACCATTGGAAAAATCCTGGGCGGGCGGAAACCTGGGTGCTGTGGGTAAATACGCCGCCGACGTTTTGAAGGAGGGACTATGAAGGTGCGACATTCGGCCGTCCTGCTGCCGCTTCTGACGGCATTGTTGTTCACTCCTTCGTGCACGAAGAAAACGCCCACTCTCAGTTTGCTGGTCTGGGAGGGCTACGCCGATCCCTCGTTCGTTAAGGCTTTCGAAGAACAGCATCATTGCAAAGTATCCGCTTCTTACATGGGATCGAGCGATGAACTGGTGGCGAAGCTGCGCGGTGGCAGTGCGGGAAATTATGACGTCATCTCGCCTTCGAGCGATGTGGCGACTTCGATCGCGGCGGCGGGACTTGCTGCTCCGTTGGATTTCACGAAGATTCCAAGCTATGGACAGCTCTCTCCGCAGCTCACTTCCCTTCCGCTGGTGAGAGTGAACGGTCAGGTCTATGGAGTTCCGTTCATGTGGGGTCCGGACCCGCTACTCTACGACACCACCGTTTTCGCCCAGCCGCCGGAGAGCTGGAACGTCTTGTGGGATCCGAAATACAAAGGAAAGATTTCCGTCTGGGACGATTTGTCGACGGTTTACATGGCGGCGCAGGTTCTGGGCTATGACAAACCCGATCCATCGCAGCTTTACAACTTGACCGACGAACAGCTTGAGGCAGTCAAGAAGAAGTTGCTGGATTTGAAACCGAATATCCGCAAGATGTGGTCGACGGGCGGGGAGTTGACGAATCTTTTTCAAAATCACGAAGTGGTAGCGGCTATGGGATGGCCGTTAATGACCAATCAACTGCGCAAGATCAACTTCCCGGTGGGGGAGACCATTCCGAAGGAGAATACGACGGGCTGGATAGATCACCTGATGATCACCGCGGGCAGTGAAAACAAGGATCTGGCCTATGAGTTTCTCGAGTACATGATTGAAGCGCAGACTCAAAAGAAAGTGACCGACGTGACGGGATACACTCCGGCGAATCCGCAGGCTGCGATGTTGATGACGCCGGAGGAAGTGAAGAGTCTGCATCTCGACGATGTCGACAACTATCAGAAGCGGCTTTATTTCTGGCAGAACGTGCCGCGGCGCGCCAAGTACAACGAGATCTGGAACGAAGTGAAAGCGGCGCAGTAGAAGTTGGAGCACAGACAAGCACGGCCACGATCCAATGCCTTCCACGACGACGGCGGCAAACACACACGCGAACGCGAGCACTCAAACGGCGTCCCTCACGCTGCTCAGCATTCGCAACGTGGCCAAGCAATTCGGCAAGAACATCGTGTTGCGGGACATTTCTCTGGATGTCGCGGAGGGGGAATTTCTCACAATTCTGGGCGAAAGCGGATCGGGTAAGACGACGCTGCTGCGCATCATCGCCGGCTTTGAGACGGCGAGCGCGGGCGAGGTGTGGATGGGCGAGGAACGACTGGACCGCCAGCCACCTTACCGGCGCCGCGTGAACACTGTGTTCCAGCACTACGCGTTGTTTCCTCACCTCACCGTCGAGCAGAACGTGGCTTACGGGCTGCGCGTCGCAAAAAGACCCGGGGCGGAGATTGCATCGCGTGTGGGGGAAGCACTGGCAAAAGTAAAGATGTCGGCGCACGCGAAATCAAAGCCCTCGAAAATCAGCGGAGGACAGCAGCAGCGCATCGCACTGGCCCGGGCGCTGGTGAACCGCCCGCGACTGCTGCTGCTCGATGAGCCGCTTTCCGCACTCGATGCGAGCCTGCGGCGGCAAATGCAAGTGGAGTTGAAATCGCTGCAGCGCGAAGTCGGTATTTCGTTCATCTTCGTCACCCACGATCAGGAAGAGGCCATGGTGATGTCGGACCGGATCGCACTGCTGCGCTCGGGAGAACTGGAGCAGGTGGCGACGCCTCGGGAAATATATGGCCGGCCGGCCACCGCTTATGCAGCGCAGTTTATTGGGCACACGAATCTGCTGAAGGGCGAAGTGCGAGCGGGAACAGTGCGCTGCGGTCTGTTGACTTGGCCGGCGCCGCTTCCCGATGGGCCGGCTCTGTTCTCGCTCCGTCCGGAAAATATCCGCCTGGCTACCGCAAACGCCGCGCCGGCCGGCACTGTGGGGGTTCGCGGAAGAGTCCGTCATCAGGCGTTTCATGGTGCGACGGAGTTAATTCGCGTGGAATGCGCGGACGGGATGGTGCTGGTGGTGCGGACTCCGTCGAGCGGCGGCGCTCTACATGACGTCGAGCTCGAGTTCTCGGCCACGGATGCAGTTCTGGTGCGCGAGTCTCCGGAAAGAATCTGATGTTCTCACGAGCATACAAAACGGCGGTGACTCTGCCTCCACTCGTGTGGGTAACGGTGTTTCTGCTGATCCCGTATCTGCTGATGTTCTGCTACAGCTTCTGGTCAGTGTCTCCGTCGCAGACTATCGTGCATTCGTGGAACTTTGCCAACTACGGCCAACTGCTGCGAGTCGACGTTTATTGGCAGACGCTGTTGCGTTCGATGTGGATCGCCGCGCGCGTGACCGCCTTCTCTCTGCTGCTGGGCTATCCACTCGCATATTTTCTTTCGTTTTATGCAGGGAAGAAAAAAGATCTGCTCTATCAGTTGGTGATCATTCCGCTGTGGGTCAGTTACCTGGTGCGCGCCTACGCGTGGAAGACAATTCTGGGCTCGGACGGCGTCCTGAATACTTTGTTGCAGTATGTACACCTGACCAAGCATCCGCTGGAGTTTCTGCTGTACAGCCCGTTTGCCGTGGTACTGACGCTGACGCACATCTACACTCCGTTTGCATTTCTGCCGATTTACGCAGCGCTCGAACACATTCCGCGCAATCTTGTGGAAGCCTCGCATGATCTTGGCGCAACTCCCGCGCAAACATTCTGGAAAGTGATTCTTCCGCTTTCGATTCCGGGAGTGGTCGCTGGAGCGACCTTTGCCTTTGTGCTGAGCCTGGGCGATTTTCTCGCGCCTCTGCTGCTGGGCGGCCCCAGCGGCATCATGATTTCGAACATCGTCGTCAGCCTGTTCGGCGCGGCTTACAACTGGCCGCTGGGGGCGGCGATATCGTTCTGCATGCTGCTGCTGGTCGTGACCCTGCTGGTTTTTTCCGAACGACTGGAAAAGAAGTGGAGCTTCTCGTGAGCGAGACGAAATTCGATTCCGGCTCGCGCTGGCTGCTCGGCCACGCCGTCGCTGTATTCGCATTTCTCTATTTGCCGATTGCCGTTCTCATCCTTTATTCATTCAACGGTGAGGGCGTGGGCGGGTTTCCGCCGCATCATCTGACGCTCGACTGGTATCGCATACTTTTCGCCGACGAGGCGATTTGGGATTCGGTGCTGAACAGCCTGCAGGTGGCACTTGCAGCGATGGTGATCTCGCTGACCTTCGGCGTGCCGGCGGCGCTGGCGCTCGAGCGGGCACAGTTTCCGGGCAAGGCGCTGTTCCGGCGATTGGTGCTTCTGCCATTGATCCTGCCGGGCATTATCACCGGACTTTCGTTGCTCATGCTCTTCAACGTGACAGGGACGAAGCTCAGCCTGCTGACAATTGTTTTGGGACACGGCACTGCGCTGATCTCCGTGGCAACTACTGAAGTATTTGCGGGCCTGCAGAAACTCGACCGCGCCCAGGAAGAAGCCTCTCTCGATCTGGGCGCGAATTATTGGCAAACCTTCTGGCGCATCACGGTGCCGAACCTGAAGCTGCCGATTATCGGTGCGGCCTTGTTGATCTTCACGCTTTCGATGGATGAGATTGCGGTCAGCTTCTTCCTGATCGGGCGCGATAACACGCTGCCGCTCGAAATCTGGGGAAGGCTGCGGCGCGGCATCACACCGGAGATCAACGCCGTCTCGACCATCATCTTTGTGTTTTCGCTGGTGGCAATAGTGTTCTGGTACCGCTTGCGCGTGCGCGGCGAGAGCGCGGCGGAAGGAGAAACAAGGTGAGTGCAAATCGCAGAGACTTCATTAAATTTGTGGTTGCAGGGGCGGTAACGGCGGGATGTCCGATCGATTTTTCGCTGGTGGCTGCGCAGACGGCGGACTCACAGAACAATCACGCTGCGGATGTGGACGGCGAAGACAACCGGATCTGCCACCAGGTCCGGGACAAAGGCAGCAGCTTCTTCACGCGGCCTCCGGCGTCGGCGCGGCATGACGTGGTGATCGTGGGCGGCGGTGTGAGCGGACTTGCGGCGGCTTATCGTTTGCAGCACCTTGATTTTCTCCTGCTCGAAAAAGAGCCGCACTGGGGAGGGAATGCGTACGCCATGGAGTATGAAGGCAGCACTTACGCAACCGGATCGGCATTCCTCGCAAAAGACGAATTCACTTATCACTTCGCCAAGGAGATTGGGCTCGATCCACTGCCGATTAACAGTCCTGATGCGAGCATCATTCGAGGTGAGTTAGTCCTCGACACTTGGGGCGACGGGCTCGATAAGCTGCCTTATCCTCCGGCGGTGCGCGACGGGTTTAAGAAATTCAAAAAAGAAATGCTCGCGATTGATGTTGAAAAGCGTAGCAAAGAGCTTTTCGAGAAACCTCTTTCCGATTTCCTGAAGGACTATCCCGACGAACTCAAGCAGTGGTGGGACAACTTCGGGCCTTCCAACTGGGGTGCAGCCAGCGAAGACACGGCCTCAGCCGTGGCCATTGAGGCGTTGCAGGAGATGGGCGGAGAGAGCCGGTTAGACGATCGCTACACCTGGCCCGGAGGTTTGGGCGCGATCACGAAAAAACTGGCGGAGATTCTCCAGCCGAAATACAACGACCGCATGCAGGCGGGCGCGACCATCGTAGCCGTGGTCTCGGAGAAAGAAAACGTGCGCGTGACCTACATGCAGGGCGGCGAATTGAAAACCGTTGCGGCCAAGGCTGTGATCATGGCGACGCCGAAGTTCATCACGCGGAGAGTCGTCGACGGACTGCCCGAGAAGCAGAGCGACGCCATGCAGCAGATTCGCTATATTCCGTATCCTGTGGTGAATCTTATTTTCGACAAGCCCGTATTCAATCACGGCTATGACACCTGGTGCCCTGGCAGTTCCTTTACTGATTTCGTCGTTGCCGACTGGGTGATTCAAAAGCAAGCGGGCTACCAGCAGAAGTTCAACATCATCACTTGCTACACCCCGATGAAGGAAGAGGAGCGCAGCCGTCTGTTGAACGAAACCGGCGCTCGGCGGATCGCCGCCAACGTGTTGAGCGATTTTCAGAAGCTGATGCCGGGGTTCAGCGTCGATCCCATCGAGGTGCACATCTACCGCCGCGGACATCCTTTGTATATGTCGACACCTGGGTTGTATACGCAAGTTCAGCCGCTGGTGCGCCGGCACTTGGATCGCGTCTTCTTTGCGAATACAGACTCCGAAGGTCCGGAATCGACCACCAATGGAGGCATCCTTGCCGCGCAGCGCGCTGTTAAGGAAGTCGAATCGCGGCTGGCGGGAAAGCCGATGCCGAAAGATAAGGCTGTGGCAGGTTGAATGCAATCGGTAGCGACCCAAGAATTAGGCAATCCGTATGGCAAAGAGAGAAGGGTTCTGGAGCAAGCGACGCCGGCTACCACCTTGGCTTCAGGGACGCCAGATGCAACTCTATACCGTGCTGCTCCTTCTTGTGATTGCGGCGGTGGTTAGAGGTGGCTGGATTATCTGGTTAGCGTTCCTGCTCATCCTAGCTATAGCCGTTATTGTCGCTTTCATACTTCGATCACAACGGCGTTTTCTGTAGGAATCAGCGCGAGATTAAATCGCTGACCATGTAATCTCCTGAGAACCCTCCACACATAGTAAAGTTATAGGGGTGAGTATCCGACGAACCGGCGGGTGCTCCGATCGACCAGATCCGAATAAAGGACAAACCATACTTTGAGTTTGAGCATTCGCAATATCGCCATCATCGCGCATGTCGACCACGGTAAGACCACGCTGGTTGACGCCATGCTGCAACAGAGCGGCACTTTTCGCTCCAACGAGCACCACGTCGAACGCGTGATGGATTCGAACGAACTCGAGCGCGAGCGCGGCATCACCATCCTGGCCAAAAACACGGCCATCTTCTATCACGACGTCAAGATCAACATTGTGGATACGCCCGGCCACAGCGATTTTGGCGGCGAGGTGGAACGTGCGCTGAAGATGGTCGATGGAGTGATGCTGCTGGTGGATGCGAGCGAAGGTCCGCTGCCGCAGACGCGCTACGTGCTGAGCAAGGCTCTCGAAGCCAAGCTGCCGCCAATTGTCGTGATTAATAAGATTGACCGGCCCGACGCACGGCCGCAGGAAGTACTCAACGAAATTTACGATCTGTTTATCGATCTCGACGCCAAAGAAGATCAACTCGACTTTCCGGTTCTCTACACGAATGCCAAGGAGGGGACGGCGTCGACCGACATCAGGGGCGGCGGCGAAGATCTGCGGCCGCTGTTTGATGCGATCCTGAAAACCATTCCACTGCCTAAGGGAGATCCGAAAGGGCCTCTGCAGATTCTGGTTGCCAACCTCGATTACAGCGATTATCTCGGACGGCTGGCCATCGCACGCGTTTTCAACGGAACCATGTTCACCGGCGAGGACGTGGCCATCGCCAAGCTAGACGGGTCGATACACAAGACCAAGATCACGAAACTGTTCTCGTTCTCCGGGCTGAAGCGTACTGACATCACCGAAACGGTGTTGGGCGACATTGTTGCGGTGGCCGGAGTGGAAGGAATCACCATCGGCGAAACCATTACGGACGCAGAGAATCCCGCGCCGCTGCCGCCCATCGTGATCGATGAACCAACCATCGCGATGATGTTCACGGTAAACAATTCTCCATTCGCCGGACGCGAGGGCACCTACGTCACATCACGAAATCTAAGAGAGCGCTTGGCAAAGGAACTACTGACCAACGTTTCCTTGCGGGTGGAGGAGATGGGCACAACCGACTCATTCAAAGTGCTGGGGCGCGGCGAACTGCAGCTTTCCATCACCATCGAAATGATGCGGCGCGAGGGTTATGAGTTGATGGTCGGAAAGCCCGAGATCGTCACCAAGCGCATTGACGGAAAGCTGATGGAACCGGTGGAGCATCTCACGGTCGACGTTCCGGAAGGGTTCGTGGGCGTGGTGATGGAGCAGTTGGGATCGCGCAAGGCCGAAGTTACCAACATGCACAACCACGGCTACGGCCGTGTGCGGATTGAGTTCCGCGTGCCCAGCCGCGGATTGATCGGCCTGCGCAGCCAGTTGCTCACCGACACGCGCGGCACCATCGTCATGAATTCCCTGTTCGATGGATACACGGAGTGGCAAGGGGAAATCCCGCACCGACTCACGGGAGCGTTGATCGCAGACCGGGCGGGCACTTCGACGGCCTATGCTTTATGGGGCCTGCAGGAACGCGGGGAGCTGTTTGTCAGCCCTGGCGTTGAACTGTATGAAGGGATGATCATCGGCGAGAACGCGAAAGACGATGATCTAGACGTCAACGCGGTCCGGGAAAAGAAACTCACCAACATGCGCGCTTCAACGGCTGATGAGGCGATCCGCCTGGTGCCGTTCCGAAATCTGAATCTGGAGCAGGCAATCGAATTCATCGCGGATGATGAATTCGTCGAGATCACTCCAAAGTCGCTACGGCTGCGGAAGAAAGTTCTGCAGGCAAACAAGCGCAAGAGGAGTCAGATGGCAACGGTAGAAGAAGGGTGAAGTCCGGCGTCGACATGCTGTATTAACCAGCCAGTTTGACAAACCTGCTATACTTCGTGCCGCATTCGACTGTTCGCCAGCTCCGGTTCCGATTTTCAGGAAGGTGTCTCCGACCTGCCAGTCCGCCGCATCGAGCTTGCACTTTCGACAGCTCAATGCAGAGGCAGAGGCGTGAAGAATATCTTTGTAGGCAACTTGAGCTTTAACACATCAGAAGACGAACTGCGGCAGATGTTTGAGCCTCACGGTCAAGTCGACCGGGTCAGCATCATGACCGACCGCGATACCGGACGCTCGCGCGGATTCGGCTTTGTGGAAATGGCGAGCAACGAGGATGGAGAAAAGGCCATCACTGCGTTGAATGGCTCCCAGGTCGGCGGACGCACACTCAACGTAAACGAGGCCCGCCCCAAAACGGAGCACGCCGGAGGCGGCGGACGCGACCGCGGAGGCCGGGGCGGCGATCGCGGCGGAGACCGTGGTGGCCGCGGCGGCGGTGGCGGTCGAGGCCGCTACTAACCGTTCAGAGTCCGGAATAAAAGTCCGGAATAAAAGCCCCGAATAAGAGTTCAGACAGGCCTACAGCGACGGTCTTCGCAACTGTGGGACGGGCTTTGCTGGTTCACGCCTAAACGCCCGCCGGCTCCGGTTTTCGCCCGCTGCCAGAGCCGGCATTGATGCTTCTCAACCCTCGCATGTAAACTGACATTACCGTGGGCGCCCGTAGCTCAGATGGATAGAGCGATTGCCTCCGGAGCAATAGGTCGGGAGTTCGAATCTCTCCGGGCGCACCATTTTTCCTCTTTACTTAGAATCACTTCTGCGCTTTCAGATCTCGACGGTATTTCGGGGATTTCGGGCCTGTGCCCAGAATCGTTCCCACCCAAGTTGCCATGCGGTA
>Ga0210390_10004480_pt1 | contig 11769 bp, 9 predicted proteins | sample IncBWH11OmetaG_FD_161050 | JGI IMG/M metagenome (GOLD analysis project Ga0210390, IMG submission 161050) | Forest soil microbial communities from Barre Woods Harvard Forest LTER site, Petersham, Massachusetts, United States - Inc-BW-H-11-O ... | reverse complement strand
CTGAATTCTGAATTCTGAATTCTGAATTCTGAATCCTGGCTCCCATGATTAGTCATCGTAAATTGGCGATAGGCGGTGAATGATGGTCGGTTTCCGTAGTGCGCTCTCCACTCTCCGGGCGTTGACGGTTTACGATTAAAGACAGACCGATGGCGGCCAATAATATTAAGCCAACGACGCCGAGTGAAACTGCGGTTGGGATGTGATAGACGTCAGCCAGGAGCATCTTGGCGCCGATAAAGGTGAGGATGATTGCCAGGGCAGGTTTAAGATAGACAAACTTGTGAACGACACCAGCGAGCAGGAAATACAACGAGCGCAAACCAAGGATTGCGCAAACATTGGACGTGTAGACAATGAATGGATCGCGCGTAATGCCAAAGATCGCCGGAATTGAGTCGACAGCGAAGAGAACATCCGTCACCTCGATCATGATCAACACAAGAGCCAACGGCGTGAGCGACCACCTGCGATCCCGTCGCACGGTGAAGCGAGCGCCGTGATAGGTATCGCTCACGGGCAACAACCTCCGCACGAGCCGGATTAGAGGACTCCGACCGATATCGACAGCTCTTTTCCTGCTAAAGAACATCTTTGTGCCGGTGAAGAGCAGAAAGGCGCCGAAGAAATAAAGGGCCCAATGGAACGTTTCAACGAACGCGACACCAATACCGATCATCACACCGCGTAAGATCAGCGCGCTCAAAACACCCCAGAACAGCACACGATGCTGGTAAGCCGCCGGCACGGCGAAATAGGAAAACACCAGAACAAAAACAAAGATGTTATCGATGCTAAGCGAATATTCCACCAGGTAGCCGGTCAGAAACTCCAACGCCTTCGCGGGACCCTCCCGAAACCAGATCAGTGCATTGAACCCGAGAGAGAGCGCCATCCAAACGGCAGTCCAGATCGCCGCTTCCTTTGTACTCGGCACGTGCGCCTTGCGCTGGAAGCCAAACAGGTCGATAGCCAGCACGGAGAGCACGCCGCCGTTAAAGGCGATCCAGAACCAGAGACTCGTGTGCATTAAAATTCGCGAGGTTGAAACGTTACCGAACAATTTGCCGCCTGCGATCTGCGATGGCGTGAGAAGCGGATAATCCTAGATCTCGCTCAGCCGCCCGTGGACCCGGTCGCCATCGACTGGTAAAACGAGGTCAGCCGCAGTGGGGAGACAACTGCGAGCAGTTGATCGACGTCGAAGCTTGGAGCGGGCCAGCTTAGCTTGTAACCGTGTGGAATAAACTTGAATCCTTGTTGGTGGCGACCCAGCACGATACGGACTATCATCGCATCGTCCAATAGTCCCATGCCGGGGATGGAGTCGGGAATCAGATCTGTCGCGCGCTGGAAATAAAGCAGCGCGAACGCCGCTTCACCCACCATCTGCCCAGCAGGGTCGCGAACGACCTGCTCCTCGACCACGTGGGTAAGCAATTGAAGCTGGTCTGCCAGATGAGGATATGTCTCCATTGGAATCTTGGCGAATCGCTCACGCAACGCCGGCAGATCGACAATCAACCGGTTGATCTCTTGAATGGATACCGCGCGCGCTTGCCTCTCAATAAAACTGCTTATTTCCGAGGTCATAGTTTCCTTAGAGTTAGTAACTTTAGTCGTCATGGTTTCAAAGATTGTCACCTTGGCCAATAGGTTGTGATAATATGAAGAAACGAACAATATGTTCCAAAAAAGCTAATGACGCCGAGTGATCTTAATTACCATCATCTGCTCTATTTTTGGGCCGTCGCCAAGGAAGGGAGTCTGCGGCGAGCCGGTGAAATACTGCACGTCTCGCAACCGAGTATCAGCGCGCAGCTTAAACACCTCGAACAATCACTCGGTGCTCCTTTATTCACGCGTACCTCTCGGCGGTTAATCCTGACTGATACCGGGCAGACTGTTCTGGAGTATGCCGAAGAAATCTTTTCGTTGGGCCGCGAGCTTCTGACCGCGGTACGGCAGGAACCGGGCCAAAGACCTCTTCGTTTGCACGTCGGCGTAGCCGATTCTGTACCGAAAATCATCGTACGCCAACACCTTACCCCGGTCTTCGAACTTGGCCGATTAGTGCGCGTGATTTGTCGAGAGGGTGCCTTACAAGAACTAATCACTCAACTGGTGGCGCATAGGCTCGATGCCGTCCTGGCAGACGAACCGTCCACGAGCGCTTTACGAGTAAGAACATTCAACCAACGCGTCAGCACCTCTGATGTCGTGCTCTGCGCCGCTCCACTCCTGGCCCAGCGTTTGATCAAGGATTTTCCGCGCTCCTTGGACGGCGCGCCGGCAATACTCCCCGTCGGTGAAATGGCCTTGCGGCGCCAACTCGAACACTGGTTCGAAGGGCAGCGGGTTCGGCCGCGAGTTGTTGCCGAGGTTGAAGACACCGCCCTACTAACAGATCTGGGGGCTCAAGGTCTCGGATTCGTCCCGGTCTATTCAGCAGTCTTAGATGAGATCGCACGCACTACGCGGTTCAAAAAAATCGGAATTGCGAAGGGTCTGAAGATGGAAGTATTCGTAATTACCGCCCAACGTCGGCTTCAACATCCCGGTGTGGTAGCGATGACAGCCAAACCCGCATGAGCTCGGGACCGCAAAGAGGGACGATAACCGTTCTCGAATCTGTCGCGCTGGAAGTTGCATCCTTCGGGTTCGGCATTACGATTATTAAGCCGGGCGGCGCGCGCACCGAATTCCACGACGGCGGCGCGCGGGTCGCAAAGCTCATGCCCATCTACCATCATAGCTTCTTGCGAATGGTCGATCCCAAGAACGGACTGGCTCCTGGTGAACAGGAGCGAATGGCCGCTCGGATCATCGGGAGCGTCGACCTGGAGCTCGCGCCGTTGCGCCTCATGCTCCGGTCACAGGCATTGGAATGTTCACTGAGGACCCTGTGCAAAGGGATGCCAGCTTCGAAGGACAGACCGAACGCGCCGCTTCGAGGTACTTTCCGCCCGAGGAGTTGACATCTACTGCATTTTCTTTACCCGATACGACCACCTGTCGAAGCAAATAATCCAATGAAAAACACATCATCTGGGAAGCGCTCCGTGGAAGAAACGGACGAGTTCGCACTGACCCGACGCAAGTTTCTACTGGCCGGGAGTGCGGCGGTGGCTGCCGCCCTGGTGTCGCCGATCGCCAAAGAAACGCAGGCCCTGGCGGCCCAAACCATCGGAAATGAAGCTGAGCCGGTGGTTTTGTCGAAGGTCGCCTTCGAAGTAAACGGTAAGCCCTGCGAATTGGAACTCGATACGCGCACCACGCTGCTCGACGCCTTGCGCGAGCACCTGCACCTGACCGGCAGCAAAAAGGGCTGCGACCACGGCCAGTGCGGCGCCTGTACGGTGCTGGTGCATGGGCAACGCATCAACTCCTGTTTGACGCTTGCGGTCATGCACCAGGACGACCAGATCACCACCATCGAAGGCCTGGGCACGCCGGAGAACCTGCATCCGGTGCAAGCGGCCTTCGTCAAACACGACGGTTTCCAGTGCGGCTATTGCACGTCCGGGCAGATTTGCTCGGCCGTAGCAACGCTCCGCGAGATCAAGGCCGGAGTTCCCAGCCACGTAACCGCCGATCTCACCACCCAGCCGCAACTCACGTCAGATGAGCTGCGGGAGCGCATGAGCGGCAACATTTGCCGCTGCGGCGCTTACTCCAACATCATCGAAGCAATCAACGAAGCAGCCGGCAAACTCAACGTCACCGTATGAAGCCTTTTACCTACGAACGCGCCAAATCGCCGGCCGAAGCAGCGGCTGCGGCGGCGCGCAACCCGGACGCCAAATTCATCGCGGGCGGCACCAACCTGCTCGACTTGATGAAGCTTGAGATCGAAACGCCAAAGCATCTCATCGACGTCAACGGCCTCGGCCTCGATAAGATTGAACCCACCCCGGACGGCGGGCTGCGCATCGGAGCGCTGGTACGCAACACCGAGTTGGCAGCCGACGAGCGCATCCGGCGCGACTACGGCGTGCTCTCCCGCGCAATCGTCGCGGGTGCTTCCGGGCAACTGCGTAACAAAGCTACCACCGCCGGCAACTTGCTCCAGCGCACCCGCTGCCCATATTTCTACGACACCAACCAGCCCTGCAACAAGCGCAACCCCGGTAGCGGCTGCGCGGCCCTCGGCGGCTACAGCCGGCCGTTGGCGGTCATCGGGGTCAGTGAGGCCTGCATCGCGACCTACCCCGGTGACATGGCGGTGGCCATGCGCGTGCTCGGCGCCAACGTGGAGACCGTCAATGCTGACGGTACGAGGCGCACGATCCTTCTGGGTGATTTCCACAAGCTGCCGGGCACTACCCCTCAGGTGGAAAACGCGCTAGCCCCGGGCGAACTCATTACGGCGGTGACATTGCCCAAGCCCGTTGGCGGGACGCACATTTACCACAAGGTCCGCGACCGGGCTTCCTATGCGTTCGCGCTCGTCTCGGTGGCCGCGGTGATCCAGCGTGATGGCACCGGTCAAGTGGCGGTGGGTGGCATCGCGCCCCGGCCCTGGCGAGTCGAGGCCGCAGAAGGGGAATTACCGCACGGGGCGAAGGCGGTGGCAGCGTCCCTGCTCGCGGGGGCGAAACCGACAGAAGACAACCAATTCAAATTAAAACTGGTCGAACGAACGCTCGGCACGGTGCTGGCAGAAGCGAAGGAAGCAAAGGTCTAAAGACATGAAATTTGATACTCCCGCTACCACTAACCCGATCGACCAGCTCAAGGTCGTCGGGAAGGCAACCGACCGCATCGACGGCAAGCTCAAGACCACCGGCACCGCACCCTATGCGTACGAACGGCACGATGTCGTGCCAAACCAGGCTTACGGCTTCATCCTCGGCGCGGCCATCGCCAAGGGCCGTATCTCCGGGATGGACCTGGATAACGCCAAGGCCGCTCCCGGCGTTATCACGATCGTCTCGACGCTCGACATGCCCAAGCTGCCCCTGGGGAAGCATAACATCGCGTGCTTGTTCGGCGGCGCAGAGATCGCGCACTACCATCAGGCCATCGCGATGGTGGTCGCTGAAACGTTCGAGCAGGCTCGCGCTGCCGCTAGCCTGATCCGTGTCGGTTATACACGCGTCCAAGGGAAGTTTGACTTGGCCGCTGAGGCCAACGCCGCCGGCGGCGCTGGGCCAATAGATCGTGTGGGCAACTTCGAGGCCGCCTTCCAAGCGGCGCAGGTCAAGTTGGACGAGCAATACTCCACGCCCGACCAGAGCCATACGATGATGGAGCCGCACGCGTCGCTGGCGGCGTGGGACGGCGATAAGCTGACCGTCTGGACCTCCAACCAGATGATTGCCTGGGGCAAGAGCGACCTCGCCAAGACACTCAGTTTGCCTGAGGAAAATGTTCGCATGATCTCGCCCTATATCGGCGGTGGGTTCGGCGGCAAGCTGTTCTTGCGTGTCGACGCTGTATTGGCAGCGCTCGGTGCCAAGGCGGCTGGTCGTCCGGTCAAGGTGGCCCTGACCAGGCCCATCATGGCCAACAATACCACGCATCGTCCGGCGACCATTCAGCGCATCCGAATTGGCACGGGGCTCGATGGAAGGATCACCGCCATTGCTCACGAGAGCACGTCGGGCAATCTCCCTGACGGGAAGCCCGAAAATGCGGTTGCGCAGACCAAGCTGCTCTATGCGGGTGCCAATCGCCTGACCTTCATGAAGCTCGCGGCCCTCGACCTGCCCGAGGGTAACGCCATGCGCGCTCCCGGCGAGGCAGCTGGCCTGATGGCGCTGGAGATTGCAATGGACGAGATGGCCGAGAGGGTGGGACTAGACCCGGTCGAGTTCCGCGTTATTAACGATACCCAGGTTGATCCCGAAAAACCGGATCGGCCCTTCTCCCAGCGTCAGCTCGTCAAATGTCTGCGCGAGGGAGCAGAACGTTTTGGCTGGAACAAACGCAATCCGAAGCCAGGCCAGGTGCGTGACGGCCGATGGCTGATCGGAATGGGGGTAGCGGCAGGCTTTCGCAACAACCTGCTTGTCAAGTCAGCGGCGCGTGTGCGGCTGGGCCGTGATGGCGTGGTGACAGTAGAGACCGACATGACCGACATCGGCACCGGCACCTACACCATCATCGCTCAGACCGCCGCCGAGATGATGGGCGTGCCGCTAGACAAGGTGAAGGTGCTGCTGGGCGATTCGAGCTTCCCAGTTTCGGCGGGCTCGGGCGGCCAGTTTGGCGCCAACAACTCCACCGCCGGCGTTTACGCCGCGTGCGTGAAGTTGCGCGAAGCCATTGCCCAGAAGTTGGGCTTTAACCCGGCCGATATCGAGTTTGCGAATGGCCAAGTGCGCTCAGGCGACCACAGCGTTTCTCTGGCCGAAGCGGCTGGTGACCAAGGATTTTCGTGCGAGGACGGGATTGAATATGGCGACCTTGCCAAGAAGTACCAGCAATCGACCTTCGCAGGACACTTCGTCGAAGCGGCGGTTCATTCCTTCACCGGTGAGACCCGCATCCGCCGGATGCTCGCCGTCTGCGCGGCGGGGCGCATTCTTAATCCCAAGACAGCGCGCAGCCAGGTGATTGGCGCGATGACGATGGGGGTGGGTGCTGCGCTGACGGAAGGACTCGCCGTCGATAATCGCGCAGGCTTTTTCGTCAACCATGATCTTGCGAGCTATGAGGTGGCGGTTCATGGTGATATCCCGCACCAGGAGGTAATTTTTCTGGACGAGGTCGATCCGATCTCCTCGCCCATGAAGGCCAAGGGGGTGGGTGAACTCGGCCTGTGTGGAGTGGGGGCGGCGATTGCCAATGCCATCTACAACGCGACGGGTGTCCGCGTGCGCGATTATCCGATCACTCCCGACAAGCTCATCGACGGGCTCCCGGAAATGGTTTAATTCACTGCATCCTCGCGAAGAAAGTGCGACTGACGCGGGTCGATTGGTCGGGAAGTACCCGTAGCCGATGCATGGCACGAAGTGCCCAAGGGTTCAACCCCATAAGCGCTAACTTAATCAAAGCCTCGGCGCGGAGAATGTATTTTCGTCCCGTAGGGACAACCGGTCGTAGCCTGGCACGAAGTGCCTGGGAAGCGTGCCCCAAAAGATCCGTCCCGTAGGGTACGGTATGATCGGGCGCAACTGATCCCGGACGTCTTCCTCGTCGAAAGCGCGTCCCGTAGGACAACACCGATCGTAGCGGCACGAAATGCCCGATGATGCTCGAACTGCTGTTCGATCTGGTGGATCGTTTCCTGAACACATAAATTTCTTCTGTTTTCACGGCCGAAACTTTCGTTACTCCAATATCTTCAATCACCAAATCGAAGTGTGCACACCTGCAAGAATCATACCATACCCTACGGGACGGCTATCTTGGGGTGGCGATGTCCCAGGCACTTCGTGCCAGGCTACGATCGCACAGTCCCTCCGGGACAAAAACCATTCGCCCGTCCGGGGGCCTCGCATTAAGTTAGCGCTTATGGGGTTTCAACCCTGGGAACCGCCGCCCAGAGCGATTCGCATTTGGGCAGCGTTTACGGCAGTTGGGGCAGAAACGGACCGGTCTCTGAAATCACAGGGTTAATTACCGTTACCGCACCTCCACCGGGAGGAAAAGAAAGGACGCATATGCAGCAATTGATGCTAGGTGCGGTTAGCGTTCGCAAATAAGCAATCCAGGCTATGACCATCATTCTGGCCGATGTGGCATCGAAATAGCCGATTATCCCTTTCAGGTGATTAAGATGATCGTTTGAACAGAAAGGTAGTTGGAGAAGCTGACAGTCACTGGTCGAGTCGACGGTCCGACATTAGATGCCTTGCAGATCAGGTAGGAGGACTCTTCCGGTCAGCAAGAAGGAGCCAGCCGAGCGAAAGTTACAACTGGCAATGATCGCAGAGAAACGAACACTATAAGCTAATTAGCCTAGACGAAATATGAAACTTCAAGCTAAAACGGCTTTGATGACAGGTGATTCCCGGCTGGAGTCTCCCAGGAATCGACCGATGACGGCAGAAGGCTCCGTAAACGGCGCCGAAAGCCTCGTTCGGACACTTGTCGCCAGCGGGGTCGATACCTGCTTTGCCAATCCCGGCACCAGCGAGATGCATTTCGTTGCCGCGCTCGACCGGGTGCCCGGCATACGCTGCGTACTTGCTCTTTTCGAGGGTGTCGCAACAGGGGCGGCGGACGGCTATGCTCGAATTGCCGGACGGCCAGCGGTGACGCTCCTCCATTGCGGACCGGGGCTCGCTAATGGCCTTGCCAATCTTCACAATGCGCAGCGTGCCCGGGTACCAATAGTCAACATTGTGGGCGATCAGGCGACTTATCACCGCGGGTTCGACGCCCCGCTCACTGCCGATACCGAAGGCTGGGCGCGTGCGGTCTCGATTTGGACGCGGACAGCGCATAGCGCCGAAGCGGTTGGTGCCGATGCCGCAGCAGCCGTGCAGGCGGCCCGAAACGGGTGCGGCATCGCCACGCTGATTCTGCCTTCCGACACCTCGTGGAACGAGGGCGGAGTGCCCGGCGAACCTCTCCCCGTCGACCCACCATCTCCGGTGACGCCGGCGACGATCGCTTCAGTCGCGCGTGTCTTGCGCAGCGGCGAGCCGGCTGTCTTAATGATCTCCGGCGCTGCGCTCGAGATGGATTCGCTCGCCGACGCTCATCGTATTGCAGCGATGACCAGCGTCCGGCTTATCGCGCCGACCTTCAACCGTCTGATCCGGCGCGGGCGCGGGCGCTTCCCGATCGAGCTCCTGCCTTATACCGTGGACGATGCCGTTGGTGCGCTCCGTAATGTCCGCCATCTCGTCCTCATTGGCGCTCGAGAACCGGTCGGGTTCTTCGCATATCCCGGTAAGCCAAGCCTGATTCGTCCCGCTGGCGCCGTCATTCACGTCCTGGCTCGACCGGAACAGGATGCCGCCGGCGCCCTGGCAGCACTAGCAACCGAACTTGCTGCTCCGAGCGTCGCACTGCCGCCGACCAAGCCTCCTGAGCCTGCGCGGGGACTGGTGACCTCGCTTGGGGTCGCACAGACGCTTGCTGCGGTCATTCCGGAGCATGCCGTTATTGTTGACGAGAGTCTAAGTTTCGGCTTTGCCTTCTATCCGGGTACACGGGATGCCGCCCCGCATGACTGGCTACAGCTGACCGGCGGCGCCATCGGAGGCGGGTTGCCGCTGGCCACTGGTGCTGCCACCGCAGCACCAGGCCGGCGGGTTATCAATCTCGAGGGCGACGGCTCGGCTCTCTATACGATCCAATCTCTTTGGACGCAGGCCCGCGAGAATCTTGATATCACTACGGTGATTCTTTCCAACCGGAAATATGCCATCTTGGAACACGAGCTGGCCAAGGTCGGCGCCAATCCTGGCCGGACCGCCCTGGACCTGTTCGACCTCGAAAATCCGACGCTGGACTGGATCCGTCTCGCCGCCGGCATGGGGGTAGAAGCGGCGCGCGCCAAAACGCTGGAGGAGCTGGCCGATCTCCTCACCGCGAGCTTCAAGCGTAATGGGCCGTTCTTGATCGAGCTCGTCATTGCTTGAGGACCCTAGGGTTGCGTGATCTTTTCTCGTACTTAGCCATCATCCACAAAAGGAGATTTGCGACATGTTCGATGCCTTATACGTCACCGCCGTGAAGAATCGGCGCCTCACCGCAAGAGATTATAAGACACTCAGTCTGGCCACACTGGGAGGTCTCCTGGAGTTTTATGACTTCATCATCTTCGTTTTCTTCGCAAACACGATTGGTCAGCTTTTTTTCCCGCCCGAAATCCCGGAATGGGTGCGGCAATTTCAGACCTTCGGCATTTTCGCTGCTGGTTATCTCGCGCGACCGCTCGGCGGTGTAGTAATGGCGCATGTGGGAGACCTGCGCGGTCGGAAACAGATGTTCACTCTCAGCATTTTTCTCATGGCGCTGCCCACCTTGGGAATTGGGTTGCTACCGAACTATGCAAAAGTGGGTATTTGGGCACCCGTCTTACTGTTGCTCTTGCGGATTCTTCAGGGAGTCGCGGTTGGTGGCGAGGTGCCGGGCGCGTGGGTTTTCGTTAGTGAGCATGTGGATCCATCCCATGTTGGCATCGCCTGTGGAATTTTGACTGCCGGACTGACCGGCGGAATTCTGCTCGGCTCGTTGGTGGCTGCCACTGTAAGCGCGGGGATGACGCACGACCAGTTGGCAACCTACGGATGGCGGATTCCTTTTCTACTTGGCGGCGCCTTCGGTCTTTTGTCGATGTACCTTCGCCGTTTGTTGGCCGAGACACCGGTCTTTTTAGAGTTGAAAGCGCGCCGAGCAATTGCACCCCAGATGCCGTTAAAGACAGTTGTCCGCGACTATCGCGGCGCGATTGTCCTAAGTGGCTTACTAACCTGGATGCTGTCTGCGGGGATTATTGTGGTTATTCTGATGACGCCCGCTTTGCTAGAGAAGATGTACGGCGTGGAGGCGGTTGTTGCGCTGCGCGCCAACAGCCTGGCAGCCCTTGCCCTTACAGTGGGCTGTGTTCTCGCTGGTTGGTTGACCGACCGCTTCGGACCTGGGCTAGTGTTGACGGTTGGCTGTCCTCTGTTAGGCGTCGCCACCTATCTTATGTACACATTTGCCACCTCGGACCCTTGGCTAACAATGTTTCTCTATACGTTGGCTGGGTTAACCGTCGGAATTGTCGCAGTCGTCCCTTACGTAATGATTGCGATGTTCCCACCGGAGATCAGGTTTTCGGGGATCTCCTTTTCATACAATATCGCCTACGCCATCTTCGGAGGCCTGACCCCTGTCGTAGTGGCGTGGCTGCTCCGATTTAATCGGCTGGCGCCAGCGCATTATGTCGGAGCTCTCTGCCTGCTAGGCTCGGGAATCGGAGTCTTTATCATTGCGCAAGGTTCGACTTTACAACGGCGGGAAAGACGAATAAGCCAAACCGACAGAAGGATCAGCCAGAGAAGATCTTAGCAAGGCCGTTCGGACTGACAACGCTTCCATTCGCCATCGCACTGGGGAGGAATTTATCAGCCGAGCCACTCGATAAGCAACTGGTTCAGCCGGTCAGGTGCGTCCAGCGGGATCCAATGGCTGGCGCCGTCAATCTGCTCGTACCGCCAAGGTCCTTTCACGAACCGATCCGATATCTTCATGCGTTCGCCGTCGAGGTAATGATCATTCGTGGACCAGATGCCAAGTGTTGGAGCTTCCACGGGCGGCAACTGGGGAGACGATCCCGGTGGCCGCGGTGCGAGGTTTGCGCGGTACCAGTTCAGTGAAGCCGTTAGAGCGCCTGGTCGTGACAGATCCGAGATGTAACGGTCAACATCCCCGTTTCCTCGAAGCACCTCCCGAAACAACGCCCAGTCGTCGTGCTGCAGCCATGCCTCCGCGATTCCCTCGAACTGAAAGAAGAGCTGGTACCAAGCCATTTCCCGCTGCCGCAGCGTGCGCGGCGCAAGTGGATGTGGGACGGAGAGAATCACGAGCTTGTGAACGCGACCCGGATACATTGCAGCCAATAACCAGGCCACGGCGGCTCCCCAGTCGTGGCTGACGATGTCCGCTGCACCAATACCAAGCCCGTCCAGAATGCCAACCACATCGCCAACCACATTCTGCAGAGAATACGCGGCCACTCCTTCCGGGCGATCGGAACGACCGAAGCCACGCAGATCCGGCGCGATTGCGTGGAAGCCGTTGTTGACGAGGAATGGAATCTGGTTGCGCCAGAGATGGGCGGAGTCCGGCCACCCGTGAAGCAGGAAAACCGGCCTA
>Ga0210390_10004479_pt1 | contig 11769 bp, 9 predicted proteins | sample IncBWH11OmetaG_FD_161050 | JGI IMG/M metagenome (GOLD analysis project Ga0210390, IMG submission 161050) | Forest soil microbial communities from Barre Woods Harvard Forest LTER site, Petersham, Massachusetts, United States - Inc-BW-H-11-O ... | reverse complement strand
TGTGCCTCAATCAACCTGCGGCTCACGCCTGCGAGTGCCAATTCAGATAGTTTGCGGTCCGTGATGTCCTCCACAAAGGCAAAAACGAGCGGAGACTCTCCATCCCCGTCTCTCCATAGGGACACGTTCAGACGTCCCCAAAACTGAACCCCATCTTTTCTCACATAGCGCTTTTCCAGCGAGTACCGGTCGATGGCACCCGCACTAAGCTGTTGAAAGAGAGCCCAGTCGTCTTCGGAATCTTCGGGATTGGCGAAGTCGCAACAGTTCATGCCGCACAGCTCGTCCTCCCGGTATCCGAGCATGGAGCAAAGCGCTGGGTTGGCAAGCAGGAGTTTGCCTTCGAGATCTTCCACTGCGATTCCCAATGACGCTTGCGCAAACAGGTAGTGAAACAGCTGTTTACCGGGTGCTGACAACATTTGCGAGGACATGATGATTCCAGAGCATACACGTTTATAGACGAACACCTGAGACTTTCCCGCCTCAAGAGTGGCGTGCTTTTGATGCCCGGAGAGCGAAGAGTGACCCGGAAGGCAGTCTTAGCCGCGCGCGGTGAACACACTGGTAGGGCGCCTGCAAAGTCGGGTTTTCGGTAAGTTCAATTCTCGACGACAAGAGGTCAGTGCACGCATTATCAGAGGTCGCCCTGTTTCGGAATGCGCTTTGTGGCCGGCGCAAGTTGCAGGGGCTTTGCCCCCGCACTCCCAGGATTTTGCGCTTGGTGCCTCTCCCGTCAGATAACTACGCGCTAGCTCCCGCAGCGTCCCCAGTCCGTGCTCTCCGTGGTAGACCGCGCAGCATTCCACTCCGCAACAGCTTGGCCAGCTTCCGTGCGTCCACCTTGTCGCTCTTGCTGCCTTCTTTCAGTAAGGCGTTGCGACGTGGATTGCAGACCACTAACTCCGCGACATGAGGCTTGAGCACGTCGTAGAGCCAGGCAGCCCAGGTCCCTTCTTCCACGGTCACATGCAACTCTCCTCTCAACCCTTGCAGGAAATCGAGTAAAGTGCTGGCTTTGGTTTCGACGATCGATTCCATCACCAACTTGCCGGCGCCATTTAGAACCGCGACGGCGACAGCTTCCTTGTGAACATCCAAACCGATATACTTCACATCGCTACTCAGCATGCTGAGTACCTCCTTGGGGGGAAGGTGATTCTCGCTTGCACCACTTCCCCCAAGGTTCAAGTGTCATCCCTTCAGAACCCACCACCAGGATCGCCTCTGTATATCCCGCCCCAAAGTAGAATGAGTCCGGACTGAGCGGAAGATAAGGCAATGCTCCCAAGGAACTCCTACACCATTTGGAGGGTTTACTTGGCTTGGGCTGGTGCAATTGTGTAGCCGAGGTTCTGGGCCATTGCTCGGAGGCGGTTTTCTGCCCGTTGGCGATATTTGATTTCTGTTCTGGCAAAGACGCTTTCGTCGTACGGCTCTCTGGTTTTGAGCATGGGATAGATAATTCGCGCCAATTTGTGAGCAGCGGCAGTAACCGCTTTGGGAGCTCCGAGCCTAGTTCGCATGCGGCGGTAAAACGCTCCTAAAGCCGATTCACTCTTTTGGAGTGACTGAGCTGCCATTCGTAAAGTGACGGCAACGCGGTTTTTGACTTTTCTCGTTCCGGTCCAAAGCACTCTTCCGCCACTAATATCGTTGTCCGGGCATAACCCCATCCATGAACTGAAGGCGCCGGCGCTACGGAATTTTGAGATGCCATCGCCCAACTCGGCGAGAATAGCCTGAGCATGCAAGACGCTGATTGCTGGGATCGTAGTCAGGTCTACTCCCAGGATGCGATAGGCTTCCTCACGCAATGCCAGAGCCTTGGCCGGTGCCATCACCTTGCATTTCCTTACGGAATCCTGGGCAGCCGGCAAACTCGCCGATGAAGTGGCACTCGCTTCCATAGACTTCAAGAAGCGCTGCATTTCTTCCTCGCAGGCAGCGATTCGTTGCTGGTATTCCCGGTACAAGTCGACAGATTGCCGCAGTGTGAACAGATGCTCTGGGCGGTAATCTCCCACCAAGCTCTTAGCCATCGTATCTTTACTGGCTCGAATCCTGGGATCGCGGAGTGTGGCCAACACTTGGGGATCGCGATTCCCAGCAAGAATCGCATCGATGATCGCAAGCCCAGTTGTTCCAGTGATGTCGCTAATGACATGGTGAATCTGAAGGTTCATCTGATCCAAAGCCTTCTGTACATGTTGGACATGCGTGGTCGCCATCTCCACTAAGCTGTCTCGGTGGCGAAGCAAGGATCGGAGGGCGCAAACCTCTGGCGCGGGGCGGAAGGACGCGCGCAAAAGACCGACTGAATGCAGCTATTGCAGCCACTGGCAGTCGGAAACGTCTGTGCGCCGTCCCGGTACGTTCTTAACCTGTTTCGCGTTGACCAGATAGGCCTCCAGCCCGCGCACTTCCAGGATCTGCATCAACGCAACCCAGTAGACTCCGGTGGACTCCATGGCGACCGTGCGGACCCCGCATTGCTGCAACCAGTCGGCAAGACGGTTTAGATCCTGCGTGAAGGTCGCAAACATGCGAATAGGTTCTGGATCGCGATCCGCCGGTACGGCAACGTAAATCTCGGTCGCGCCGATATCGATTCCGGCAGCATCGGGATTCATGATCGGCGGGGCCACCCTCTGGTTCTTCTTGTGTAATTTCTTGCGCGGCATCATTGACTCCTGGGTCGATTTGCGCAGACCACAGGTCCGAGTCGTGAACGTAAGGACTCTCCCAATCGGGATCGCCGGCTCACCTCGCGGCTGTCGGCGTCACCACTGTTTTGATCACGGAACCCGGAGCCACACTGGAGAAACGGGCTCGAATTGAGCACCACTGCAAACTCGGCTTGTACCTTGGTCCCCGCCACTTCATTATGCTGTCAGTTCCTTCCCCGTTTTGCCCATGTCCCCATGGCCCCACACTGGGAAGCAACCCGAGCGCCGACTCGGTGGCCTCGACCGATCGATAAGGGGGATGCTTCGGCATCCCCCTTTTCATCCGTTTTCCTGCAGCGAGCCCAGCATCGGGAGAGGCACCAAGCGCAAAATCCTGGGAGTGCGGGGGCAAAGCCCCTGCAACTTGCGCCGGCCACAAAGCGCATTCCGAAACAGGGCGACCTCTGATAATGCGTGCTTTGGTCGGAAGTCGACAGTTGACAGAAAACAGCCCCACGACCTTCAGAGCTGTCTCCAGGTATGCTGCTATGGCATCGCGCTCGTTAAGGAGCGGATCAGCGAGAGACACCGAAATAGAAGCCCGGAGAGTAGGGGGACCCTGGACGGAAAAACGGTTCAAGCTCCCCCACCGTGTTGTGTCGCACGTTGAGTCGATTTCTTAACATCACTACTTCGGCAGCAAGCTAATCGACGAAATAGCCCATTTCAGTCAGGACGTTATCGCTCAGCTCGACGCCCAGGAGGTGCGCGTTGAAGGCGGTATACATTCTCTCTTCAAAACGCTCGATCACAGAAGCGGGCAGATCCGTCTGCCTGCGCAGCATCCATACCAGAGAGGCGCTATCAGTGGAGTATTCGTATTCGCCGGGTAGTCCGCATGCCGGGCGGATTTTTAGGGAGAGCGGCATAGACGCCGTTCCTGGCTTAATCTGACCGGAGGATTTGGTGATCAGGTTGACTCGCATGCAGGGATGATCCCATCTGCATTGGTGACTCTCAATGGCGCGAGCAGGTTATCAAGGTAACACAAGGTGGTAACCCCCACCGTGTTTCGATTTTCAGCTTTACTTACCAGGGGGCTTGAGGGTGCGCACCACGCGCACTACTATCTTGTCGTGGACTGTTGCACTATCAAGGATGAGATTAGCGGCAGCACGTGCTCCTTCCCCTCTGAGGAGTTTGATTTGGTCGAGATATTTTTTCAATGCTTCAAGACTCGGTTTGTGGTCGTCCTCGAGCATCATTGGTTGCACCAAGGATACGCCAAGGTCCAGGACCTCTAAGCACAGCTGCTCCCATTCCTGGTTGCAATACTTTATGGATTTTTCACAGTTCAGTCGTTCAAAATCGCCAACGTTGATCCGTAGATTCGCCGCGATTAGATCTTTATTGAAATAAACTGGCGCCCAGCTGTCTCCGGCTCCCAGATGAATCGCTGACGCCGGTTTTCCGTTGGCTTCCATAAACAGACCGCAATAGAAGCATGACGCCATCTTGGTCGTGGAAGGATCCTCCCGCGCCTTGCCTTTCAGCCCAATCTCGTAGGGTACGCCCCAGGATAGGTCATTCGGCGCTCTTTGATCGAGTTGTGATTGAACCACATCGTAGATCGCCTGAATCATCCCATGGGTATACCCAACCACGAATGTTTCATATCGCTTCCCCTCCTCCTTCTTCTGATCCGGGTCCCGATAGACCATTTGATATTTATCGTGTGTTATTTGGGCAGTCGCATTATTGCGAATGATTCCCCAGATGCTGACACACCCCTTACAGTCGTCGGATTTGATCTCGTATCCCAGGATGCCGGGATCGCTTGGAAGCCATCTGTCACCGGCATCCGAAGCTGGATAGCCTCGAAACGTGCTGTAGATATAGGATTCACCATTCTGCCGCGCGGACATTCCGGTGTAGGCGCCCGGTCCCTTGTATCCAGCGAATTTATCGCTTTCGATGTAGTAAATCCTCTTCCCGCAATCTTCGCTTCGATCCGGACTATTGATGTGGCGGTTCTGGTTGAGGAGGCCCAAATCCCCAGTCCCACCGACGATCCAGATAACACCGGCGCCTCCATAATTTGGAGTGGCATCCGGAAGTACTCTTTTTTGTTCTTCTGGCGGTATGCCCAGCACATAGTTGATCCGATCGACTGCGTTGAGCAGAAGGAACCAACTTTTCTGGTAATCGATCTCGTCGTTCTCGATTTTTTTCACCTGGGAGGAATATTCTTCAACTATTGGCCCGCATTCTTCTTTATCCCACTTTTCATAGTTTCCGATCTTGGGAGGAAGACTGAGTCCTGGAAGGTCTGCGAATTGTTGTAATGTTTCGGTTGCGAACGCGCAATTCTTGCCAGACTGCAGCCGCCTTGCTGAATAGCCGACGATGGCCGCGGTCACGATTACGTCCGCGTCTTCACGCGGGTTAGTTTCGTCGCCCAAAACACCTTTGGTCTCTCTTTTGGCCATGCTTGTTTCTCCTGAATCTGCTTTGTGGCGACTGTTCTTCAGCGCGCTGAACCGGCTAAGTGGCCGCTTCGGTCTGCCTGAATGACCGGTAATCCTTAGAACCCTGGAAACAGACGCTTCAGTACTTCGAACTGCTCCGACAGAGCGGTGCGCACCGCGTAGTCCTCGATCAATGCCCCTGCCGCTTTGCGTTGCTCGCCCATGTCCACCACCGAACCGTGGCGGATGGTTAAATCCATCGGCTTGGGGCGAAATGGCGCCTCTACCGGCGGAGCATCGGTCAAGGTAAGACATGCCTTGGCGGAGCCATCGCAAAATAGTGCGAGTGTCCGCTCCTGGCTGATCCCGCTGTGCCGGATCGTGTTGTGGCTGATCTGCTCCACCACCAGCTTCTTGGCATTCAAAATCGCCGTAAGTTCCTGCACCGCCTCCTCGTCCTTTCCGAGGGCGGCCGCGAGGAGATCATGATACTGCGGTAAGAGCAGCAGCTGGGCTTCGAGGTTCCTGGCAACCGAATCGATGTCCTTATGTTCGATCAGCCGCAGAACGGCCGCGATATAGATATCCGAGGACTTCAACGTGGATTGATTGATAAAGCCGTTGTCGTTCAGCGTGGAACGAAGCGCCACATCGTCGGTATAGGCCGCTTCGGAGAAGTAGGCATTCCAGCCCAGAACCTGAACAAGAAGACGCAGCACATGGCGGCCGGCCAGATACCGGTTGCGCTGGAAGACAACCGGACGGTTGGCCACGGCGTACATCAATTGCCGCGCCCACTGAATTCCCGGTTGATTGTAGCCGGGGGTGGCAGGACCGTAGTTCGGAGCATATTGGACGATGGTCGCGTCAACGTTGGCATTCAGAGGGACCGCCGGAAGATTGGTCGTGCCGGCGATTCGGCTCAGCATCGCCTGCATGTCCGGCTGAGGTATTACCAGCGAAGTCCAAATCTGGTTGAAGCGATCCAGCCGTCTTGTGAGTTTGTCCTTGTGATGGGAACTGCCGTCCGCGATCTCGCAAAGCATGATCGCGTTTTCACGGAGGTGGTATGCGAGAGTAGGAAAGGGAAGCACATACAGGCGATGTACAGGTCCCTCGAGCACACCGACTCTTTGCGGCAATACGACCAGTTCGTCGGTCTCGAATTGCCGCCATACCTCGACCGCTTCCAGCGTGTTCCGGCGCGGAAGAGTAACGTCAATCAACTCCATCAGCACCGGCCGCTCGATCTCGGGACCTTGCCGATACGCAGGATCAGGCGGTATAGGCTGGACTCTGGAAACCGTCGCGTGCCAGGTATAACCCATGCGAAAGAGCTGAAACGGGACCACGCCGTCGTTGAAGACGATACCTGGGAGAAAATTGGATGGAACATGCTCGTCGCTGAGCGGCATGCGTCCGTTCATCCACATTCCCAGGCGTTCGTAGTCAAATACCTGGCGAAAGGTCTGAGGATTGTCGCATGTGAGTTGGTAGTAACAGTGACGCTGTTGTTGATCCGGTGCCCACAGCACAGTAGGACTAGGCGGGAATCCCAGTGCCGACGCCAAACGCGCGATCTCCACCCCGGTCTTCACCATCTGGTCTCTGACTATGTCTTCGATCCGGTTGTAGAGATAGGTCTGGACAGGCAGCGGCGCCCATGGGTTCACAATGACCTGGGTGTCCCAATCGGAGTTTCCACCGCCCTGGTCCTGCGCTGCGACGCCTGTCGGCTCATAGACACACGAGTAGGCGTTTCCGCCCTTCATATAGAAGCGAACCAGAGGCTTAATGTCCACGATGTGGAGTTCACTGTGCGCGAGGGACTCCAGCTCAGTAAACCTTTCATTCAATTCTTCAAGAGCCTCCAGGACCTTGAGGCGGATTTCCGGATAGTTGGTTGCGGTGTTGATGGTGCGCGTCAAATCGCTGCTCAGCGCGCGTCGCAAGGCTCGGACTTCAGAGTTTTCCAAGGTGCTCCTCCGCGCTGACCCAGATTCAAATTAAGACAGTCTTCACGGGAAAACGCGGACAGACTGACGATGTTTGCTGCTTTTTCCGCGAATCACGGACTAAGCCGCGCCGTCGTATATGCGGCTCATTCTCCATCCGCGGCAAAGTGCTCCCGTCGCTCGATAGCATGGATGGAGCGCACCGGAGCGGCGCGGGAGCCGATCTGCTGGCGGCGGTACTCGCGCGGATTCGTACCAACAAGCCTCTTGAAAGTGCGCTCGAAGTGACTAAGATCGCCAAATCCAACCTCCAGCGAAATGTCCGTAATGCTGCTTGGATTGGGCTCACTCAACAATTGTTTGGCGCGTTCGATGCGGACGGCTGCGAGCAGGGACTTGAACGGCACCCCAAGCGAACGCTTGAGCAGAAAAGAAAGATGCGAGGGACTCATGAAGCTTTCACGCGCCAGCCGGCCTAGTGAAATATCTTCCGTATAGTTCGTTCCCACGTAGCGCAGGGCGCGCTGAATGCCGAGCGCCATGCAGTCGAGATTGGAAAAGTTGCCCGCTGCGAGGCGCAGGGGCAAATCTCCAAGCATGCTTGCCTCTTCCATCTCCTGCTCAGCTGCTGCTTCGGCAACGTCACATGCGCCGCGTTCTATTGCCAGTGGATCGAGTTCGGAGTACAAGCCCGGCTCCAGAGCCATCGCCTCATCGGGAGCCAGATAATCATTCGCCGGTTCCATGATGATCCCCGAAATCGACTCGTCGGTATGGTAATCCTGCGATCCGGTTTCCGCCGGCATGCTGATCTCCTCGGCTCCCGGTTCGTCTGGAACCCATGAGACGGTCTTGCGAAGCTCGATGAGGCCGACGAGCGAATGCTCCGTCATCACCACAAGCCGTGTTGCGGTGCGCTCAAGTTCAGACTCGTTTTCAGGCCAGTTGTACCGCCAGCAGGCAGCCGCAGCGGCCTCGCTCAGCCGCTTAGGAGCTCTGATGGAAGACCGGGCGTGTAACAGCTCTTTGAGCAGCATCGGGATATCCTCTCGCCGGTCGCGCAGGGGAGGGAGCCGCACGCGCAAATAATCGAGCTCCGTCTTAAGAAACCGGCAAAAGCTGCCTTCGCTCGACAGCGACTCCAACGATCGCTGTGTGGAGACGATTGGCCGCACCAGCAAGCGCTGCGACACCACGCGTTTCTCCTGCCTGAGCAAGCGCAGCAGGTCGCGCTGCTGTCTGTGATCCAGAAGGTCCACCCCGCCCAGAAAGAGCGTTCCGCCTTTCGCCGTCTGATGGGCAGTTTCGATTTCTTCGAAAAAACGACCCGGATTGCAGCAGGCCAAATCGAGCGAGACAAAGGGCCGGTCTTCGCGATGGCTTGCGAGATGGATAGCGGCCGCGATAGCCACCGGATCCGCGCCGAATTCTCCCTCGATCACTACGGGATAGGGCGCCGCGCCGATTTTTTCGATCTGGATCTCAATATTTCGCAAGGCGGCGCTTGTGCCCGCAAGAATCACATCGATATCCAGAGTGCGGCGGGCGCGATCGCGAAAATCGAGCCGCGCTACCTGTAGGGCGACCTCGCGTGCCAGCGCTTCGCTATGCGGTTCAAATTCGCACAGGCAGCTCGTCTGCGCGAAGGTGAATACCATTGAGCCGATCGAACCTCGCCCATAGGGCAACAGTGACGTATGCTCAATGGGCTCTGACAGGCTCTGAAGATGGGGCGCTATGCTGACCATCTTGCCCCCGCTTTCCAGCCGGTGTCCGGGGTTCTTTCGGTCCAGGCTGAACGCTTCAGCGATTACGCACTGACCGAGCGTATCGAGTTGAACCCGAGAAGCCCTAACCCGGCTTACGATGGGTCGCAAAACGGCAAGCAAAGATTCGCGAAGCCACTCCTTCATAGGAAGGGATGTACCGGCTTCGAAGGGAATTTGCCCGGGGTGGTTTTCTGAGATACGGGTCGCGCCCAGAAGCGCCTCTTCATTGTGTCGGGAACTCAAGTTGTACGCCACAGCTTGGACCATCCTTACCCTTCCGGGTCGGCGAACGTCTGCATTTCCCCGCACAAAGCGGTGAACAGCAGCTTGCTTACGACCGATTGCTTATTCGCAGACCTGTGGAGAAATGGAGGTGCCGGCAGAAATCTATCAAAGGGCCAACTCTCGATGGGCTGGTCCGAAATTCCGCCTGGCGGGTTAAGTCCGCACACCAATTGCGCCGCATGTGACACCCTGCGGCGCTACGAATCTTTAGATCTTTAGGTGGACCGAAGCTAGCAGTACGGAGTGAATTTTCTTTAAACCACTTGCTGTGCCTCTGAGAAGTTCACAGTAATTTTGCAAATGCCAATCTCATGACAAAACCCAAATCGGGTTGACGAATAACATGAAATGCGCGCCCCTTGAAGAAACATGTTATGTACAAGTTTTTGCCTGCGGCTTTGACCCGACAAGGCGAGGAATCAAATCTCGTTGATCGGATTAAAATTCGAACCCCCTTTTTTCCTGTTCGATTGGCACCTCTTCCTGTGCCAGTTCAACCAGGTCCAGACCTTCATCACAGAAGAGTGAACATTCGTCTGTGTACATCGCGAGGTCCGCTTCAAGCATTGCTGCCTCGGCCTCCGCCTCAGCAAAATATTCAGAGAGAGTTTCGACGTGAATAGAAGATATGTTCAGCGGAAAGTGCTCCCGTGGATCGGCCTCTTGGATAGTAAGATTCTCACCCAACAGATCGCCAGCAACCAAATCCAGGCCGAGGCTCTTGATATTCGGGTCAAAGCTCGCAGCATGATGCGAAGCGTCATGCTCCACGAGGGCCGCATCCGGTGCAGGCCGTTCCGTCTGAGCGTCCGGCGCAACCTCTTCCTCATCCTCTCTCGGAGTGACGACGTTCTTCGCCGCTCGACGCACCTGACGTCGCGCAGGCGTGCTCTTTGCGGGACGAACTGACGACACAGTCCGCGCCCCTGGTTCCCGGGTTACTTCGCCAGATGATTTTTCCGGTTTGTCTTCGGTGTCTTTCATTGACATTCCATACTGGACTTAGGTGCGTTCCGGATCCCCTTCAGCCTTTTCCGCCTGCAGGGGAAACGTCTTAGGAAGGGACCGATGCGGACCGATCGTCAGGTTGCCATCCTCCGACAGCCGCAGCAGAATGTGTCCGTGGTGCTCCCTGTAACCGTATTCCACCTCGCCGCCATCCTGGGTGTAGCGAACAAAATCGGGAACACGTTCCAGCCACAGCGCCTGGAGCCCTGCCATATAGCGATCGATGGCTTGCCTTCTGGTACGGCCAGCTTCGCCGTTCAATCGGGCGTACATTGCCATGTGAGCCACCGCTGCCGAGATCCGCGGAAAGCCGATTATGTTCGACTGGGCGGACCATTGCGTGAGCAGGGCGGGAAGATCCTGGGCCCGCGGCGGGGTGGCAAAGTTGGGGCAGCAAAGAAACGGGAGCAGAGGTTCCACAAGCGCTTCGAGAGCGGCCTCCGGCGATCGGCTCTGACGCCCGGCGCTGGCCGGATCGGACCCGATGTACGCCATGTAGAAGCGATAGTAGTCGACGAACTCGGGGATGCTCTGAGCAAAGCGAACGGCAAACTGTGCTGCGTTGCGCTGCTGCACTAAGTCGAAGTCTTCCGGATTCTGGGCGCCGTCCACCAGGTCGAAAATGGCCAGACGATCGGCCAGGGTGGCAGAGGTGAAAATCGGCTCATTCTGGACGTTGGTGCTCTCCAGAAAATCCTTACAGATAACGAGCTCCTTTTCAGTGCGCAGTTCGAGCCGGCTCAGCGCCTTCCGCGCCCTGTTGAGGGCCACTTTATTTTCATCGCTGGTGCGCTCGTAGTCATGGATTGCTTCCAGTTCCTCCACATCGAGCGATTCAAGAACCAGCGGACTGACCGTGAGCAAGAGGCGGCGAAGCGTTAGCGTGCGGGTTCCATGAAGGCCCTGCTGCACGCCGGAGAGCAGTTCGAACTCATTGTTAAAAATATAGGGCTGCGCAGAAGAATTGACGGCGCGAAGCCAATGGTTACTGAAATAAATGAGATCGAAGATCAGCTGCGGCTTCGGGGCAAGGTCATGCCGGTGGTGAATCAGCCGATCGCCGGACTGTACGTAGCACTGGATCACGGGTTCGAGCGGAAGCGTGCGGGTACTGTCGCGCAGAGTCCGCTGCAGCCGGGGAAATTCGCAGGCCAGGGAGTCGGCCTCTGCTTCCAGAGCGGGATCAACGTTGTACCGAGATCCAGCTAACGGCACCACCCGGCCCTGTCTCTGTTGCAGCACGTGGGTCAACTCATGACCCAACAATCTCATGGAGCGCTGGGAGCCGAAGAAGTCGTCGCGGAGGTTCAGGTAAATGTGATTTCCCTCCGCGACCCCAAGAGCTTCCATCGCACCCGGATGCGGATGGCAATGCAGCTCCACGCCCTGCATTGCCGTCGCCAGTCGCGATCGTTCACGTTGGGTCATTGTCTTGCCTAACGTCTCCGGGGTTCGGGATGCGTGTGCGCTGCGGTTAGAGATCTAAACCTTACTCGTCAGCATCGGCCTTGGAGGGTGGCGGGGCTTCGCCCGGCGGGAAGCTCCTCATGACTACGGCCGCTGTCGCTCCGATGTTCTTGAAGTCGTCTGCGCTGCTCTTGACCAGGTTCTGAGC
>Ga0210390_10004477_pt1 | contig 11773 bp, 21 predicted proteins | sample IncBWH11OmetaG_FD_161050 | JGI IMG/M metagenome (GOLD analysis project Ga0210390, IMG submission 161050) | Forest soil microbial communities from Barre Woods Harvard Forest LTER site, Petersham, Massachusetts, United States - Inc-BW-H-11-O ... | reverse complement strand
AAAGCCGGGCTGCGCAGCATCATCAAGGCCGCCGAATTCGCGCAGCGCCAGGCGCTCGATCCCACCGCCAATCTGGAACAGATAGAAACCAGTTGGGCCAAATCGTTCAACGGCAACGGGCAGAATGGCAACGGCCACAACGGCAACGGGCACGGCGCCATCGGATCATCCCTTATGGATTTCCTCAAGATGGAATTCCCGCCCGCCGATCACCTGGTGGAAGAATTGATCCCCCGCGGTGGAAGCGTGCTGTTTGTGGCCCTGCCGCACCGCATGAAAAGCATTTTCACCACCGCGCTGGCCCTGGCCTGCACCGTGGAAACGGAAACGGCGCTGGGCAAGCTGAAAGTAAACCGCCCGGTGCGCACCATGCTGGTGCAAGTCGAAGATCACGAAAGCACCGTTCAGCAGCGCATCACCGGATTCCTTTCCACGCCGCAGTTTTCCAATTGCCACGCCGATAACCTGTGGATCGTCAAGCGCCGCGATTTCCCGGGCTTCTCCAAGGAATGGGCGCTGCGCTTCGCCAAGCAGGCGAAGGAATGGAATGCGGACCTGATTATTCTGGACGTGCTGCGGCGCATCTTCCAGGGCTTCGGGGATCTGAACAGCCCGAAGGATTCCGCCGCCTTCCTGGAAACCGTGGACGAAATCCGCAACATCACCGGCGCGGCCGTGGCCCTAGTGCACCACGAAAACAAGAAAGACGCCGATTTGATGAACGCCGCCGCCGGATCCTACAACTTCCCGGGCTGGGCCAACGTGGTGATCCAATTCAAACGGAAAACGATTGCCGGGCGCGTCACGCACGTGGAAATCGAAGTGGATAACAAGCTGGGCGTTTCGGCCGAACCGATGCGGATGTGCCTGGACCTGACATCCCCCACACCGGTGCAGCTCGAGGGAATCGAGGATGGCGTGGGCATCAACGAAGCGATCGAAGGGTTAGGAGATACCTGGAGCGTGCGCGATCTGGCCGAAGCCCTGGAAGTGAACCGATCCAACGCGCAGCGCCGCCTGAAAAAGTGGCGCGAGAAACTTCTAGTGGAAAAGGTCACCGGCGCGAAAAAGGGCCCGCATGGCGGAATGGCCCGGTACCGGTTCATCACCATCATCCCCTGAAAAACCGTCCCAAATAATACGGTGCGTTCGCCTTTCTTTCGGTAGCTTTTTTCCGTGTCTCCCTTGACACATTTTTTCTCGCGCGCGCGCGTAGAGCGTGGGAAAATCGCACAGTACTCTGTAACCCACAGAAAACAATAGAGAAAAATACGGTGCGCACCCATCGCACAGTATTATTAGCGCACCGTATTATCGCACAGTATTTTTCTCCTGTGTTTTCATGGCGCTAGGGGCCATTTTGGCAATACGGTGCGCTCTCTCTCTCTCTCTAGGGGGGTTGCGCACCATGTAACGAAAAGTTACATAAAATTTCGAGGTTGAGGGGGTCTGTGGAGAGTGCATCTTGAACCTTACTTCTCTCTTTTTTTTTCTTGCTATCCACACCCAAATCCGGCTAATCTTCCGCCTTTTAATTATAAATACTGACATAAAAATAAGTCTTGACAAAATGTTACACACGGCGTTATCCTGTCTCCATCATGAGCACCAAAAAACAAACCAAACCATCAAGGCTGGGCGCGACGAAACTACTTACGATTTCGGCGCCCGTCTCTGAAATCGAAGTGTGGAAGGAACTGGCGAAGGCCGATTCCCGGTCGTTGTCTGCTTGGGTTTGCCTGCAGCTTAAGAAGGTGCGGCAAGATCTGCGCCGGCCCGCGGCGCCCGAGCCCGAGCCGGCGGAAAGCGTGGCCCACCATGAAAACTAAATTGTGGAGAATTTTCCTGCGCGCGCTGCGCGCTGTCACCCTGGCGGTGGATGATTGGATCCAGCGCCAGGAAGTCCGCCTACGCGATAAAGCCGCTATGGCGGAGTTTCTTGCCGAAGTGGATCCCGCCGCCAGCGCCGCGCGGGAACAGAATCGGAAGGCGCTTATTTCACAGCGCCATTTCGATGCACCAGACGTGCTACTGCGCGGGGAAGCGCGAAGCGGAGAGCAAACCGCCAGCGCTTCCCCGAAAGAATTTGCCGGCGTGCCTGCCGATGGATGCACCAGCGCGTGCCCTACAAAAGCACGCAAACGAACGGGAACTAGGGATCGCCTTTCCGCGGCGGTGTATGGTCCTTCGCCGGCAAAAAGTGTGGTGATTATCCGCAAGCCGAAACCGGCGCGCCTGCGCTACCGCGCCGGCCAATTCGTGAGAGAGGCATAGCCATATGGCACGCTGCGAAGATTTCCCTTGCTGTGGCCACGAAGCGGGCGATTGCCCGGATTCACACGGCCGCATGAAGTGCGTGGAATGCGGCAAACGTCTGCCGCGCACCGCCACCAGTTCCATCTGCGTCCGATGCCAGCGAGTGATGGCCCAGCGGGATCCGGATGATTTCTTCGGCATGGAGCCATCGTGATGTTTGGCGAATTGAAAAACCTGATCCGGCCAGCCCGACCAGCCCGCGTTTCCGCGCAAGTGTTCCCAGCAAATCCGCGCATCTTGATGGCCTACCACGATGATTGGAATGTGAACGTGCTGCTTTCCGATGGCCGCGTGTATTCCTTTGTCACCGAAATATGGCCCGAGCACGGAAACGAAACCAACTGGCCGCGCGCGGTGGAATCTGCGAAGTTGCTTGCACTGTGGCACGCCGAACGTAATAGCGAAACCTGGGCGCTGGACGCCATCCCCGAAACAGAAACGGATTTCCACAAAGGAATGGATGCCCTGTGCCTGCGGACAAACGATCACGATTTCGCCATGTTTATGCGTAGAGGGTGACCGATGGGCGCGATTCAGGTATATCCGGATGAACTGGACTGGGTGAATGCCACGCTGGCCGGGCACCCAGGCAGCTTCCTGGACCTGTTCTGCAAGTGCGCGCTGGCCGCGGATGCGTTCAATTACGAGCTGCTACGCCCGGTAGTGGCAAAGGTGATGCAAAAATATCCGGCGAACGAGCTGCGCCTGTTGATGGAGCGGCACGACAATAACCGCCGGCGCCCCGGCGATCTGGACCGCATCCGCGAATTGTGGAACAAGCGTTTCGGCGCGCAATGGACGGGGGAAAGCCTGCCATGACGTATGCCGCGCGCATGGTGCTGATCCGCGTCACCTGGCGCGCGCACCGGGAATATGCGCTGGCCCTGGCGCGCACCACGCCCGCGAATCCGGGCGGGCCGGCGAATCCCCGCGCGCCGTTCGAATTACTGGCCTGGGTGGATGCGCTTTCCATCCTGAACCGCTTGCAGCACAGAGAGGCAAAAAAATGAAACTGGAAACCCGCACGTTTCTGTTGGGCTTGGTCGCTGGCGCTGCGTTTGGCTTGATGGGCGGAATCATAATCGGCAGCCAGGATGCGCAGCGCAGCGCCATTGACGCCGCTACGCGCCACCAGCCGGTGCCCATCCGGGATGTGGCGCGCTGCGCGAACACGCCCGAGGATCCGCAATGCGTGGAGATCCTGGCCACCGCGCGCGCCCAACTGGTGGCCTGCCGGCAAAAAGTGGGCAGCGATCATCTGCCCGGCTATCCCGCGCCGGGCATCGCGGACTGGATGGCCTACTGCCAGGAACATTTTCCGGAGCGGTGAAAAAATGGCGAAGCCCACCAAACTAGACAGAACCCTGCAAAAGTACGAGCGGGAGAAAGCGATTCTCAAGGGCGTGTCTCAGTCCACGTTTCAAGTCACGGCGGTGGAGTTACTGAAAGAGATCCTGAAACAATTGCGTTATATATCGGGCCGTGCTCTAAAACGCTAAAGGGGGAAACGTGGAACTGAATCTAGGCGCGCGCCGGCATCCGCCGGCGCCGGGGGATCTGGAACCGGAGTGGGTGAAGAATCCCGAAGCGGCCAATGTGGACGTGGCCACCGCGGGCTTGACGGCGGAAAAGGTGCTCGCCCTCTTGGCCGAGCTGTGCGAAGGCGAAACCACCTATTGCGAGTGGTGCGGCGCGCCGTTTCCCATCTGGCCCACGCCGCCCTGGGCCGATCACATCCGCAGCGCACACGCCGATATCCTCACCATTGCCATCCGCAACGCCATGGACGGCCTGTGCATGTCGGAGTTCACCGTGGCCAAGCAAGTCTATTTTGGCCAGCAATTCATAGCGCGCATTTCCATGCGCCGCCGCGCCTGGCAGCTTGGCGTGGCCCTGGTGGGGCCGGTTCGCATCGTTCCCCGGGGAGTGTCGAATTGATCCTGCTTGGCTTCGAAATCGGCAGCGGGCGCAAAGTGGAAATCCCGGAGTTGGGGCACCTGGCATGGTTCGGGCAGACCCAACTTTCCGGAAAAACCACCGCGCTGGAAGCGATCTCGTACCGCGGAAAACTGCGCGCGATCGCCTTCATCACCAAGCAGGGCGAAGGCGGATTCCTTACCGGGCACCTGATCCCGCCGTATTTCTCCGAGCCCACGAACGACGAAGAACAGCCGTTGTGGCGCTGGGTGAAATCCATCCTGGAAGCGTCCCAACAGCGGCGCATGAATTTTGAAGAGTCCTGGATTATCCGCGCCTGTGAGGATCCCCGCCCCGCCGAAACCCTGGCCGACGTCCACCAAAACATCAAGGATTTACTGGCCGGGCAAAGCGAAATGGTGACCAAGCGCGGGAAAAAGAAGCCCGAACGGAAAGTGATAAGGAAACCGGTCACCGGGATGAACGCTGGCATTTACACGTCCCTGAAAGCCTACTTTGACATCGTGATGCCGCAACTGGCGCGCCTGCCCTACACCAAAAAACTTGAGCTGGGCCCCGGCCTGAACGTGATGGACCTGCGCGGCTACGCCATGGAAACGCAAGCCCTGGTGATCCGCAGCGTGATGGAGTGGGTGTACCAGCATGAAAAAAACGTGCGCGTGATCGTCCCCGAGGCGCAGGATTTCGTGCCGCAAGGGAAAAACTCCCCGGTCAAGATGGCCTGCGAAACCTTAGTCAGAAAAGCCGGCGCCAACAAAAATTTCATGTGGCTGGATTCGCAGGATATGGCTGCGGTGGATAAGTTTGCCCTGCGCGCCTGTTCCATCGTGGGCATCGGCGTGCAAACCGAAATGCACGAAATTGACCGGTCGCTGGGAACCATGTTCACGCCGGCGCTGCGCCCGGTGGACATTGCCAGGCTGAAAATCGGGGAATTCTTCGTGCGCACGCCGCAGGCGCAGGTTTCCAAAGTGTACGTGCAGCCGGCCTGGATGGATTCCGATCTGCACGCCCAGGAAATCGCCAAAGGGAACCAGCGTTCCGAGGATGCCCGCAGCATGCAGGAAGCGTTCAAGCGCCGCCAGCAAAAGGGACACCCGCCGGCGCCGTCGCTGCAGCAATTGCAAATCCAGGAGCCGCCCGAGGATGCCGAGGGAACGGCGGAAAAGTTGCCTTACGAAACGCCCGAACTGCGTACTATTCCCGCTGACTATGTTGCGCCTGCCGGCGGTGGTCCCGTTTCTGACGGTTATGTTTTCAAACGGGGATCGAGGGCGCCTGTTGAAAAGCTGAAAGAGGAAGCCATGTGGAAAGAACAGTACGAAAAGTTCGAAGTGGAACACAAAGCGTTGATCGAAGCCCACGATGCCCTGGCCCGCGAAGTGAAACGCCTGCGGGATATTCTCGCCACGTATGAAACGAACGTGCCTGGCGCACCCAGCGTGCCAGGCAACGGCAAGGAATCTGCCCAGCGAATCACATTCAACATGCAAGATGCGGAAGGGCTGGAAATGCTCTGGCAATTCGTCCGCGCGCGCGCCCTGGACACACAGCCCGAAATTTTAGAGCTGCTTACCCGGCAGCCGGAACTGCGCGTGAAGCTGGAACGCACGGTGATTTCCATGGACGGCCACAAAATGGACGGCCAACTGGCGCGCCTGATCCACGAAGGCTTTTTTGACCAGCCGCGCGATCGCGCCGCCATCGGGGATCAACTGCGCCGCCGCGCCGTGCTGGCCACCACCGCCAACCTGAAAATCCTGTCCCCGTACCTGCACAAGTTGACCGAGCTGGGTTTTCTGGTGAAGGAAGAGGGGGGGAACGCCTTCCGCGCCGTGGAAGGCATGAAAGTGAGCATCGTCTAATGGCCGTTCCCACCGAATCCGATTCTTCCCGCAACAACGGCGCAGCCGGATTTCGGGATTTGCGGCCCGGCTATCATTACGTTATGAATTTCTCCGTCGCTGTTGAGGAATTCAGCTTCTACGTGACCTGCCGGGTGTGCAACAAAATCGTTTTGCTGGTGAGCCATGATTCCGAAGTGCGTTTGGGCAGTGAAGGGGTTTTGCGCGATCTGTTGCGGCACGTGCACCCCGAGGGCTGAAAAATGCCGGATAAAAGAACGCCTTCCGCGCCGTGGAAGGCATGAAAGTGAGCATCGTCTAACGTGCGGGATCCGTGGTGCGGACGTGCGGCCGATTGGATCATTCATTGGATCCCCGGGCTGCCGTTGAGTTTGACCGAAGGCAGTAAATCCAAAGTTGTACGGCTGATCGGCCTGGTGGCTTTCTTTTTCTGGTTTTTCCCAGCGATGGGGCTAGTGCTGATTCCGCTGCTGTTTTTGATGCTTGGTGAAGTGGTGCAAATTACCTGGCGGGGCGAATGACCGTGACGGAACATTTCACGCGCAACACGCTGGAAGCCACCGCCTGGTGCAAGCGTTGCAACCGCAACACCCTGCACCGCATTGACGATGGCCGCGTGGGGCCGTGCCTGGATCCCGGGCATCCCACGCCGCTGCCGCGCGCGGTGATCCCGCCGTGGGATCCGCCGGCCGATGATTCGAAGCAAGGGGAGCTGTTTAAATCCACAAAAGGGGAAAAGCAATGAAAAAGCCTGGCAGGCTGTTTCCGGATGTGCTCACGCCGCAGTTGATGGAAGTGGAAAAGGTGCTGCGCGCCGAAGCCGCACGGCTGGCAATGAAAGCGCAGACCGTGCGTGCCCTGCGCACCGAGCGAATCAAGAATCTGCGCCAGCAGTTGCGCCAGTCGGACAGGCGCAAGACAGACAGGTGACCCTGTGCACCTGTCCGTCAAAATCGTGCTGGTGGGCTTGATGACGTGGTGCGCCCTGGTGGCCCTGCATTTTTTCTATGAAGCCATCTGGATGGCGTTCCACTTCCTGGAAAGTCCGAAACCGTGCGGGCGCTGGTGGTGCCCGCACCACTGGATCCTGTGCCTGGAACGCCGGATGAAACCGTAATGGAAAAAGCCTTCGCAGCGCGCTTGCGCAAAATGAACAGTGAGGACCGCTTCTACCACTACGGGCAGATGTTGATTCACGAAGTGGGAAAGCACAAATTCAACGCTGATAAACGATTCCAGGCAGTTCTGCCGGCCACTAAACAGACCGCAGCCCGATGGTACAAGCGCGAAGCGGCCGCGCGCCGGCGCCTGGTGCTGAAACTCGTTCGCATGATTGAGGAATTCGAGCTGTGACGGCCATCCTAAAAACTTTGCCCACGCGGTTTGCGCGCGGCAACCTGGAAAAATTCTTCGGCACCGAAGCCGAGCCGCACTTTTGTAATTATTATTTCACGCTGGGCCGCGGGCGCCCGCAGTGCGCGGATCCGGTGACGGAGCTATGGTTCACACACTGTTCCATCGTGATTGGCCACTTCCAGGTTCGGGAAATCGTGCAGAACAAAGGGCAGCTTCCTTTGCTCACCACGCTAGATGGCGAGCCTTCGGAATGGCAGATCAAGCCGGATCGCTGGGTGGCCGTCTGCGATCCGCCATTCCACCGCACGGCAAAGCGCGTCTATCACACCGGATTCCGGGGCTGGCGCTATTTCGATTTCAGGAAATATTCCCAAACGCTGGACGCCCAGGTGCGCCTGTGACGTTCTGGCAAAAGTTGCGTGCCATGCTGCACGGCGCGCTGTTGGGCGCCGCCGGCCGATCGGATCAGGATCCCCGGGATTTCCGCGAAGTGTTGCTTCTGCACCGGCATTCTGCGGAAAGTATGCGAGACACGTACAGCCGAATCGGGGATCGCGCCGGGTACACGTTCGAAAAAGGTTTCATTGCTGGATTGGAACGCGCGGCCGAAGTCTATTCGAATTGGAAGGCACGCCAGTGACGTGGCCGTATCGTTCCCACAATGCGCTGATCGAAGCCGGCTTCCGGCACCGCGGGCGGATTCCCTGCCCGGTGTGCCGCTGCACCATCGTGATCTATCAGATCCCCGACACCATGCCGGTGTTTCTGGATCCGCAAACTTTCGCGCCGCACCTGGATTTCCGCCACGATGATGCCCTGCCCGTTGATTACGCCGATGGAAAATCTGCCGCCGCGGGGGATCACCTGTGAGTGAACCGGCAACCGTTCGCGTGCAGATTTCGCGCAGTTCGCTTTCCAGCCCTGCACGCATTCCCGAAGCGGTAGCAGTGCGCGCAGCGGAAGTTTATTCCCATCTTTTTAGAAATCCCAACGATGTGATCCATGATCGTGGTGGTTTGCATCTGAGTGAGGTTATAGCTTTCCTGTATGCCCGTTCGTTTCCTCAGTCAGAATGGCAAGCGCGTGTTAACGAAGCTTTCAAAGGGATGGAAGGATTTTGAAATGAAGTGGGCGATGCAAACCGCGGCTGTGGTGGCGTTGATCTGCCTGGCCGGCGCGGCTGTGCAGCTCGCGCTGTTTCTCAAGGCCGCGCGCGCGGACCTGGACCGCACGGCCGCGGACATCCACGCCCTGGTGCTGCCCACCGAAAAGGCGGAAGCCAACTTGGCCGCCCTGGCCAACACCGGTGCGCAGGTGGCCCAGGATGAGCAGCGCGCCTTTGCCGCGCAGCAAAACTATTTTTCGAATCTGTCCGCGCGCACCGGCGCGTTGCTCGATTCCGCGACGGAAACCCTGCAGGCGGTGAACCGTGATGTACTCCCTGGCGTTAGCGATGATCTTTCTAGGAGCGGCCAGCTTATCGGGCATCTGTCTCTTACTGTGGACGGCGTGGCCGATGCGGCAAAGGAAACTCTCACCAACGTGGATCGGCAAATGGAAAATCCGGCGATTGCGGAAACGCTGCGGCAAATCCAGTTGACGAGCGTGCAGGCCACCGCCACCAGCGCGCATTTCGCCAGCACCGCCGCGAATCTGGACGCCGCCAGCCTGGATTTTAGAACCTTCGTGCACCGCGAATTGTCCCCCGCGCGCGGCGTGAAAAACACCATCAAGGCCGCGCTGGATTGGGCTTGGCGCGTCCGCGGAGCGACCGGCCTGTGAAGCCTGAGCCCCTACAACTGATCCACGGCGATGCGCGGCATCTGCCGCTGGCGGATGCAAGCGTGCAGTGCATCGTCACCAGCCCGCCCTATTGGGGCTTGCGCAAATACGCCGGCGAACAGGAAATCGTGTGGCTTCCGCCGGATCACCCGAAGGGATCCGATTTTCCGGCGATGTGCCCGCACGAATGGGACGAATCGAGCAAAGTAGAAATCCGCACCGGCCTGGGATTGGAAGAATTTTCCAAGCAATTTCGCGGTGGCGGAAAAAAGCAGGGGCAGATTGAATCCTTCACCGTGCATCGCGGCACCTGCGCGCGGTGCGGCGCGTGGCGCGGCGCGTTCGGCCTGGAGCCCACGATAGACTTGTATATACACCACACCGTGGAAATCCTGCGCGAGTGCCGGCGCGTGCTGCGCGCGGATGGCGTGCTGTTCTGGAACATCGGGGATAGCTACGCCAGCGGCGCTTTTTCGGTGCGCACCAGGGAATCCGTCGACGTCGGAACCGAGCAGCGATTACCGCACAATTGGTTTGCCGATGCCAACAAAATCCAGCGAAACGGGGATGCGGCAAAAAGCGGCTGCAAGCCAAAAGATTTGTGCTTGATTCCCGCGCGCGTGGCGCTGGCCGCCCAGGCCGATGGCTGGTGGGTGCGTTCGGTGATCGTGTGGTGCAAGCCCAATCCCATGCCGGAATCCGCCACCGATCGCCCTACGGACGCCTACGAGCACATTTTGATGCTCACCAAGTCCGAACGCTACTTTTGGGACGCCGACGCCGTGCGCGAGCCCGCTACCTGTGATCGTGAGAGAGGCACCGCCGATTATGCGCATGTCCCCGGCGGTGGGGACAACAGCGGTCTGAGTAGAAAAAATGTCTTGGGCTACACGCCGAAGGGGCCGCACTCCCGCGGCAATGGGGATGGCGGGCCGAAAGCGCGGCAGCGCGAAGCGGAAGGCACGTTTGAGAATTGGACGGAATCCGCCCGCGACATGCTGGCCTACCGCAACATGCGCAACGTGTGGATGTTTGCCACGCAGCCCTATTCCGGCGCGCACTTCGCCACCTTCCCCGAGGAATTGCCGCGCCGGTGCATCCTGGCCGCCACGTCCGCAAAGGGATGTTGCGCGCAGTGCGGCGCGCCCTGGGAACGGGTGACGGACCATCGCACCGCAACGCCGGGACAAAACCCCGGCTATCTGCGCGATGCTGGCCGAAATGATGGGGATCGCGGTGGCACGTTCCTGGATGCGGAAACGATAACGATTGGCTGGCGTCCCACGTGCACGTGCCGCGGACAGCGCGGCAAGACGGCGCCGTGCACGGTGCTGGACCCTTTTGGCGGTTCGGGCACCACCGGGCGCGTGGCGCTCGAGCTGCGCCGCCGCGCTATTCTCCTGGACATCGCCTACAACGCCGAATACCGCACCCTGGCCGAACGGCGCACCCGCGAAGTGGATGTGCAGCTTCCGTTCCTCTCCTGAGCCATGATCTGCCGCGCGCAACTTTCCGAGGATGGCCTGTACCGCTACTCCCTGGAACGTATCTGGCAACCGGCGCAGCCGGTGCTCTGCTACATCCTGCTGAATCCCAGCACTGCGGACGCCACCAGGGATGATGCTACCGTGCGCCGGTGCATCACCCGCGCGATCAACAGCGGTTTCGGTGGAATCGAAATCGTGAACCTGTTTGCGATGCGTTCGCGCTACCCCTACTCCATCGCCCCCCATCCGGATCCGATCGGCCCGGAGAATGATAGGTACATTTTGACCGCCGCGGGCCGCGCCGGCCTGGTGATCTGCGGTTGGGGACGTACCGGCGCCTTCCGCGGCCGCGCTGGCCTGATCTTGGGGAAACTGACGGCCGCAGGCGTGATTCCGCACGCGCTCAAGCTAAACGGTGACGGGACACCCTGCCATCCGCTTTACCAGCCCTATAGCCGCACGCCATTCCCGTTTTGGCCCCCTTACCCCTAACGCCCGCTAGTTTTGCGCCCTGTGGGCTTCCTAATGGGCCATTCCCCGCCACTTTGGCCCACCAGGTGCGCGTACCCTGTACTTTGGGCCGAAAGTCCCATTCCGCGGTCGACGTCGACCGCGCTATCCTGCGCGCATGAGAAATCCACACGGAAATGAACCGGAAACGAAGAAACGGCGAATCGAGGATTTTTCCGCGGCCTGGCGCCGCGCCGCAGATCGCGCCGAGCGCGATGGCAAGCCAGTGCTGGCGGTGTTCTTTCGCAGCGAAGCGGCCCGGATGGAAGAAAAAGCCCGGCCGTGATTGGAAACGGCCGGGCCGGTTGCAGGCGGACATTGCGCCGAAGGCTACAGCTTGATGCCCAGCGCCGTCAAATCTTTTCCGAACTGCGCGATTACCGCCTTCACGTCCGCCACGGTCTGCGCGTCCACCGTGAAGTTGAGCCCATCGTCCGTTACCGCTTCGCCGGAATCCTGCACCGCGGTAATGAGCGTTTGCAGGCTGGCCGCCGCGGCCGCCTGCACCGCCGGGGATAC
>Ga0210390_10004473_pt1 | contig 11777 bp, 14 predicted proteins | sample IncBWH11OmetaG_FD_161050 | JGI IMG/M metagenome (GOLD analysis project Ga0210390, IMG submission 161050) | Forest soil microbial communities from Barre Woods Harvard Forest LTER site, Petersham, Massachusetts, United States - Inc-BW-H-11-O ... | reverse complement strand
CGCCTTGGCCTACAAGATCATCAAGGACGTATTGTTCAATCCGTGGATCGTGTGCTTCAGCCTGATCGCCGGCGGCGCGGTGCTGCTCTGGGTCGACCGGCTCGATCTCAAGCCGCGCTATCACGAGGCGACGCGATTCACGCTGCCGATGTATTTCATTATTGGCTTGGCGCAGTGCGTGTCGATGATTCCGGGCGTATCGCGCTCGGGTTCGACGATTGTCGCCGCGATGCTGCTTGGCGCCGACCGCCGCGCCGCCGCGGAATTCTCGTTCTGGCTCGCCATGCCGACCATGGCCGGCGCCTTCGCCTACGACCTCTACAAGGACCACGGCCAGTTCACCAACTCCAATCTGGCGATCATCGCCGTGGGTTTCATCGTCTCCTTCATCGCCGCCTGGTTCGTGGTGAAGACCTTTCTCGGTTATGTGTCGCGCAACGGCTTCACGCTGTTCGTGTGGTGGCGCGTGATCGTCGGCGTCCTCGGCCTCATCGCGCTGGCGGCGGGGCGCTGACCACGCGGTCGGTCCAGGCGGCAAGCGCGTCGAGAACTTCGCCGAGCACTTGCGCATCGCTGCGGCCGCTCCGCGCCGGCACGTGAAAGGAATGATCGGCGTCGGCGAATAGCTGCAAAGTGGCGCGGGCGCCGAGCGCCTCGCAGACCGGCTCGAGCTGATCAAGCTGTGCCAGCGTGTCACGGGTTCCTTGCAGGAACAGCATCGGGATATGCACGTCGAACAAATGCGTCGCTCGATCCTGCGAAGGCTTGCCGGCCGGATGCAGCGGAAAGCCGAGGAACGCCAATCCGCGAACGCCTGGAAGCGGCGTTTTCGCCTGCGCCTGTGACGTCATCCGGCCGCCAAAGGATTTGCCGCCGGCGATGAGCGCGACGCCCGGCAAGGCTTGCGACGCCGCGGCGACTGCGGCGCGCACCGCCGCGTGCGCAATGTGTGGCGGATCGGGCCGCTTGGCGCTGCGTTCCATATAGGGAAATTGATAGCGCAAGGTGGCGATGCCGCGCTGCGATAGTTCCGTCGCGACGGCGCCGAGGAACCGATGCTTCATGCCGGCGCCGGCGCCATGGGCCAGCACATAGCAGGCGCGCGGCCGCGGCGGCGTCTGCAGCAACCCGGAAACTTCAATATCGTCGTCGCCGGTAATGGTGATAGATTCGGCAGGGACAGCAGGCATCGGGCGCTCTTTAGCTCACCCATTATAGCAAGGACCAAAATACCAAGGACCGAACATGTGCCGTAACATCCGCACGCTTTTCAATTTCGAGCCGCCGGCGACCGAGGACGAAATCCACGCCTCGGCGCTGCAATTCGTGCGCAAGCTCTCCGGCTTCGCCAAACCGTCGCGCGCCAACGAGGCGGCGTTCAACCTGGCGGTCGACGAAGTGTCGGCGGCGGCGCGCCGGCTGATAAGCGCGCTGGAAACCACCAGCCCGGCGAAAAACCGCGAGGAAGAGGCGATCAAAGCCCGCGAGCGATCGCGTCTGCGGTTTGCCGGCGCATGACCCGGAAAAAGACTCTCCCGGACGTGACCCGGGTGGCCACTGGTTTGCCGATAAGGTCATGCGCCACTAAAATTCATTATTTCCGGCTTGGCTTCTTGCCCGTGCCCGGCTGCAATTGATGCACCGTGGCGGAGACGCCGGCGCTGCGCCGTAGCGCGTCTTTCAGATCGACCGGACGGCCGTGCTTTTTGAGGAGGTCGCGGAACGCCTCGTCGGCCAGTTCTTGAAAATCCTTCATCTGGTCGTGGCCGAGCAGGTCGAGCTGCCGCCAGGTCTGTTCGTCGATTTGCACGCGCTTGCCCGGCATGGGTCACCTGGTCCAGTTTTTTGCGCAGCAGCAATGCCGTTCAACTTCCATCTTTTCGGCGTCCAAGTCCATCGACGACATAATGGCGCTTGATCTAAGCTTGCGATGTCCGCGTGAGCACATTGATCGCGCGCGTGCATTTTTAGCAAACGAAAGGATCGATCCAATGGCGAAGAAGTCCGAGAGCGTTTATCGAATTATCGATGTGGTCGGCGTCAGCGAGAAATCATGGGAGGATGCCGGCCGGATCGCCGTCGAGACGGCTGCCGGTTCGCTCCGCGACCTGCGCGTCGCCGAAGTCACCAAGATGGACATGAAGGTGGACAACGGCAAGGTCACGGCGTTTCGCACCCGCGTGGCGCTGTCGTTCAAATACGAGGCGTGACTTCGTCATTGCCGCGAAGGCGGGAATCCATAGCCGCGATCGGTGCAGAATTATCTCTCGCTGTGGTTATGGGTCCGCGCGTTCGGCCTTCGCACTCCGCGCTTCGGCGGACTCAAACCCGCCGAAGCTCGCTGCGAGCGTAGCCGGGTCGCGGGGAAGACCGGCGGCGCTACGCCATGCGGCCGTGGAACTGGCCGGCTTTGCGGAAGCGCCACAGATAATCCGGCACCACGGCGCCGATCGATTCGGGAATGATGCCGAGTCCCTCGAGTGTGCGGCCCTGTTCGCGCGCGGCGGCGGACACGATGTTGTCGGATTTGAGCATCTCGACCTGATCGGGCGTGAGCGGCGGGTTTGGCAAGTATTGCAGGAACGTCGCCTGCAGCTTCATCACCGCAAACGGCACCGGCATCAGCAGACGGTGGCGCTCGATAGTGGCGAGCATGAACGTCATCAATTCCTTGAAGGTGCGTACCTCCGGCCCGCCGAGTTCGTAGGTCGTGCCCGGCTTGGCTTTGCCGTCGACCGCTTTGCCGATCGCCTCCGCCACGTCGCCGACGAAAACCGGCTGCGAGCGCGTGTCGCCGCTGCCGGGGAGCGGCAGCATGGGCGAAAAGCGCGCCAGCGCGGCAAAGCGATTGAAGAACTCGTCCTCGGGGCCGAAGTTGAAGGACGGGCGCATGATCACCGCCTGCGGATGCGCGGCCAAGACCAGCCGCTCGCCGGCCGCCTTCGAACGCGCATAATGCGACGGCGAATGCTCGTCGGCGCCGATCGCCGAGACGTGGACGAGGCTCGCGCCCGCGGCTTTGGCGGTGCGCGCCACGGCTTGCGCTCCCTCCGCCTGGACCGCGTCGAAGCGCTGCCGACCTTTTTCGTACAGAATGCCGACCAGGTTGACGACCGCGTCGGCGTCATGCACCGCCGCCTCGATCGATTGCGGGAAGCGCACATTGGCCTGCACCGCATGGATCTGGCCGACGCGGCCGAGCGGCTGCAGATAGCCGGTCAGTTCCGGCCGGCGGACCGCGACGCGGACGCGGAAGTCACGGTTGACCAGCGCCCGCACCACATGGCGGCCGAGGAAGCCCGAGCCGCCGAACACGGTGACCAGCGTGTCTGAATTGCTTTTCAAAGCCATCGCTTGGCGGAAATACAGGATCGATTTCGCACTGTATAGAGGGGTAACGCGTTCGATTGACAACGAGAAGACGGCTCCGTACCTATCGCGGCACAGCCCAGGTGGCGGAATTGGTAGACGCACTAGTTTCAGGTACTAGCGCCGCGAGGCGTGGAGGTTCGAGTCCTCTCCTGGGCACCAGACCGGCGTTGTAAGATGCCCACGCGCCTGCCGGGAGCGACGTATGCCGACACTGGATCGCGTTGAAATCAATCCGAGAGTAATGCTGGGCAAGCCCGTTATTCGCGGCACTCGCGTTACGGTTGAACTCATTCTGCGCAAGCTGGGCGAAGGCACGACCCACGCCGAAATGCTGGAAGCCTACCCAAATCTTACCGAAAACGACCTTCAGGCCGCGATCACCTTTGCGGCTGACATATTGGCGCATGAAGAGACCATGCTGCTCGATTCGCACGTATGAATGCGCTTTTTGGCCGATGAAAGCTGCGATTTTCGGGTCGTGCGGGGGTTGCGAGCGGCCGGGCACGACGTGACAGCAGTAATCGAGATTTCGCCCGGCGCGAGCGATGAAGCGGTCATCGAGCTGGCTGTCCGCGAGCGCAGAATTTTCATAACTGAGGACCCGGATTTCGGACAACTTGTTTACGCGAGCGGGCAACCGACCGCGGGCGTAATCTTGTTACGATTTCCAAGGGATGTTCGCACCACGTTGCCGGCATTTGTCGCCGACGTTGTCGCCAAGTATGGCGACAAGCTCAGTGAACGCTTTGCCGTGCTCCAGCCCGGGCGAATTCGATTGAGTAAGTAAGGACCCGTGGTGCAGTCACCAAGGATCGCCCCATGATCCGACTGTCGATCAGGCGCAAAATCATCGGCGTCGCGCTTATCCTCATCGTCCTGATGACCGTCGCGGCATTGCTGTCGATGACCCTGATCGTGCAGGTCGCCGGCCGCCTGGACGATCTGACGCAAAGCTACGTTCCGGCCTACGCCGCCCTGGCGCAGGCCAACATCCACTCGCTGGAGCGGGCGGTGGCGTTGCGCCGCATGGTCATCGAGAAACTGCAATCGTCGCCGGACCAGGCGCGGTTCGCCGCCGCACGAAAGAGCTTCGAAGCCAGCGGCCAGACGGTCGACAGCGAAACCAAGACGGCACGCGCCTTGATCGACGCACTGATCGCCAAGGGCAGCACCTTTGGCGACGCATCGGCTTTGGTCCGCATCGATACCCGCCTCGCTGATCTGGCCGACGTCACCCGCCGCGACCTCAACGAGGAGATCGCGCGTGTGCTGCCGCTGCTCGACGGCGGCGACCGCAAAGCCATCGCCGCCGGCCTCGATCGGATCGACGAGCTGCGCGACCAGCTCGACCAACAGCTCGACGCGGTACGCAATGACATGATCGACCTGCTGCAGGCCGATTCGGCAGCGACGGTGCGCAAGCAGCAGACAGTGCTGGTGATCGCCGTCATCCTCACGGTGCTGGCCGCCGCTTTGGGCTTCGTATTCTCGTTCATCGTCAGCGGCGGCTTGACACGCCCGGTGCGCCGTTTGTTGGAAGGCGCGCGCGCGGTCGAAGCCGGGCGGCTCGATGAAACGCTGGCCGTCACCTCGCAAGACGAGATCGGCCATCTGACCGTGGCGTTCAACAGGATGGTCGAGCAGCTGCGCGCCAAGGAGCGCATGCGCGAAACCTTCGGCCGCTACGTCGATCCGCGCATTGTTGAACGCCTGATCAGCGGGGCGGCGCTGGCGACCGAGGGACAGCGGCGGGTGATGACGGTGCTGTTCTGCGACGTCAAAGGCTTCGTCGGCGTCAGCGAGGAGATGACGCCGCAAGGCCTGGTCAAGGTGATGAACCGTTACTTCTCGACGATGTCGGCGCCGATCCACGCCAACGGCGGCATTATCGACAAATATATCGGCGACGCCATCATGGCCTATTGGGGCCCGCCGTTCACCGCCGACGGCGAGCAGGCGAAATTCGCCGGCCTCGCGGCCGTCGACATGCTCGATCGCGTCGAGCCGTTTCGCGCCGAGCTGCCGGATTTGCTCGGCCTGAAAAACGTGCCGATCTCGTTCGACATCCGCATCGGCATCGCCACCGGCGAGGCGCTGGTCGGCAGCGTCGGCTCCGAAGTAATGATGAGCTACACGGTGATGGGCGAGACCGTAAATCTCGCCTCGCGGCTTGAGGGCGCCAACAAGCTTTACGGCACCCGTATCCTGGCCTTGGAGCCGACGGTTGCCGCCGCCGGTGCGGCGATCGAGACCCGCGAGATCGATCGCGTGGCGCTGGCCGGGCAAAGCCGTTCGCAGCCGATCTATGAAATCATGAGCCACAGCGGCCGCTTGACGCGCGAGCAGGCCGAACTGCGCGCGCGCTATGCGCAAGGCCTTGCGGCCTACCGCGGCCGGCGCTGGGAGGAGGCGCGCAAAGCTTTCGCCGCGGCGCTCGAAAATGATCGGTCCGACGGACCGTCTTTGACCATGCTCAAGCGCATCGATCTGTTCGTCGCGGCGCCGCCGGGCGCCGACTGGGATGGCGCCTGGCATCTCGAGCAAAAATGAGAGACGGCGACGGGGCGGCCATAGCCGGTCGTCGCGGTTGCAGCATAGCAAAGCTGCCGATCTGGCCTACATCTTACGCGACGGAGGTGCGGCGATGGCGAAACCAACTGGAAAAACCGCGCTGATCACCGGTTCGACCGATGGCGTCGGCCGCGTGGTGGCGACAAGGCTGGGGCAGGACGGCTGGCGCGTCTTGGTGCATGGCCGCGACCGCGAACGCGGTGAGCGCGTTGTCAGCGAGATCAAGAATGCCGGCGGGGCGGCGGAATTTCTGGCCGCCGACCTTGCTTCCCTCGCCGACGTGCGGCGTCTGGCCGAGGCGGTGCACAAGACCACCGAACGGCTCGAGCTTCTCATCAACAACGCCGGCGTTGGCAGCGGCGGCCAGCAAGGCGTGCGGCAGACCAGCGCCGACGGTTATGAGTTGCGCTTTGCGGTGAATTATCTGGCCGGCTTCATGCTCGCGCAGCTGCTGTTGCCGCTGATCGAAAAGAGCGCGCCGGCGCGCATCGTCAACGTCTCCTCGCTGGGCCAGCAGGCGATCGACTTCGACGACGTCATGCTCACCCGCGGCTATAGCGGTTCGCGCGCCTATTGCCAGAGCAAGCTGGCGCAGATCCTGTTCACCATCGATCTTGCCGCCGAGCTCAGGGGCGCCGGCGTGACGGTCACCGCGCTGCATCCGGCGACCTACATGAACACCACCATGGTCCGCCTGTCCGGCGTCACGCCGATCTCCAGCGTCGAGGAAGGCGCCGACGCCATCCTCAAGCTTGCGGTCTCGCCGCAAGTCGAAGAGCAGAGCGGGCGTTACGTCAACGGCCAGCGCGAGGCGCGTGCCGACGCCCAGGCGTACGATGCCGGCGCCCGGCGGCAACTCAAGGCGCTCAGTTTCGAGCTGACCGGTTTGGCCCCGAAACGATCCGCCGCCGCCGCGGGCCGGTAAATGTCGCGCCAGCCGGCATTGCGGCGAACTGCATTCCCGTCAGGTGTGCGGTGCTGAGCGATTTTCGGCGGGACAGTTATTTTGACGGGCCATGTGGCTTGCGATACTGCATTGCCGCATGACCATACGCCTGCACCGCGGCGACTTGCCGGACCTGTCACGTTACACCGGACCCGTCGCAATCGACACCGAAACCATGGGACTTTCGCTTAGCCGCGACCGGCTGTGCCTGGTTCAGTTGTCGCCGGGCGACGGATCGGCCGACGTGGTGCAGATTCCGGCGTACGCGAACGATGCGCCGAACCTCAAGCGGCTGCTCGGCGATCCGAAGGTGCTCAAGATCTTTCACTTTGCGCGCTTCGACCTCGGCACGCTGTGCAACGCTTTCGGCGTGATGGCGGAGCCGGTCTTTTGCACCAAGATCGCTTCGCGGCTCGCCCGCACTTACACCGACAAGCATGGTCTGAAAGACCTGGTGCGCGAGGTACTGGGCCACGAGCTGTCGAAGCAGCAGCAATTGTCCGACTGGGGCGCGCCGGATTTGACCGACGCGCAGATTTCCTACGCGGCTTCTGACGTGCTCTATCTGCATGCGCTCAAGGAAAAACTCGACGTGATGCTGGCGCGCGAAGGGCGCGAAAAGCTGGCCGCAGCCTGTTTCCGCTTTCTGCCGGAGCGGGTGCGTCTCGATATGGCGGGTTTCGCCGATCAGGATATCTTCGCCCATTCGTGATCGGCCGGAGCCCGCCGCGCGGGGCACGCCTGCGACAGTCCGGCGTGGGCTTGCCATACTTTCGACCTGCGCCAAAACTGCGAATTCTGCTAGTATTCGTTACGAATAGTGCGTCCCGTGAGCGCGCCGGCGGCGATTGACCGCTGCAATCCTGCCCGGTCGAGGCCATATTCGCAGGCGACAATTCATCAGCGGAACCGCTAAAACGGTCCGCGATGGCGAATCGGGGCGCCAGTCGTTAGGGGAAAGCCGCTGACAACCGCCTACCCTGTCGAGAGCGCAAGACGCGGATTTTCGGCTGCGTTGCGGGGCGGCGCCGAGCAGCGCTATCGCGCGGCGCTGCGGCACAGCCGCCACGTGCGGTGGCTTCGGATCGGCGTGCCGATCGTTCTGGCGATGGCGCTGGTCGCAATTGTCGGCGCCAACTACATGCCGACCGGCGTCGCGCTACGATTGCCGGGAGAGCTCGGCAACCTGGTGATCAAGGGCACCAAGGTCACGATGCAGCAGCCGCGGCTCAGCGGTTACACCGCGGATTCGCGCCCGTATGAATTCACGGCAAATTCGGCCGAGCAGGACATCACCAAACCTGATTTTATGGACCTGCACCAGATCGCCGCCCGGATCGAGATGGAAGACAAGAGCATGGTCAATCTCACGTCCAACGCCGGCACCTACGACATGAAGACCGAAATGCTGACGCTGGTCGATAACGTCCACGTCGTGTCCTCGAACGGCTACGAGGCGCGCTTGAGCGAGGCCACCGTCGACGTCCACAAGGGCAACGTTCAGTCGGAAAAGCCGGTCTGGGTGAAGCTCACCAACGGCGTGATCAACGGCAAGAAGCTCGACGTGCGCGACGGCGGCGCCGTCATCCGTTTCTACGGCGGCGTGACGATGGTGGTTCTGCCGGAGCAGGACAGCTCGCGGGCAAGCAACCGATGACACAACGGCTTTGGCTTTATGCAATGACGTTGGCGTTGGCAGTGGCGGGCTCGGCTGCGGCGCAGAGCCCGCGCACCGGCGCCGCGGCACCGACGCCACCGGCGGCCTCGCCGCCGAACATCCTGCAAAACGAGAATAAAGACGAGCCGATCCAGATCGATGCCGCCACGCTTGAAGTTCATGACAAGAACAAGATAGCGACCTTCTCCGGTGACGTGGTGGTGGTGCAAGGCGACACCACGATCAAGTGCCAGACGCTCAAGGTCTTCTATGGCCCCGAACACGGCGCGGCCGGCAATCAAACCGGCGCCGGCGCCAAGCAGGCGGCGAACACGCCGCAAGCAACACAGCAGGGCGCACAGCCGCAGCAGCAACAATCGGGTACCGTGCCGATGCGCCAGCAGGACATCCGCCGGATCGAAGCGAGCGGCGGCGTCACTGTCGTCTCCAAGGATCAGAACGCCACCGGCGACTTCGGCGTCTACGACTTGAAGAAAAAGACCATCACGCTGACCCACAATGTAGTCGTCAGCCAGGGCAAGAACGTGCTGCACGGCGAGCGGGTCGTGGTCGACACCACGACCGGTAACGCTCATTTCGATAGCCCGCAGGCGCCGGCTGGCGCCCCGACGCCGAATAGCCGGGTCCGTGCGCTGATCCTTCCCAACAAAGCCGAAAATGGCGGCGGGGGGCCGTCTAGCATCCTTCCCATCGGCCCTCCCAAGCCGAATTAGAGCGCGATCCGGAACAGGCTCACCCACGGAGGTGACCCGGAGGCGAAAGCGGGGTTGCCGAAAAGATCATGCCCGACCAGAAACTTAGAGCACCAATCGATGCGGCCAAAACGATTGCGCGCTGGCGTTTGCAATAAAGCATCGCGGCGCAAAATCGGATAAAATCCTCCCGAGACGGCGGGGACCTCTCGCGATTCGAAGCGGACTTTTTCGAGGCTGGCTGGCGTGGTCGACATATTCTCATATTTTCGCCGACGCCGCGGCTTGGCGCCGCGCCAGCCGGTCGCCGCCAGCGACGATGCCATCGACCTTGCCAGCATCGGCGGCACCATCAATGGCACCTATGTCGATATCGCGAGCGTGCCCGCCGAGCCTAAAGCGCGCAGCCGTCGTCCGCCGCCGCCACCGCCGCAGCGTCGACAGCGGCCGCCGGAACGCCAACCGCAGCAGCGCACGCCGCCGCCAGAAAGCGCTCCGCCGCCATCACCCCCGCCGCGCGCGCGCCGCCAGGATGGCAACGGCGCCGCACCGCCGGATCGAAGGGGCGTGCTGTCGGTTCACGGCGTGGAGAAGAGCTTCGTCGGTCGCAAGGTCGTGCGCGGTGTGAGCCTTTATGTCCGCAAGGGTGAGGCCGTGGGGCTTCTTGGTCCGAACGGCGCCGGCAAGACCACCGTCTTCTATATGATTACCGGCCTGATCAAGGCCGACAAAGGCCGCATCGAGCTTGACGGCCACAACGTCACGCCGCTGCCGATGTATCAGCGCGCCCGTCTCGGCATCGGCTACCTGCCGCAGGAGGCCTCGATTTTCCGCGGCCTCAACGTCGAGCAGAATATCCGCGCCGTGCTCGAAGTGGTCGAGCCGAGCGCCAAACGGCGCGAGCGCGATCTCGATGAATTGCTCGAGGAATTCAACATCACGCGGCTGCGCAAGACGCCGTCGATCGCTCTTTCAGGCGGCGAGCGGCGGCGCGTCGAGATCGCGCGCTCGCTCGCGACGCGGCCGAACTACATGCTGCTCGACGAGCCTTTTGCCGGCATCGATCCGATCGCGGTCGGCGACATTCAGGCGCTCGTCCGCCACCTCACCAATCGCGGCATCGGCGTCCTGATCACCGACCACAATGTCCGCGAGACCCTCGGCCTGACCGATCGCGCCTACATCATCTATTCCGGCGAGGTGCTGATGGAGGGCCGCGCCGACGACATTGTCAACAACCCGGACGTGCGGCGGCTCTATCTGGGAGAGCAATTCCAGCTTTAAACCTTGTTGGCGAATTCGGTTGACGACACGGCGTCCGAATTGCTGTAGATCACCTACAAGCAAGAATTGGACCAGTCAGACCGGATTCGATGGCGCTCACGCAAAGATTACAAATCCGCCAGAGCCAAGCGCTGGTGATGACGCCGCAGCTCATGCAGGCGATCAAGCTCTTGCAGCTGTCGAATCTGGATCTGGTGGCTTATGTCGAAGCCGAGCTCGAGCGCAATCCACTGCTCGACCGCAGCGCCGAAGACGAGCGGGCGGCCGCCGAGGCTGGCGCCGAACCGGCGCCCGACCAGGCGCCTGCGTCCGGCGAAAGCTGGAATGCCGGCGAGACCGAGGCCAGCCACGACCGGATCGAGGACGCGCTCGATACCCGCACGGAAGACGTGTTTCCCGACGCCGAAATCGCCCGGCCGCGCGCCGCGGAGGGACCGGCGGGCTATTCGGAATGGGCCACGGTCGGCGCCGGCGGCCGCGACGACGGCGAGTACAACCTGGAAGCCTTCGTTCCCGCCGAGACGACGCTCGCCGACTGGTTGCGAGAGCAGCTCACGCTCGCCGTCACCAAGCCGGCGCAACGCATGATCGGACAATACCTCATCGATCTCGTCGACGAGGCCGGCTACATCAGCGGCGATCTGGACTCGGCTGCGGAAAAGCTCGGCACCAGTGTCGCCGAGATCGAGGTGGTGCTCGGCACGCTGCAGAGCTTTGATCCGCCCGGCATCTGCGCCCGCGATCTGGCCGAGTGCCTGACACTGCAGCTGAAAGAGCGCAACCGCTTCGATCCGGCGATGGCGGCCTTGATCACCCGCCTCGATCTGTTGGCGAAGCGCGACTTCGCCGCGCTGAAGAAAATCTGCGACGTCGGCGACGAAGACCTGGTCGACATGATCGCCGAAATCCGCCGCCTCAACCCCAAGCCCGGTCACGCCTTCGGTTCAGCGATCGTGCAGCCGATCGTGCCGGATGTGTTCGTGCGGCCGGGTCCGGACGGCGGCTGGATCGTCGAGCTCAATTCCGACACCTTGCCGAAAGTGCTGGTCAACCAGACCTACCATGCCGAAGTATCGGCGACGGCGCGGCGCGACACCGACAAATCATATCTCGCCGAATGTTTGCAGAGCGCCACCTGGCTGGTGCGCGCGCTCGACCAGCGCGCCCGCACCATCCTCAGGGCTTAAACCGAAACCGACGCCCGGCAGCAGGGCTCCTTTGCCCCCGCCGCCGG
>Ga0210390_10004470_pt1 | contig 11782 bp, 7 predicted proteins | sample IncBWH11OmetaG_FD_161050 | JGI IMG/M metagenome (GOLD analysis project Ga0210390, IMG submission 161050) | Forest soil microbial communities from Barre Woods Harvard Forest LTER site, Petersham, Massachusetts, United States - Inc-BW-H-11-O ... | reverse complement strand
CATGGCGATCGTGAGGCGATCCTCGGGCTTGATTAGGTGGTCATGACTGTCGTCGCCGAGATCAATTTGTACCCAGTCGATTTCACCGGAAAACTTGTTGCCGGTCGGTCCGTAGTCGGGCGAGGCGGGCGAGCCGGTGTCGGCACCGACGTCGCAGGCCTCGTCTGCGGAGTACAGCATGGGCTGAGTCCGCTCGACGCGTCCGGAGCCGACGGCGCTGCCGTCGTAGTAGAGCGTAACTTCACCGCCCTTGCCCAAGCCGCCGCCGTCGTACTTAAACTCCATGCGCACCTGATGTTTTCCGGCCGGGATGGGTTTGTCGGCGGTGACCATGTAGGTGTCGATGCCAAGGAAGTTGTAGCAGTACTTGAGCCGTCCCTCGTAGGCGTAAAGGGACCAGCCGCCCACGCTGCCGCCCTGGGTGATAATCACGCCCGTGGCACTCGATTCCGGCGCCGTCAGGTCGACCGTCACCGTGTGTGACTTGTTTTTCAGGCTGAGCACACAGTTCTCGCTGACCCGCATGCCCGGGAAAAGCAGCTGGCTGTTTCCGCGGATGAGTTGTGGCCGCCCGGCGATATCGGGATTCAAGCGCTCGAAGGTACGGTCGTCCAGCGGCACCACGTTGTATTTGACCGCCTCGATGAGCCACAGCCGCTGCATCTGAGCGAGCTTCTCCGGCTTCTGCCCGGCTAGGTCGTGCGCCTGCGTCCAGTCGTCCGGCGCGTACAGCTCCCACACGTCAGCGTCGAAGGGTGGTGGGGTGTCGGTCGACCACGGTGTGCGGTGCTTCGTCACCGCCGTCCAGCCGTTGTGGTAGATCCCGCGGTTGCCGAACATCTCGAAGTACTGGACGGTGTGGTTCTCGGGCGCATCACCGTCGCGCAGCGTGGGCAGCATGCTCACACCCTCCAGCGGCGCTTGGGCGATGCTTTTCACCACCGTCGGCTCCGGCAACCGCGCGGCCTCCAGGATGGTCTTGGCCACATCGATCACGTGGTGAAACTGGTTGCGAATCTTGCCCTTATCGTCGAAGCCGTTGGGCCAGTGCACGATCGAGCCGTTGCGGGTGCCCCCCCAGTGCGAGGCCACCTGCTTGGTCCACTGATACGGCGCGCACATCGCGTGCGCCCAGCCGACGGCGTAGTGGTTGTAAGCCTTGGGTGTGCCGAAGTCATCAACCTTGGACAGCAGAAATTCCGTCGTCTCGACGCCCGGCAAACCGTTGAGCATCGCCATCTCGTTGAAGGAGCCGTTCAAGGTGCCTTCGGCTGAGGCGCCGTTGTCGCCGATGATGTAGTAGACCAGCGTGTCCTCGAGCACGCCCAGATCCGCCAGCGTGTCGACGAGTCGCCCCACCTCATGGTCGACCTGCTCGAGAAATCCGGCGTAGATCTCCATCTCCCGGACAAGCACGGGCTTGAGCTCCGCGGGCATGTCGTCCCAAGCCGGGATCTCGGCGTGCCGCGTAGTCAGCTCCGCGTCCTGCGGCACCACGCCTAGTTCCTTCTGCCGCGCCAGGGTCTGCTCGCGCGCCACATCCCAGCCGGCGTCGAACTTGCCCTTGTACTTGTCCGACCACTGCTTGGGCACGTGATGGGGTGCGTGTGTCGCACCGGGCGCGAAATACATGAAGAACGGCTTGTCGGGCACCAGCGCTTGCTGCTGGCGCACCCAGGTGATCGCGCGATCAGCGAGATCCTCAGTGAGCGTGTAGCCCTCGTCGGGCGTCTTCGGCGGCTCGATCGCCGCAGTGCCCTCATACAGGCCTGGGTAGTACTGGTTGGCCTCGCCACCGATGAAGCCGTAAAAGTGCTCGAACCCAGAGCCGGTGGGCCACTGATTGAACGGCCCCGCCGGCGACACTTCCCACACCGGCACCTCGTGACACTTGCCGAACTGGGCCGTCGAATACCCGTTGAGCATCAAGGTTTCCGCAAGCGGCGCCTTGTCCTTGGGCCGGATGCTGCTGTTCCCCGGTGCCGACGTTGCGATCTCGGTGATGCCGCCCATCCCCACCGAATGATGGTTGCGACCGGTCAGCAGCGCCTGACGTGTCGGCGAGCACAGCGCGGTGGTGTGAAACCGGGTGAGCTTCAGCCCGCCCGCTGCCAGCCGCTCCGCCGTAGGAGTGTTGCACGGACCGCCAAAAGTCGACGAGGCACCAAAGCCCACGTCGTCGATCAGGACGATCAGCACATTGGGCGCGCCCTCAGGTGGTCGCAGCGGCACAATCGGCGGATATGTGGTGTCGGGGTCCTTGGCGTCATAGGTCGTCAGACCGACATGCTTGACGTCGGGAATGGGCAGGATGTCGCGACGTAGCTGGTGACCGTTGGGCTCAATCGACGGATTCGCCATGATGATCCTTACTTAACGGGCTCGGGTAAAGCGAGTTTCGTCGCTGAACCACATTGTGGTGGAACGGGTTTCGGACACACGCGGCCCGTACTCCCGCAAACTCCACTCGCGCCTCCTGCGTTGCGTCGGCCTGAGACGTTCAGCCTAGGCCGTCCGCGTCAGGCGCCGTGCACGCCCGCCGCGACCTCGCGGTAGCGGTCCCGGACGGCGCGGCGCAACACCTTGCCGAGCGGGGACTTGGGCAGTTCGTCAACGAACTCGACGGACGTGACCCGCTTGACGGCACCGAGCTTCTCGCGTGTCCAGTCGATCAGCTCCTGCTCGCCGGCATGGTGGCCGGGGCGGAGGACGACGACGGCCTTGGGTGTCTCGCCCCATTTTTCGTGTGCAACGCCGATCACCGCGACTTCGGCGACGGCGGGGTGGGAGGCGAGCGCGTTCTCGAGTTCGGCCGGCCAGATATTGAAACCGCCGGAGATGATCATGTCCTCCTTGCGGTCGGCGAGGAACAGGTAGCCGTCCTCGTCGAGGTAGCCCATGTCGCGCGTGAGCACACTGCCGTCGGCGAGGATCCGCTCGGCGGTCGCTTGCGGGTCGCGCCAGATCGCGGCCATCGCGGCCGGGGTCTTCGCGGCGATCTCGCCAACCTGGCCGGGTGGCAGATCGTTGCCGTCGGGGTCGAGGATCCGGATCGTGCAATGCGGGGTCGGCCGCCCCGCAGAGCGCAGCCGACCGCCCCGCTCGTCGTCGCCAACGTGGTCGGCGGGCGAGAGCACGGTCAGCGGCACGGCCTCGCTCTGGCCGTACATCTGGTACAGGACGTCTCCCCACAGCGCCCGGGCGTCGGTGAGCGTGCGCTCGCTGATTGGCGCGGCGCCATAGATCACCGCGCGCAGGCTGGACAGGTCGGCCTCCGCTACGCCCGCATGGTTGATGACCATCTGGATCATCGTCGGGACGAGCAGCGTGGTGGTGCAGCGCTCGTGCTCGACGAGCGACACGAACCGCTCGGGGTCGAACGCGGTCATCACGACGATCGAACCGCCCGCGGCGAGCGTCGCCCACATCGGCAACGCGGCCGCGTGCGCGAGCGGTCCGGCGGCGAGGTACCGGTCGTTTGCGTCCTGGGGCGGCATCGCGAGCATCATCTCCTCACCGACGCTTGTCCAGCCCGAGACGGTGTGCAGGATGCCCTTCGCCTTGCCGGTCGTGCCGGCAGAGAAGCGGATGATGTGCGGGTCGTCACGTTCGAGCGGCACCTGCGGGTCGTCGATCGGGGCCTGCGCGAGCGCGCTTTCGTAGCCGATCGCGTCGTCGGGTGCCTCGCCGTCGAAGATCAGCACGTGGCGCAGCGAGCCGACTTCGTCGAGGCGGGGTGCGAGCGCGTCGTAATGCCTGCGCTGCACGATCAGCGCGGAGGCTTCGACGAGGTCGAGCAGATACAGATTCGACTCGGCGGCGTTGTGCGTGTACAGCGAGCTGCGCACGTAGCCGCCGAGCGCGAGCCCGCTCATCTGCTCGATGGATTGCAGGCAGTTGTCTCCCAGCGTCGCGACCCGTTCGCCGGGCTCGACACCGAGCGCGTGTAGCGTGTTCGCCAGCCGGAGTGAACGCCTGTGTAGTTGACCGTATGTCTGTGTCTGGTCACCGCAGCGAACGGCGGTGCGGTCGGGGTGCTTGTGGGCCCCGTTGCGGATGATGGCGCTGAGTTCCATCGGATCTCCTCGTGGTCGATAGGGACGTCAGGCGGCGACCGAGTAGCCGCCGTTGACGGGATAGGTCTGGGCGGTGATCCAGGCAGCCGCGTCGGATGCGAGGAAGGTGATCAGCGCCGCGGGGTCTGCGGGCTCGCCGAGCCGCCCGACGGGGTACGCGCGCGCGAGCCGCTGTGCGACTTTTTCGTCGCGTAACGCGGGCTCGATCGCGGGCGTGCGAACCGCGCCGAGTGCGACGCAGTTGGCCGTCACCCCGTGGGGTGCAACGGCTTTCGCCAGCCCGCGCATGAAGCCGGCGGCGCCTGCTTTCGCGCCGGAGTAGACGATGAGGTCAGGTTCGCCGATTCGACCGGCATCCGAGATGACGGTGACGACGCGACCGTAGCCGCGGCCGACCATGCCACCGACCACGGCGTGGGTTGCGACCATCACGCCGGTGTAGTTGACGGCGATCCACGGCTCCCACTCCTCGGGGGTGCTTTCCCAGAACTTCGGCAAGGGTTTCAGCGCCTCTGTCACTGCGCCTGCGTTGCCGGCGTTGTTGATGAGGATGTCGATCGGACCGAGTTCGCGCTCGACCTCGGCGACCATGGACGCGACCGCCTGGGGGTCGCAGATGTCTGCCGTCGCGGCGTGGGCGGTGCCGCCGCATTCAGTGATCTTCGCGGCGACCCGTTCGCCGCGGTCGGCGTGGAAGTCGTTGACCGCCACCGCGGCGCCCTGTCCGGCGAGCATGCTTGCCACCGCTTCGCCGACGCCCTGGCCGGCGCCGGTGACGAGCGCGACGCGACCCTTGAGGTCGAGCAGCTCGGTCAATGTGGCTGTGGTCGGTGTGTGGGTCGTCATCTTGGCTCCGTGTCGGTTGGGTATCTGTGGTCACGGTCGCACTCGGCGTGCGGCGCGGCAATATAACTAATGGTGGAAGTGACTGCGCCGAATGGCCCGATCACTCGGCGACCTCGCGGCCGTTTTGGCGCACCGGATCGTCGGACGCGATCCGCCCGAACGTTTCGCGCGCGATGATCAACTTCTGGATCTGGGGTGTGCCGTCGCCGATCAGCAGTGAGGAGACGTCGCGCCGCATCGATTGGAGCGGCATCTCGTCAGACCAGCCGACGTGGCCGTGGAGCACGACGCACTCCTCGATGGCCTGCAAGGCGACGTGCGGGGCCCACCACTTGACCATCGCGGCCTCGCGCGTGTGCGGCCGACCCGCCAGACGTAGGCTCAGCGCCCGGTAGCAGAGCCAGCGCGCGGCCTCGAGCCGGGTGAGGTGCTCGGCGATCGGGAACGTGACTCCCTGGTAGCGGGCGATCGGCCTGCCGAAGGTCTCGCGCTCGCACGCGTACGCGACCGTCATCTCGATGGCGGCCTCGGCGACCGCGATCGCCATCAGACCGAGAAGGCTGCGGCTGTAGTCGAACTCGTGCATCACCATCGTGAAGCCACGCCCCTCAACGCCGAGCAGGCGCTCCTGCGCCACGAACGTCGAGTCGAACGCCACCGACCCACGACCGACCGGGCGCAGGCCCGGGTCGCGGAACCGCTGCCGGGAGACGCTCGGGTCGTCAAGGTCGACGAGGAACGCCGACGGGCCGACGTCGGTGCGGGCGAACACGATCGCCTTGTGCGCGAACGGAAGCCCTGTCACGGAAGTCTTTTCGCCACGTAGGCGCCATCCGCCTGCCACGTGCTCGGCTACCGTCGTCATCGCGGCGGCGTCGGATCCGCTGCCCGGTTCGGTCAGCCCGAGGCACAACTTCAGCTCGCCCCGCAGCAGCGCCGGAAGCAGGTCGGCCGCGAGCGGGCTGTGACGCTGCACCAGCGAGGCGGTCATCGTCGAGGAGAACACCATGTAGGCGGCGTTGAAGTCGGAGCGGGCGACCTCCTCGCAGGCGATCCCCGTCGCGAGGTGATCCGCGCCCTGGCCCCCGTGCTCGGATCCGACCTCGAGTCCGATCAGCCCCTGCGCGGCAAGCAGGCGATACACATCCCATGGGAACTCCTCGCTGAGCGCCCGCTCCAGGTAGCCGTCGGCCAGCTTCGTGCTCGCGAACGACCGGACGCTCTCGCGGAAGAGTTCGAGCTCCTCGCTGAGGAGGCAGGGGATTTCGCGGGTGGTGGCGTGCGATGTCATCGGATGTCCCTCGCAACGGTCCCAAAGCGCGGGGAGCGGCCCTCGGCGAACGCGGCGAGACCCTCGGCCACATCGGCGGAACGCAGGTGTTCCTTGGCGACCGCAAGCTCGAGGGCGAGTGCCTCGTCGAGGGGAAGGTCAAGCCCCACACCGACGGCGCGCTTCATCCGCGCCAGCGAGGCGGCGCTGCCGCGCGCGATCCGCTCACACAGTTCGGAGACCGCGGTCTCAAGTTCCTCCCCCGCGACGACCTCGGTGACGACGCCGAGCTCGCGCATCTCGGCCGCCGTCGCGGTGCGACCGGTGAACAGCAGGTGCTTGGCGCGGCTGGGTCCGACGATCCGGGGCAGGCGCGCGGTGCTGCCGCCGCCGGGGAACAGCCCGTACTTGGCGTGACCGTCCGACAGCAGTGCCTCTTGTGCGGCGATCACGATGTCGCATGCGAGCACCAGCTCGAACCCACCGGCTATGGCGGTGCCGTTGACCGCCGCGATCACCGGTGTCGGGTGGTGCTCGATTGCGCGCATCAACGCCTCGGCGTCCTCGAGCAGCCGTTCCAGGCCGCAGAGGTCGTCGAGCCCGCGCATCGCGTGCTTGAGGTCGGCACCGGCACAGAACACACCGCCGGCGCCGGTGATCACGACGGCGCGGGCCCCATCGGCCTTGGCCTGGGCCAGGCCGGACGTCAATCCGTCGAGCACGTCGGGGTCGATCGCGTTCATCTTCTCGGGGCGCTGCAGGCGTAGCCAGGCAGCGCAGCCGCGCCGCTCGTACCCGACGGCCGTGGTGGGCGGTGCCGATGTCGTGTCTGTCATTTCTCGCCTCGATTTCGCTGACAGATGTGGTTGTCAGGCAACGGTCCCAGCGCGCCAGATGGTGTGTCTATCCGACGAAGGTCTCGGCCTCTCGTGCCGAAAGGCGGATTGTGCCGTCGTGTGGGGCCCTTCAGGCTTGCTGAACAGACCACGACTGAAGGACCTGGAGGTCAGCGTGCGGGATATCTACATCGCGGGGACGGGCATGACGCCGTTCGGCAAGCAGCCGGATCGAACGATTCGCTCGCTCACCGAACAAGCGGTCGGCGAGGCGCTCGCCGACGCCGGCGCGCAGCCTCACGACATCGAGTTCGCGTTCTTCTCCAACGCTGTCGGAGGGCTGATCACCGGCCAGGCGTGCGTGCCCGGCCAGGCAGCGCTGCGCCACACCGGGCTGCTGGGGATCCCGATCGTGAACGTCGAGAACGCCTGCGCTTCGGGCTCGACCGCCTTCTCGATGGCGTGTACGGCGCTGGCCGCCGGCTCAGTGGATGTCGCGATCGTGGTCGGGGCGGAGAAGCTCTCACACCCCGACAAGGCGCGCAGCTTCGCGGCGTTCTCGTCCGGTTATGACCAGGAGGAGCCGCCCACGGTCGCATCCGCCGCCGACAACGGCTCGGCAGGGCGCTCGGTGTTCATGGACATCTACGCGCATCTCGCGCGTGATTGCATGCGCCGCTCGGGCGCGACGGTCGAGGATTTCGCACACGTCGCGGTCAAGGCTCACCGCCACGGCTCGTTGAACCCGAAGGCACAGTACGGCGATCCGATCACGGTCGAGGCGGTGCTGGGCAGCCGCACCGTCGTCGACCCGCTGACGCTGCTGATGTGCTCGCCGCTGAGCGACGGTGCGGCGGCGCTTGTCCTGGCCAACGAGCGTGGGCTCGCTCGACTCGACGCGCAGCCGGTCCGCGTGCTCGCTTCGGTGCTCACGTCGGGCACCGACCGGCGCAACGGCGACAAGACAGCCGTCGAGCGCGCGGCGTCGCGCGCGTACCTGCAGGCGGGGATAGAACCCAGCGCCCTGGATGTGATCGAGCTGCACGATGCGGCGGCCCCGGCCGAGCTGATCGTCTACGAGGAGCTCGGGCTGTGCGAGCCGGGTGGGGCGCCAGCGTTGTTGCGTTCGGGCGCAACAGCACTCGGTGGCCGCGTGCCGGTCAACCCCAGCGGCGGACTGCAATCCAAGGGACACCCGGTCGGTGCGACCGGCTGCGCGCAGCTCGTCGAGCTCGCCGATCAGCTGCGCGGTCGTTGCGGCGAACGCCAAGTCCCCGGAGCCAAGGTTGCGCTCGCCGAGAACGGCGGCGGCTACCTCGAAAACGATACGGCGGTGGCGACCGTCGCGATCCTGGCAGGAGCGTGAACATGTCCACCCACAGCGACCACGACTACGACTGGCTCATCATCGGCTCTGGGTTTGGCGGCAGCGTCGCCGCGCTGCGGCTGGCCGAAAAGGGTTACCGCGTCGCGGTGCTCGAGTGCGGCAGGCGGTTCGCCGACGATGAACTCCCCAAATCACTGGGCCAGCTACGCCGCTCGGTGTGGATGCCGCGTCTCGGATTGAAGGGGACCTTGCGGCTGACCGCGTTCAAGGACGTGATGATCCTCAGCGGCAGCGGCGTCGGCGGCGGCAGCCTCGTGTACGCACAGACGCTGTACCGGGCGCAGCCGCGGTTCTTCGAGGAGTGGCGCAAGGTCAGCGGCGATGCACCCGACCTGGACGCGCACTACGACACCGCAGAGCGGATGCTCGGCGTCGTCACCCACCGCGGTGAGACACCCGCCGACGTGCTGCTGCGCGGTGTCGCCGAGGAGATGGGCGTGCCGGAAACCTTCCACAAGGCGCGCGTCGGCGTGTACTTCGGCGAGCCGGGCGTCACCGTGCCCGACCCCTTCTTCGGCGGCGAGGGCCCACCGCGCACCGGGTGCATCTCCTGTGGGCTGTGCATGCTCGGCTGCCGGTACAACGCCAAGAACACGTTGCCGAAGAACTACCTGTGGCTCGCCGAGCACCGCGGCGTCGAGATCGTTCCCGACCGGACCGTGACCTCGATTTCCCCGCTCGGTGCGGCCGACGGATCCGACGGGTACGCCGTGACGAGCCAACGTTCGGGCGCCTGGGTGGCCCGAAACGAGCGCACCTTGACCGCGGGCGGGGTCGTTGTCGCCGCCGGCGCGCTCGGCACCAACCTATTGCTGGCGCGCTGCAAACACAGCGGCTCCTTGCCGATGATCTCGGACCGGCTGGGGCAGCTCGTGCGAACCAACAGCGAGTCGCTGACCGCGGTCACCGTCCCGGAGGACCGCGGCTGGGGCCACAGCGTGGCGATAACCGCAAGCATCCATCCCGATGCGTCAAGCCACAGCGAAACCGTCACCTACGGGCGCGGCGGCGATCTGATGGGATTGCTGTTCACGCTGCTCACGCCCGACGGGACCCGCCTCACCCGCCCGCTGAAGCTGTTCGCCCAGATCGTCAGGCACCCACTGCGTTTCGTGCGGGCAAGCAACCCGCGCGGATGGTCACGCCGATCTCTGGTCACCGGCGTCATGCAGACGCTGGACGCCTCGCTGAGCCTGGTCCCCAAGCGCGCGGGACTCGGCGGACGCCTGCGACTGGCCACCAAGCAGGATCCGCATCATCCGAACCCGACGTTCCTCCCATTCGCCAACGAGGTCGCGCAGCGTCTCGCGGACGCGACCGGCGGGATCGCGCAGAGCTGGTTCAGCGAAGCGATGCTCAACATCCCCGTCACCGCGCATATCCTCGGCGGTGTCGTCCCGGCCGTAGACCGCTCACGCGGCGTGATCGACATGGACCACCGGGTATTCGGCTATCAGAACCTGCTGGTCTGCGACGGCTCGGCCGTTCCGGCGAACCCGGGCGCCAACCCGAGCCTGACGATCACCGCGATGGCCGAACGGGCGATGGCGGCTGTGCCGATGCGGCCGGGCGCCCGAGCAACGCGAAGCTTGGAAATCGTGTAGCGCAGACCACTTTTCACGCCGCTGTGGCTACTGGTGGTCGAGCGCCAGCATCCGCATGTACCGGTGAACCGCCTCGGCGCGGTTGGCCGCCTTCAGCTTTCGGTAGACGTGGGTGACGTGCGCTTTGACGGTCCCCTCGGTGACGACGAACCGTTCCGCGATCTGCTTGTTGGTCGCCCCGTGCACCAGCAGCTCCATCACCTCGATCTCACGCGCGGTCAGCAGCGAATGGACCCGCGAGCCGCCAGCAGGCAACGGGTTGCTGGTGCGGGCGGCGGCCTCGGTGTCGGCACGCTCGATCCGGAGCTCGGACTCGCCGATGTCGTTGACCAGTTCGTCTGCGGTGCGCAGTAACTCGCGGATCCGCTCGCGCTGTTGGCGCACCTGATCGCGTAACAGCGTGCGTTCGAGCGCGTAGCCGCAGCCCTCGGCGAAGGCCCACAACACGTCGCGGTCGACGATGTCTACCTCGCGGCGTTGGTAGTGAACATCGGCATGCAGGAATCCGATCACGCGGCCCTCCGGGGCGATCGGCGCGGCGACGTAGCTGCGGATATCGGAGAGTTCGAGCCACGGCTTGAATGTCCGCGGGTCACGCTGCGCGTCGTGCACGATCGCGGGTGCGCGCCGGCGCAACATGTCTGTCTCGAGCAGCATCTCATCGAGCACCGGGGGCTTGATCTTCTCGGCGTAGTGCTTGACCTTGGCCCCCCAGTCCTTGTCCTTGCGGTCGAACGCGCTGGTGGGGAAAACACTGTCGCCCTCAACGCGGTACATGACCGCCCGATCGAACCCGCACCGCTCACACACGACCTGAGTGCAGCGGCGCAGCAGCAGCTCGACCGAGCCGACGGTGCGAAGCTCGGCAAGCGCGCGCTGAACCGAGGTCAGACCGTTCACGCGTCGCTCGATCGAGCGCAGGCGCATCAGCCGGGCGAGATCGGCGAGCTCGTATGCGGCCCGCGCGACTTCGAGCGCGTCCGGACCCGAGTAGGACATCACCAGAGCGCGCAGCTCGGTCAACGCGACGTCGACGAGTTCCTCGAGCACCGCCTCGTCTGAGCCCTGGTCCGCGTCCAGCGGTGGCACGACGGCAGGTCCCAAGAGCCCCCGCGCCCGGTCGAGGGCCGCGGTCACCCGTGCCGCGTTGACTGGTGCATCAACGTCGACGCCAGAGGCCAATTCGTCGACGTCGGGGGCCTTCGTGCTCGACATCGACTGCGGACTCTACGCCGTCGGACAGCGACCGACGGCACTTCAGCGTCGCCGATATCACCCGAACGGCTGAGTCACCCGCGACCTCCGGCCAATAGCTACCGATGCCGCGCCCACGAAGACTGCTCATAGCAACCTTTACGAGAGGACTCACTCAAGTGCCCGTGACACGGATGGGTAGCGCCGTTATCCGCGAGTCACGCCTGCCGCTGGCGGGTGTGCGCACCCGCGTGCTGGAGGTCGACGGCGACGGCCCGCCGCTGGTGCTGTTGCACGGCTTCTCCGACAGCGCCGACACGTGGCGCGCGATGCTTGAGCGCCTCGCCCGCTCGGGCCGCCGCGCGATCGCGATCGACCTGCCCGGCTTCGGTGCCGCCGAGAACGCCAAGCCTGGCGCCATCCTCCCGCAGTTTGAGGCGGTCGTGATCGCGGCCGCCGCGCGAGCACGGACAAACGGCGAGGACCCCGTCATCCTCGTGGGCAACTCGATGGGTGGCTTGATCGCGTTGTACGTCGCGAACCGCCGCGCAACCGAACTCGGCGGGATC
>Ga0210390_10004469_pt1 | contig 11783 bp, 9 predicted proteins | sample IncBWH11OmetaG_FD_161050 | JGI IMG/M metagenome (GOLD analysis project Ga0210390, IMG submission 161050) | Forest soil microbial communities from Barre Woods Harvard Forest LTER site, Petersham, Massachusetts, United States - Inc-BW-H-11-O ... | reverse complement strand
TCGAGTCCCCGGCGGTAATGGTCCCGTCATTGCCGATACTGGCCTTGCCGTTCTCGACGGCCAGTGATCCGGAGAGCGAAACGCCCTCGGTGGGCACGTATGCAATGGGTTGCTGCTGGGCAAAGGCAGGGACCGCGAGGATCGATGCTGCAAGTGCGAGAGAACTGCAGAAATACACCCGGTTACAACTCCAGAAAATTCCGAATGAGGCGTTTGCCATCATCAGTGAGCACGCTCTCGGGATGAAACTGTACACCTTCGACGGGGTAATTGCGATGGCGCAGGCCCATGATGGTGCCGTCGGCAGTACGGGCTGATACTTCCAGCTCGGCGGGAAGGTTCTTCTCCGAGACGATGAGCGAGTGGTAACGGGTGCAGGTCATGGGACTGGCGATGCCTGTAAAGACCGTCTTGCCGTCGTGCTCGACTTCGCTGGTCTTGCCGTGCATAAGCTTGGGCGCGCGGACTACATCTCCACCAAAGGCCGCGCCGATGGCCTGGTGGCCAAGGCACACTCCCAGGATGGGCACCTTACCCGCGAAGCGCTGGACGAGCTCGATGCTGATTCCAGCTTCCTGTGGAGTGCAGGGGCCGGGCGAAAGCAGGATGCGCTCCGGGGCCAAGGCTTCGACTTCGTCGACGGTGAGCTCGTCGTTGCGGCGGATGGTCATCTCTGCACCCATCTCGCCCATGTACTGGACGAGGTTGTAGGTGAAGGAGTCGTAGTTGTCTAAAACGAAGATCACGGGCGCCTAACTCCAGTGTAACGCCTGTATAGGCGGTGCTATGCTGGTTCGCAGATCGGGAGGTTCAAGGTATGAAGCTCTCTGTTCTTCGACTGGCTGTCGCTTCGACGTGCCTCGCGCAAATCAAGCCAGCCACTCCGCCGGCAGCGCCTTCGCCCAACCAAATTCAGAGTATTGCCGTTGTGGATGATCAGGCCCTTACTCGAACGGTTGCTGCTGTGGCCACAGCGGCCAACGTGGACCAACTCCAGAAAATGCTGGATCGGGTAAACCAGGCCAGCTGCCCGGTGGTACTGACGAGCGCCGGGCTGACTCCGCACCTCATGCTGGTTGATACCCCTCGAGATTCGGCCGCCAACGGCCTTGATCTTGAGTTCCGCAATACGAGCGGCAAGGAAATCCGCTTAATGCAGTTCTCGGCGAAGATCCTCGTAAAGAAGAGCAAGTACGACCTCGATTATCTGCCTCCCATCCGTGTTTACCTGACCGCCGAGGGCACCCGGACGGTGGACGCGACCTTCGCCCAGCTCCGACATCTGTCGCTGCCGGGAGATATCCATCCCACACTGGTACAGGGGATCACGCTCGAGCAGGTCACATTCGAAGACGGCTCCGTTTGGACGCCAGTTGGCAATCAGTACTGCGGTCTTAAGCCAGATCCCATGCTCAGCATCGTCCGCTGAACGCCTCCAAAGCTCGGGAGCTCCGGTTCGGTGATGCCCTACCCCTCCCTCTAAACCTATTGATCATTGATTCTAAATAAATTACAGAATCGCCGCCTGTATTTCATTGATATTGAATTACTTATATCTACTTCATAGATTGCAAACGATTTAGGAAGCTCAAAAACAGAAAAGCCCGGCTGGATGGTAGCCGGGCTTCTTGTTGTCGCTAATTCCATTATAGTTGGCGGCGAGAAATAATCAGCCAACCATCATGGTCTCGTCCTAATCTGCTCTGGTCGCTGCTAGGGCTTGGAAGGGAGATGGTCTTTAGGTTCATGGAAATGCTTATGCAATAAATATCGTTGGCTGACAGCCCAGTCTATTTTAGTTTTAGTCAGCGTATTTGATGTGAAGGCAACAGGGAGCTCGATCTTGACGCTCCAGCCACATTCGAGTCCTCGATAGCAGCATAAGTGCTGGTTTCCGTGCGAATCTTTCTTGACGTGAAAGAGCGTGGAATCGCAGTCGGGACAACGCATGTTCATTGGGAACACCCCTCTGGGGAAAAACTCTGTTCATCTCTCAGACGCGCCATAGAGGATCATCAAGAGACAGTTTTCTGGACAGGCGGCGGATTGTAGTTACGCTTCCAGAAACGAAAAGCCCGGATGCCAGTCCGGGCCTTTGATCTTTGAGACGGGACTGAGCTGCTGCGCTCAGTGCTCTCTATGTTCATTTTAGCGCGCAGGAGCCTCTTTGTGCCTACTCCAAGTGGCCAGTTTTTCATAATCCTCACTGCTCATCTTGCACCCCCGGGTTTCCGCAACCCTGATTTTGCGCTCTTGAGATCAGGACAGTACCTAATTGTGGGCTGAAGATGGGCAGGCCTGACGCCGTGGTATGCTTCGTCATCCCCTGGCCACTTAACGAGTAGAAAGAAGGCCTATGTCGGCCATTGAGCCCGCGGTTGGCGAAGGTGTATCTACGCTAGACGCGCAGAGCATAGGCCGCGCAGCGATGCGCAAGGCGACATGGCGGCTGATCCCGCTGATCGCTCTGGCATATGGCACGGCGTTCATGGATCGCGTAAACATCAGCTTCGCATCGCTGCAGATGAACCGCGACCTGCACTTCACGGCTTCCATTTACGGTCTGGGCGCGGGGCTGTTTTTTCTGAGCTATGCGGCATGCGAGGTGCCTTCGAACCTGCTGTTGTGCCGCTTCGGAGCACGCCGCTGGCTCTCGCGCATCATGATCACCTGGGGCGTGCTGGCAATCGCCATGATGTTCGTGAAGACGCCGATGCAGTTCTATGTGCTTCGCTTTCTGCTGGGCATGGCGGAGGCGGGCTTCTTTCCCGGTGTGGTCTTCTACCTCATGCAGTGGTTTCCGCCGGAGATGCGGGCGCGCGCCGTCAGCCGTTTCTACGTGTCTCTTCCGCTGAGCTCGGTGCTAATGGGCGCGATCGCCGGTGCGTTGCTAAACCTGCAGGGGCGGCTCGGGCTGGCGGGGTGGCAGTGGCTGTTTCTGGTCGAGGGTTTGCCTGCGATCCTGCTCGGTGTGATGTTTCTGGTGGGGCTGCCGGATGGTCCGGCGGACGCGAAGTGGCTGACGGGCGACGAGCGAGCGTGGGTTCTCGAGCAGATCCGCGTGGATGCGTGTGCAGGCGGGCACACCCACAACGTCGGCCGCGCCCTGCTTGATCCGCGCGTGCTGCAGATCGGAATAATCTTCCTGTTCATGCTGGGGACGAACTATGCCTATACGTTTTCCGCGCCGGCAATCCTGATCGGACTCACCGGCTGGAGCGCGACGAAGGTGGGATTTCTGATTGCGGTCATGGGCCTGCTAGGCGCATTGGGCATGATCCTCAACGCCCTGCACTCGGACAGCAGCCGCGAGCGGCACTGGCACGTGGCGATACCGTTCCTCATCATTGCAGGGGGTTATCTCTTTGGCGGCGTGTCGATGCATGCCTGGCTGGCGGTTCCGGCGCTGGCCGCTGCGGTGATCGCCCATATGTCGCTCCAGGGGCCGCTGCTGTCGATCCCTCCACTTTTTCTGAAGGGCAAGTCGATGGCCGCAGGGATCGCAGCTATGAACACGCTCGGCATGCTTGGCGGTTTCGTCGGGCCATATTGGATGGGTATCGCGAGAGATCTGACCGGCAACTACCAGCGCGGCTTGCTGACGTTGACCGTGCCCAGCCTTGCAGCTGCGGGAATCGTGCTATGGATGCGGCGAGTGGCGCGACGGCAGAAAACCGCGTACGTCGCTTAGTCCGCCACAGCTCCCCACAACTGCGCGAAGCGCGAATACCCGGACGGTCACCCCCGGGCCCGTTCAATCGCCCGAACCACCGCGCGGGCCTTGTTCACGCTCTCTTCGTATTCGCTCTCAGGAACAGAATCGGCGACGATGCCGGCTCCGGCCTGGATGTGTCCCTGCCTGCCCTGCATGAGCAGCGTGCGGATAGCGATACAGGAGGTGAGATTGCCGGAGAAGTCGGCGTAGAGGACGCTGCCGCCGTAGATGCCGCGGCGGGTTGGCTCCATCTCTTCGATGATTTCCATGGCGCGGATCTTGGGCGCGCCGCTGAGGGTTCCGGCGGGAAAGCATGCGCGGAAGGCGTCGACTGCACTGAGGTCGGGGTTCAGCCGGCCCTCGATCGAGCTGACCAGGTGCATCACGTGCGAGTAGCGCTCGACGAACATCAGTTCCTTGACCTTGACGCTGCCATACTCACTGACACGGCCCACGTCGTTACGGCCAAGATCGACGAGCATGACATGCTCGGCACGTTCCTTCTCGTCGTGCAGGAGTTCCTCTTCAATGCGCATGTCTTCCTCTTCGCTCGCTGCACGCGGGCGTGTTCCTGCGATGGGGCGGTACTCGACACGGCGGCCCTGGACGCGAACCAGCAATTCGGGAGATGAGCCGACGATGTGCGTGGCCGGTGATTTGCCGAGTCCGAAGCGCAGGAAGTACATGTAGGGCGAGGGATTCACGATGCGCAGCGCGCGGTAGATGGCGAAGGGATCGACGCCGGGCTTGACGTCAAAACGCTGCGAAAGCACGATCTGAAAGACGTCTCCCGCGGCGATGTATTCCTTGGCCCGCTCGACGGCTTTGAGGAAATCCTTCTTTCTGGTCTTCGATTCGATCTTGAGCTTGCCGTGAGCGCGTTTTGGCTTGGTTGGCGGCAGCGGACGAGAGAGCTTCTTTGCGAGGCGATTGAGTCGGCGGACTGCGTCTTCGTAGGCGGCTTGAGGTTTCTGCGCGCGAACATCGGCGGTAACGATTAGCAGGATCTCTTTCTTGACGTGGTCGAAGGCCAGGACCTCGTTGAAGAACATGAGGCAGGCGTCGGGCATGCCGAGGTCGTCCTCGGTCTGCTGGGGCAGGTGCTCGATCTGGCGGACTACGTCGTAGGTGAAGAAGCCGACGGCACCGGCGGTGAAGGGCGGCAGGCCGGCGACGCGCGCCGGGGTGTGGCCTTCGAGCGCTTCTTTCCAGAGGGCGAAGATATCTCCTTCCAGCTTGCGCGTCTTGTTCTTCTCAGTAATCTCAATGTCCCGGCCGCGCGACACCAGCTTGCGATAGGGCTGAATGCCGATAAAGGTGTAGCGGCCCACATTTTCGCCGCCTTCGACCGACTCGAGCATGAAGCATTCCGGCTCATCGGCGGCCAGGCGAAGGAATGCGGTTACCGGCGTTTCGACGTCTGCCGTCAGGGTTCGGTAAAGCGGCACAAGCGTGTGGGTGCGCGCGAGGCGCAGAAATTCGGTGCGTCCGGGAAGGGGCTGAACTTCGGTTCGCATGTAATCTCGATGGTAAACCGGAGACTACGGCGGGGCCCCGAGCCGCCGTTTTGCCGTTTTCGCCGGGCTTAAACCGAAATGGAATTCCGTTTGAGCATGACCAATTCGGACTATCCGAAGTAACGCCTTCGTGCTCTGTCAAGTCTTGCGATGCGTCAAATTAGAGGCCTATACTCGGTGAGTTTGGGCAGAAGTGGATTTTGTCCAAAGGATGGGCTGGCGTCGTTTGGCGCACAGCGGTATTTAAAGGACTTGCGAAACAGACGCATCCGAATGATCAGGGACCGGCGGATGCGTACCTGAAACGTCAATCATCCGGTAGCCACGATTCAAGTGGCATTCATGCCGAAGGCTGAAGATTCGGTCCTGAGGAGTAAAGGAACTTTATGGCAACCATCTCTCTCGAGCAGGAAATCAACCCATGGGAAGCGCAAGCTGCTCGATTCGACTACGCGGCACACAAACTTAACCTGGACGAAGGCCTTTGGAGGGTATTGCGCTACCCTTCGCGTGAAATCATTGTGCACTTTCCGGTTTCGATGGACGACGGCCGGATTGAGGTGTTTACCGGCTTCCGCGTCCAACACTCGCAGGCGCGCGGCCCGGGCAAGGGCGGCATCCGCTATACGCCTGACGTCTCCCTCGACGAAGTGCGCGCTCTGGCCAGCTGGATGACCTGGAAGTGCGCCGTGGTCAACATCCCTTTCGGCGGTGCCAAGGGCGGGGTCATCTGCGATCCCAAAAAGATGTCGATGGGCGAACTGGAGCGCATGACGCGCCGCTATACCGCCGAGATCATAGATTTTATCGGCCCGGAGAAGGATGTTCCCGCGCCCGATGTGAACACCAACGAGCAGGTGATGGCTTGGATCATGGACACCTACTCGATGCACATGCGGCAGACGGTGACCAGCGTGGTAACCGGCAAGCCGATCAACATCGGCGGATCGCGCGGCCGGCGCGAGGCCACAGGCCGCGGCGTGAGCGTGGTTTGCGACGAGGCTCTCAAGCACCTGAACATGCGCCGCGACGGCTGCCGGGTAATCGTGCAGGGATTCGGGAACGTCGGCTCCAACGCGGCCAAGCTGATGCAGGACAAGGGATACAAGATCATCGGCGTGGCCGAGTATGAGGGCGGCCTGTTCAACCCCCACGGCATCGACGTCTGCGCCCTCATCGAGTACCGCCAGCGTAATGGCTCAATCCTCGGATTCAAGGGAGCCGAGTTTTTCGATCCTATCGAGTTGCTGACCACCGAGTGCGAGATTCTCATTCCTGCCGCGACGGAAAACGTCATCACCAGCCGCAACGCCGAGCGCATCAAGGCGCGCATTGTCTGTGAAGGCGCCAACGGTCCCACCACCGCCGTCGCCGATGAGATGCTGGCCGAAAAGCGCGTCTTTGTCATTCCCGACATTCTGGCCAACGCCGGCGGGGTCACGGCTTCCTACTTCGAGTGGGTGCAGGATCGGCAGGGGTATTTCTGGAAGGAATCCATCGTTAACGAGCAACTGGACAGCATTCTCTCCGAGAGCTTTGACGATGTGGTCCGGTATTCCGAAGCGCACAACGTAAACAACCGCATTGCCGCCTATATGCTGGCCATCGACCGGGTGGCGTTCACGATCAAGCAGCGCGGAATCTACGCCTGAGTGTGGCGATGATTGCCGTGGGGGAGCGGGCGAAAGTCGTTCCCTCGCGGGCGCGCCTGGCATGCTGAGTCCAAGCGATGCCGCCCTCTGCTGGTGCATAATGACGGTATAGCCCCGAATCTCGCCCGAACGTTCGGAGCCGTCGAGCCCGCCGAGCAAAAATCGTGAACCTGCCGAACTCCATCACGATGATCCGCATCTTTGCGGTGCCTGTGCTCATCTGGATGCTTTCGCCGCATTTTCCTCACGGCGGCTGGCACGGCGAGCAGGAGATCGTCGCATCCCTGTTCTTCATCCTCGTTTCGATCTCGGATGGCGTTGACGGCTATCTCGCCCGGAAACGCGGTCAGATCACGACCATGGGGGTGCTTCTCGACCCTCTGGCCGACAAGCTTCTCATCACTGCCGCGTACATCGCTCTCGTGCAGTACAACCCGCACATTGTTAAGCCGTGGATCGCGGTGCTGGTCATCGGGCGTGAGTTCCTGGTCAGCGGGCTGCGTTCGATCGCATCGGCCGAGGGCTTCACAATTGAGGCGAGTGATCTCGGCAAGCTGAAGACCGTGATTCAGATTGTCTCCGTCGTCGCCGCGATCCTGGCGCACGGCTGGTATGAGTGGCATTTCGGCTGGTTCATCATGCCCGTCGATCTGATTGCCGAGGTCGGCATCTACTGGATGGCGGCGGTGTCAACCATCTCGGCCATCGACTACTTCGTCGGCTTCTGGCGGAAGATCGAACATGCGTCGAGCGGCAGACGAACACGCGAGAATAGCTTCGTGCTCAGCCGCCGCAAGAAAGACCTCCCGGCGGCAAACAAGGTCTGACGCGGCGCGGAGCTGAGCTGCTGCCCTGCTACTTCTCTGACAACTGAATAGTTCCGGCCTCGAGGGTTTTTCCAACCGCGACGGGGTGAAACTCCATATTTGCGGGAATCTCCGCGACCAGCGGCTTCTCGAGCAGAATGAGCGCTGGCGCATGGCTAACGAAGTCTCCCAGCGGCTGGGGATTCGCATAGCGGCGCGCCTGGCTAAGCGTGTCGGGATAGTGCACTAAATAGACCTGCTGCAGGGGCCGCCGCACGGCGAAGAGTAGCGAGGGAAGCTGCGCTACCGTGCACTCCGGCCAGAGGAGAATAGGGCCGGAGACACCGGCTGCCGGCGGTGAGCGCAGTGCGGCGAGCAGGAGGATCTCGGGTTCGCGGTCTGCGTGCAGGACAGTTCCAGCAGTGCTGTGCGTCGTGGTCAGGCTTTGACGCAGGGACTTGGTTGCGGCCGACGCGACACCGTAGGCGGCAAGAGCAGCCACGGCCGAAGCCCATAAAAACCGGCGGCTGCGGTGTTCGAGGTGTGCGGCCAGCCAGTCTGCGGTGAGCAGCGCAAGCGCGGGATAGGCGGGGAAAATGTACTTCGGGCTCCGCGTCGCCATCGCCGAGAAGAAGACCAGCACCACCACGGCAAAGACCAGCCACGCGCGCAGACTCTTCTGTATTTGTGGGTGACGGCGCGCTTGCCACCAGAGCGCTAAAGGAAAAAGTAACAGCCAAGGTGACGTATACGCAGCCAGCACCTTCGCGTAGTACCACCACGGAGTCTGATGACCCTCCATCTGGCTGGTGGCGCGTGTGATCACATGCAGCCCCAGGTATTCGTCCAGGAAGGCGCGACCGAAAGCGTGCAGCATGTAAAGATGCCAGGGCAACACGAGCGCGGCGAAGGCCACCAGTCCTGCGAGAAAAGGAGATCCTAGATCACGCCAGCGGTTCCAAACCAGCACGACCAGTAAGGTGAGTAGCAGCGTCACACTGGCTGCACCCTTGGTCATGGCGGCGACGGCAAAGCCGCTCCAGAACCAGTACCACCCGCTGAGATTTCCGTCCGCGACTTTCGCCAGGCCCCACAGTGCGATAACGCAGCCGAGGGTCAGCAGGGCATCCAACTCGCCCATGCGGGCGACGCGCAGAAAGCCGAAGCAGCTGAGAAGCACAATCGTGGAGATCCACGCTGAGATTACTCCGCGGAGACGCAGGGCGAAGCCGTGGATCAGCGCGACGATGCAGACGCTGGCGAAGGTGGAACCGGCGCGTGCCCAGAATTCGGACACCCCGAAGATCCGGAAAAAGATGGCCGTCAGCCAGAGGCCCAGGGGAGGCTTTTCGAACCAGGGGTGGAAATGCCAGTGGGGCACGATCCAGGATCGTCCCAGAAACTCGCGCGAGACCTCGGCGTAGATGCCTTCGTCCCAGTCGGCGAGCGCCTTATGGCCAAGCAACGGCAGCAGCACTGCGCATGCCGTCAACGTGGCCAGCAAAAGCGAGATGCGTGCCTGGGTTCGACTAGCAGAGTTCTGATTCCCGCCGAAGGATGGTCCAGCCGCCGAAGGTTTGCTGGCCGGATGAGAGGATGCGCTCACACTTTAGCTCTGAATTAGACGAAGAAAAAGCTAATGAATCATAAAGAAAAAATAAGGAAGACGTCATTTCGCGCCTCAGAGAAGCGATGAGCAGAATTCCACGGAATGCGGCATTTTTCGGAGGAAAGATCTGCGTCTTTTCCTACCCCTGTTTGCGTCTCTTCTTTTGAGAGGTTCGCGCGGGTCGCTCTTCGATGAGATTCCCCCGGTTCGATCCTCCAAATAGGAAGCCCCGGTGGTTCGTGGGTCCACCGGGGCTCTCCTGTTTCTGCGTCCAGTTATGCGGAAGCTACGTGCCCATGCGGATGCGCAGCGCGCGTCAGCTGGTGGACAAAGTGATACGGCGGCCAGGGACCGGAGAGTTGCATCTGGCAGTCCTTCATTAACTGGCTCGCGCTGGAATACTTGTTCTGGTACCGCTCCACACATTTGTGATCGATCAGATGTGCGATGTCGAGCAGCATCTTGCCGGCATCAGTGCGCTTGCAGGAGATTTCCTCGGCAAGGGGGGCAAACATCCGATGCATCTGCACGGAAACTGCTCGCGCCTTGGTTTGACGTTCACGCTGAAGGGTCGCACTTTCGCGCAGGTTGGTCAGGTACTCGCGGCCAACTTTGCTCACTTCTGTCGTAACCACCCGGCGGATCTGGTCTCGGCAGCAGTCGTCGAGCGTCACCTTCAGGTGCATCTCGGCCTTGCCGCGCAACCGTTCGATGTTGGTGATGAACTGGCGCTGGTTGGAGCGGATGGAGCGCCGCAGAGCGTCGTCATCTGCGAAGACGGTGCCAAAGCGGAAGGGAAGGACAGTTGAGGACTTGAAGCAGTCGGCGATCACGCGGGCGTGATCCATGGCTGCTCGCTGGTTGAAATTGTCTGAGGGGGAATGTTCGCTGACGATTACTGCAAGTTCACTGGCGGGGTAAAGGAAAACCTGGTTGCCCTGAATACCGGAAACTGCTTCCATCGGAATTGGTTTACGGTGACGAATCAGTTCAGGGAAGGCTTGCTTTTCTGTGATGCAGTAGGCATACCATGCCATAAAGAGTCGCTCCACGCGGGCTTTTAAGAGAATTGAGACATCTGCACTTCGAGGATGGACTGCTAAGTGTCTTGATATCCGTCGCATTCGCTAGAGGGCGGACTGCGACGAATCTTTAACCGAACTGCCACGTATGCTAGTCCCGCATATTAAGAACTGGCAACAGGCGATAGCTTTTCCACAGTGAAGTTAGCAGTGGAAATCGAACTGGATTTCGTATTACAGAAAATATCTTTGACGAAATCCACAAAAGGCAGTTTATGGCGTTAATCGACTGTGCTCTGGCGCTCGGTGAATGAGGCAACCCCATCCCGGACCGCGCTGCGGGTAGCCCTGCGCAGAGCGGCTCACCAGCTCTACGACGCCCCGCTGGTATTTAAGGACCCGCTTGCGGTGCCCATCCTGGGAGACAAGTACGCGGATGAATTGCGCCGGATTCCGATGCAGCCGGAACGGGGCTTTGCTGTCGGGCTGCGGTCGTTTCTCGTGGCGCGCAGCCGCTACGCAGAAGAGAACCTGGCCCGGGCTGTAGACATGGGGATGCGGCAGTATGTCCTGCTGGGAGCGGGACTGGATACCTTCGGTTGCCGCAATCCATACGCCGGGTTGCGCGTCTTTGAAGTCGACCACCCGGCCACCCAGGCGTGGAAGCGCGACCTGCTGGGACGCAGCGGCATCCCCGTTCCCGAGAGCCTGACCTTTGCGCCAGTGGACTTCGAGAACCAGATGTTGTCGGCACGGTTGGCGGCAGCCGGGTTCGACTTCGACGCGCCGGCGTTCTTCGGCTGGCTGGGCGTGGTCCCTTATCTGACGCTCGAGGCCTTTCGGGCGACGCTGGCGTTTATCGCTGGTCGCCCGGCGGGAAGCGGTGTGACCCTCGACTACGGGCAGCCGCGAGAGGCACTCCCTCTGCTGGAGAGAATGGCCCACGACGCCCTGGCAAAGCGAGTGCAACTGGCCGGCGAGCCGGTTCGGCTTTTCTTCACGCCTGCGCAGATGGCTGTGGAGATGGCCGGCTTCCAGAAAATTGAGGATCTGGGCGGGGCAGAAATCGATGCGCGCTACTTTCAGGGACGCAGCGACCGGTTGGGGCTGAAGGGTGCGGCCGGACGACTGCTTTGCGCGTGGCGTTAAATCGGCCGGAATTGAAATTTCACTTTCGCGCGTCGATGGCTTTCGTTTAGTCTCACCGGAAAACCAATGCTGAGAAATGTTGTCGTGAGAACCCTTGCATTCCTGTTTTTTCTGTCTGCCACTCTCACTGCTGCGGGCCGGGATTCAAATGCCACATGGCTTGAATTGAGGAGCCCGCACTTTACTCTGCTGACCGACTCCAATGAAAAGCAGGCCCGCCATGTCGTGGGCCAGCTCGAACGGATGCGCGCGGTCTTCCATACCCTCTTTCCCGAAGCCACAGGAGATTTGGGGGCCCCGATCATCGTTTTGG
>Ga0210390_10004467_pt1 | contig 11785 bp, 11 predicted proteins | sample IncBWH11OmetaG_FD_161050 | JGI IMG/M metagenome (GOLD analysis project Ga0210390, IMG submission 161050) | Forest soil microbial communities from Barre Woods Harvard Forest LTER site, Petersham, Massachusetts, United States - Inc-BW-H-11-O ... | reverse complement strand
GAATTCTCATACTGCGGGGGGAAGGCGCACCGCCTTAAGCAATCGTCTTTTGGGCCTTCCTTCGCTGCGCTCTTCTTCTGTTCTCCCGTTTCGTGGCCATCGCCTTGAACCACAACACACCCACGCAGAGGAAAGGAAGCGCGAACAGGAGCAGGTTCCAGCGGCCCAGGAGGGTCGGCGTCACTGGAACATCGGTATCCGTCTCGCCGCTCACCTGTGAGCTGGTCAGCAGAATGCGCACGTGCCACATCTCTTCTTTGTCGAACGGGACTACAGCCTTGAACTCTACCCGGTCGCGGAGTTTTTCGCGCCACGCGTCGTAGGTCGTTTCGGGCAGGCGTCCGCTTACCGGCTTAACGGCAACCTGGACCTTCATATCGCTGGGAACCGAACTCCCCGGCGGCCGGTTGATGATGACAAAGAAGCTTCCGACGCCGACGTCGGGATTGCTCCAGACGTCAACAGTGAACGGCCCCACCTTGCGGTTCTGCATGATGGGATAGGGTGGTCCGATGTGCGCCCATGTGGGCACGCCTGAGCTCAAGACAAGCAGGGCCACAAGGCAAATGTGCCAGGCGGTGCGGGCTCGGGATTGCGTCGGAAAATCAGTCATCGTGTCATCCGGCCATCATCGTGGCGCGCATATCCATGGGTTGAGTCATGAGCCAGACGGCAGCCAGAAAAAGCAGAAGGCAAACCACGGCCCAGGGCGAGAAAGCGCGAATGCGGCGCTCGCCGGCGTCTTCCTCCGCGAGGCGCCATGCGATCAACAATGATCCTGCCAGACCCAGCAGGAGAAAGCCGAATTCGATCGGCTGCGCGATGTACTTTGGGATCCCGAGGAGCGTCCAGCGAGGGTCGCCGATGGGCCAGCCGAGGCTTGCGAGGGCATTTTGCGTTACCGGAACAATCGTGTAGAGGCCAGTGAAGAAGTGGAATCCGTAATGCGCAAGCCACACGCCAAAGCCAAGTGGCACCAATGCATAGGTGTAGCGGAGAAGCAGCGGCAGCCATGCGCGTTTCACTCCGCCCCAGGCGCGAGTGATCCAGGCAGCCCCTCCCAGGAGAATGGCCGGCTCGACGACCAGAAAGATCGTAAACAGTATCCCGAGTTCCGTTGCCTGGCTCTGGATGTGCAACAGCCGGCCCAGGCAGCTTTCGACCGCATATACCGGACTGACCATGCCGAAGGCGTTCATCAGCGCGCCGAAGCAGAAGACCAGTACCAGCGCCGCGATGTCCTTGCGGCGCGAGAAGTAGCCCACGCCGGAACGCCGGGGATCGATCATCAGTTCACTCGCGGGCAGGCGGCTCAGAATTCCGATGTTGTCGTGTGGACAGGCGTGAACGCAATCGAGGCAGAAGGTGCAGTCCATGTTGCCGGCTTTGCTGGGCAGGAAGAGCGCGAGTTCGCAGCCTCGCTGGAGGACTACAAGATCGGAATCCGACATTTGACGGCCGCGAATGCAGTCTTTCGTGTGACAGTCTGAGCAGACATCGTGATCGCGTACCTCGACTTCGAGGGGTGACACCGTTGACGCAAGGAAGTTGAACTGGCCTAGCGGACAGACAAACTTGCAAAAGGTCGCGTGCTTGAAGAATCCGTCGATCAAGAGCACCGCGATGAAGTAGCCGGCGATAATCCAGGCGGTCAGCCATGGCGATGACCACAGGCCGAACAGTTCGTAGGTGAAGAGGATGAACGCAAACAGCACAACCGCCATCCACTTATTGCGAAGCCTGCGCGGCCAGGTAAAGCGCGGATGAAGGAACCGCCGCATGAGGTTGCGCGCCAGCATGAAAGGGCACGCCATGCAGAAGAAGTTGCCCGCCACGAGTATCACAAGTACCAGCGCTCCGCGAAAATGCACCCAGGTCAACACCGTTGCCAGGTTCTTCGGAGAGATCGACGGCCCAAAGAGGCCGTGCAGAATCATGACCAAGCTGACCAGAAGAAGTGGAATCTGCAGCAGAGTTCGCGAGTGGCGCCACATCAGAAATCGCCCAATTACGGGAAAGAGCAACAGATCGAACGGCGGGGCTTCTACCAGATCATCATTGAGATCGTCGTCGAGATCGTCAGGCGCAGGCGAATTGGACAAGGTTGCTGGCACTTAATTCGATCGGACGCCCTTCACGTCCATCTGACGCTCGATCTTTCGCCCATCGGCGAGTTTGATATGAAGCAGCACCACCCAGTCGCCGCCCATGTTGAAGTCGATCTGCGTTCGGTAGCTGCCGGGAGCCGTTTCCCTCGCCGAGTCGAAAACGGGACCCATGCCGGGATGAGACATATCCGCCTCCACCATGATCGTTGCCCGGGAGACGGGTTTTGCAGCGGCATCCGCAAGGTCGACGACAACCGTAGCCGGACCCACTCGGGGCGGCTGCGGTGTGATCTGTTCCTGTACGGAGATTTCGGTCACCGAATCGTCGCTACGCTGACACGCAGCAATCGCCAATGTTCCTATGCAGGAAATAGCTAGCAGAGCCCGGCAAAATTGAGGGGCCGCCACGCGGCGACCCCAGATGATACGCCTTCGATTCAAATCCATCCTCAACATACAGCCTGCTGGCGAGCAGCAGAATCATGCGGCGCAGGCGGAATCTTCCTCGATCTCGTCCTCGCGCCAGGAGCAGGTGCAGGTTGCCTCCTGCTTTTCTCCTTTGGGAGGAAACATGTGGTAATACATGCCGATCACCATCGGGATAAACACAACAGAGTTATAGAAAAGGTGGAGTTCTACGCGCGGGAAGACCAGTTGCAGAACGCTCGTCGGGACCGGCTTACCCCAGAAGTTGTGATGGATCACGAACGCCTGCCAGATCAGGAGGAAATGCTCGATATGATGCCAGAACTGGATGACCAGGGCGACTGTCCACCATTTGCGGCTAAGGCCGGTGAATCCTTTACGGAGCACCCATATCCCGATGAGCATGATCAGGGCGTAGCCATAATGCAGCACCTCGGACTTGATCAGCCACGGGTACCACAGCCCCAGAATCCCGTTGGCTTTCGGTCGGGGCCATCCCATTACCCAGATCTGGTAAGCCTGCACCAGGTGCTCGCCCCAGTGCGCCAGCACAATTGCCATAAATACAAACAGCGCGCGCTCGTGCCACTGCGAATTCAGCTTGTCGTAGAAACTCTGGCTCGACGCTGGAGCCATTGCGATGATCGGGATGCTTTGATTGGAAGCAGCCATGGAATTACCTCGTGGGCACGGGAAGGGAACGCTTTCAAGCTAATGAAATGGAAGCTCCTTCGTCTTCAGCCAATCGATGGAACATTATCTCAAACTTTCGGTTGACCCTACCATTGGCAAGCCTTGTTCTCCATGCGGCGGGTGGAGAGAAAGATCAACCATTAGTTGGTTGACCCTCCCAGCCTAAGGCCCTCATCCTTGCTCCAACCCGTGCTCGACAAACGCTGCTCACTACTGCTTGCGACCGTCTGGACCTCTTGCTGTGCCGCCGTCACTGAGGGATTCAGGGCACGCAATATTGATGAGGGCAGCCTAGCAAAGGGCCCTCTTATACAAAACCGGAAATCGAGCCCGGCAGGAATTGTAAGAACTGTTCTCTGGAGGCAAGTTTGCGCCGTTTCATTTGCTCATTCGTCTTGTTGTCAACTGTTGGCACCTTATCTCTATTCGGTCAGGGTTCGCAGGCCCCACAGACCGCGAACGCCCCGCAACCTGCCGCCAGCAGCCATCCCGTGACGGCTTTTGTCTATGAACGGGCGCGCGGAATAGGCTGGGACTGGTACGAAGCGCCGCCCTACGACAACTCCTACGGCTACGGAGAATCCCTGCTTCGCTTCGGGATTAACCAGACCCTCGCCCACTGGGACTGGAAGCTCGAAATCACCCAGCCCACAGTCCTCGACGCCCCCAACGACTCAGTAAGCTCCAACTCCGCGCAAGGCCAGCTCGGCCTCGGAGCCACCTATTATGTCGCCAACGGCAATAACTCCTGGCCGGTCGACGCATTTGTGAAGCAGGCTTATGCCCGGTACAACGCCGATACAGACAAGAACATCCGCATCGGCCGCATCGAGTGGTTCGAAGGTCTCGAAACCAAGCCGAAGAACCCCACCATCGCCTGGCTCCAGCCGAATCGTGTGGCGCAGCGGCTGGTCGGCAACTTCGGGTTTACAGTCGCGCAGCGCAGCTTTGACGGAATCGACGCGCATTACGGCGAGGGAAGCTGGGACATCACCACCATGTTCGGCCGCGCCGATCAGGGCGTCTTCAACATGAACGGCAATCCCGAGATAAACGTCGACGCGCAATACCTCGCCTTCACCAAGTCCGACTGGCAGGATCACTTCCTGTGGCGGGTATTCGCCATCGGCTATCACGACGGCCGTACCGGTATTACGAAAACTGACAACCGGCCGGCTGCAGTGCGCGCGACTGATCACCACAACATCAGAATCGGCACCTATGGTGGTGACTTCATGACTGCTATTCCGGCCGGTTCAGGACAGTTCGACTTCGTAGGCTGGGGAGTATACCAAAACGGCCGGTGGGGAGTGCAGCAACAGCGCTCAGGCGCTGCTACCGGTGAAGCGGGCTACCAGTTCCTTCACGTCGCCAGTACGCCATGGTTACGCGGTGGGTGGTGGTGGAGCAGTGGCGACAACAATCCGAACGATAACACGCACGGCACGTTTTTCGAAATATTACCCACCCCGCGTGTCTACGCGCGAACGCCTATCTACAATCTGATGAATCTAAAAGACGGGTTCGTCCAGGTTGTCGACCGCCCTAAGAAGAAGTGGGAGCTGCGCAGCGACTTACACTGGCTGCAGCTCAGTTCGAATAAGGACTTCTGGTACCAGGGAGGCGGCGCCTACGACAACAAGGTCTTCGGTTTCACCGGACGCCCCAGCAACAACCAGTCATCGTTCAACAACCTCTGGGATATCAGCTCCGACTGGCAGGCCACTTCGCATTTTGACGTGAACCTCTATTACGGACATGCCTGGGGGAAGACGGTCGTGCAGAAGATTTATCCCGCCGGACAGACTGGACAGCTCGGCTACCTCGAGCTGGTTTATCACTGGGATACGCCATTGTTCTCGCATCACTAAAGACCTTAAGGCGGCTTGTCTTCGGGCAGGTGGCGCTGTCCTGACAGTGCCGCAGATGCTACACTCTACGGTTTTCCTGCCGTTTTGAGGAGCATCATGCCACCAGAAGCCGTCGCCATTTCCGCCGTCTCTCCGCTCACCCGTCTGAACGAAGACGAGCAGCTATTTCGCTCGACCGTGCGCGACTTTTCGCAGCAGACCATCGGCCCCCTCGTGCGCCAAATGGACGAGGAGCAGCACTTCTCCGCCGATTTGTTACCGCAACTGTTTCAATTAGGCTTGATGGGCATCGAGATCCCCGTGGAATACGGCGGAGCAGGCGGATCGTTCTTCGAAGCCATTCTTGCCGTCGAGGAGATTTCCGCTGTCGATCCCTCGGTCGGCGTTCTCGTTGATGTGCAGAACACGCTCTGCGTGAATGCGCTGCTCAAGTGGGGAACCGCGGAGCAGAAGAAGACATTCCTGCCGCGAATGGCTGCGAAGATAGTGGGGGCCTACGCTTTGAGCGAGGCTGCCTCGGGGTCGGATGCCTTTGCCTTGCAGGCGCGCGCCGAGAAGCGAGAAGACGAATACATTCTGAATGGCCAGAAGCTTTGGATCACCAACGCCAAAGAAGCCGGACTATTCATCGTCTTTGCCACGCTCGATCCGGCAGCAGGATACAAGGGCATCACGGCGTTTCTGGTTGAGAAGGATTTCCCCGGATTCACCGTTGGCAAGAAGGAGGACAAGCTTGGCATCCGCGCCTCCTCCACCTGCGAATTGATCCTCGAAGATTGCCGCGTGCCTGCGGACAACGTGCTCGGCGAGCCCGGCAAGGGATACAAGATCGCCATTGAGACGCTGAATGAGGGGCGTATTGGCATCGGGGCCCAGATGCTAGGCCTCGCACAAGGCGCGTGGAACCACGCCGCCAAATACGCGCAGGAGCGCAAGCAGTTTGGCAAACCCATCGCCGAGTTTCAGGCGGTGCAATTTTCGCTCGCGGAGATGGCGACGGAGATCGAAGCCGCCCGCCTCCTCGTCTACAATGCCGCGCGCCTCAAGGACGCGAAGCTGGATTACGTCCGCGAAGCCGCGATGGCCAAGTACTTCTCGTCGCAGGTCGCTGAGCGCGTGGCAAGCCACGCAGTCGAAGTCTATGGTGGCTACGGCTTCGTCAAGGACTATCCAGTCGAGAAGTATTATCGCGACGCCAAGATCGGCAAAATCTATGAAGGCACCTCAAACATGCAATTGGCGACCATCGGCAAACTTGTGCTCGGCGGCATCAAGCGCGGCTGAGTACCGGGCTATCTTGCGAGCGTCGGAGTAACCTGACTCTGAGGATTTCTTTGCAATGAAAGCGCTTCTGCTCTCCGAATACAACAAGCTCGATGTCACTACGGACATGGATCGGCCTGTGCCGGCCCCGGGTGAGGTCCTCATTCGCATCGCCGCTTGCGGTATCTGCGGCAGCGACGTGCACGGATACGATGGCTCGTCAGGGCGGCGCATTCCGCCGCTGGTGATGGGGCACGAGGCTGCGGGCACGGTCGCCGAGATCGGCGATGGGGTCCGCCAGTTCAGCGTTGGAGACCGCGTCACCTTCGATTCTACCGTCTACTGCGGAGAGTGCGAGTACTGCTGTGCGGGCGAGGTGAACCTGTGCGACAACCGGCAGGTGGTCGGCGTTTCCTGCGGCGATTACCGCCGCCATGGAGCTTTCGCCGAGTATGTCGTTGTACCCGAGCGCATCGTCTACCGGCTGCCCGAGGAGCTGAGCTTCCCCGAATCGGCCATGCTGGAAGCCGTGTCGGTCGGGTTGCATGCCGTGCGAGTGGCCGAGCTCAAGGGCGGCGAAACGGCGCTCGTCATCGGCGCAGGCATGATCGGCCTGCTCACTCTGCAGGCGGCCCGCGCCCTCGGATGCTCGCGGGTCTTCGTCACCGATCTGGATGCCACCCGGCTAAAGCTCGCTCGCGAGATGGGCGCCGACGAGACCATCGATGTATCGGGAGCGGCGATGCTCGCAGAGGTGCTTCGGCTCAGCGGCGGCAAAGGCGTCGATGTCGTCTTCGAGGCTGTTGGGCGCGATGCCACGGTGTCGGCTGCGATCGACGGCGTGCGTAAGGGCGGAACGGTGGTGCTGATTGGCAACATCACCCCCGAAGTTCGGCTGCCTCTACAGAAGGTTGTCAGCCGGCAGATCCGGCTGCAGGGCACGGCGGCTTCGTCGGGTGAGTATCCCGAGGCGATTGAGCTGATGCGTACGGGCGCGATCCGAGTCAAGTCTCTCATTACAGCGGTTGTGCCGCTCGAGGAGGGACCGCAATGGTTCGAGCGCCTGCACCGAGGCGAACCCAACCTGATGAAGGTGGTGCTGACTCCTTCCGATCAGCCTTCCGTTCCAGGAGAGCTTGCCTCGTGAGCGAGAACCTGTTTGACCTGAGCGGGCAAGTCGCTCTTGTCACCGGGGCGAGCCGCGGACTTGGGCAGTACTTCGGTCGAGCACTGGCGAGAGCTGGATCGGATCTCATCATCACCAGCCGCAAACGCGAAGATCTCTCGGCATTCGTGACTGAAGTCGAGGCGATGGGACGCAAGGCGGTTCCTCTGGCGCTCGATGTGCGTGATCACGGCAGCATTCAGCGGATGGCCGAAGAGGCGCAGGCCGCGTTCGGGCAGATTCACATCCTGGTCAATAATGCCGGTTGCAACGTTCGCAAGCCGGCGCTCGAGGTTACGTGGGAGGACTGGAACCTCATCCTCGATACCAACCTGCGGGGCAGCTTTTTTGTGGCCCAGGCGATTGCGCGGGGAATGATCCCCCACCGGTATGGGCGAATTATCAACATCGGGTCAGTGACCAGCGTTGCCGGGTATGCCGGGCTGGGGCCGTACACCGCCAGCCGGGGAGGAATCCGGCAGCTCACCATGAGCCTTGCCGATGACTGGGGGAAGCATGGAGTCACAGTCAACTGCCTCGCTCCGGGGTGGTTCAAGACGGCGCAGAACCGGGTGATGTACGAGGACGAGGGCTGGGTCGAATACCTGACCGAGCGGATCCCGCTCAAGCGTCCCGGCGAGCCCCACGATCTCGATGGAGCGATCGTCTTTCTGGCGTCAGAGGCGAGCCGTTACGTCACCGGGCAGACGCTGCTGGTCGATGGAGGCATCTCGACGGGGGCGATGCGGGCGACGGTTTCAAAACGGGACGGATGATGGAGATACCCCCCTCCCCCCTGCCGGGGGTGACGAGCTGTTTTCTCTTATCTCATTGATTCTGTGTTGATTCATTTTGGAGTCGGCAGCTATCTGATTGCAATAAGATGACTTCCCCTATCTTTCTGATTCCATCCGGTTTCTTACCGCACAAGACCGCTTTGCCCCAGCTTATTGATTTTTCATGACTTAACTTTGGAGTCGGCAGCTATCTAATTCGAGAAAATAGAGTTCCAGATGGTTGTCACATTTCAGAAAATGAAGATGGTGGAAATGAAGGACTACTTCTTATTTTACCGGGTTGGGCGAAATAACCGGCCAAGTCAAGGATGACCTTTGAGCTTTGGAGTGAATGGGTTACAGTTAAACTTTGACCTCGGGGCTTGACAAGGCGCCGTCCGAAAATCGAATCGATCTCCGGGACAACCTCCTAAAAGCTGGAAGGGAAAGGCCGGCGCGTTAAGACTTTTCGTCGTGCGCGTCGGCGCCGGGAAGAATCGGACGCAGTTCCGGCGTCGGCACGGACAGGAGGACGGCATCCGCTACCGACTGGACCAGCCGGACAGGTAGATCGAGTGTGGCAGCACGGAGCAGGCCGCCCTTTGCACCGATCTGCTCGGCGGCTGATTTATTTAATTTGATCTGGAGCGCGCCGATGGTCCATGTGGAGGTGTCGATAAGCAGCGCAGCCACTTCGCCGATCGCCTGCCCGTCAGCAGCAATTACTGTTCGTCCTCGAAGGTGATCATCAGAAATCTGCATCGCCGAACCGCCTCTAGAGCAATTTAATACTTAGATTTGCCGCGCACCGAGTGTACACCTCTCCTGTCACGGTATCTATTGTAGGCACCGTTGCTAAACAGCAAAGGCCGGGACGTATCCTGGCTTGCATACTTTTTGAGATAGCTTAGGAGAGTTTTTCGGCGGCCAAGCTAAATGGGATACTATTCCTTCGATCAATACTTTGATTCAAGGAGCAGGTTTTGGCACCGGAGCCACAGACGGCGTTTATCAGCTACTCGCGCGAGGATTCCGAGTTTGCGCTGAAGCTTGCCGAGGATCTGAAGGCGGCGGGAGCGGCGGTGTGGCTGGATCAGTTGGACATTCAGCCGGGGCAGAGGTGGGCAAGGGCCGTGCAGGATGCGCTGAACGATTGTCCGCGGATGCTGGTGATTTTGTCTCCCTCATCCGTAGACTCGACGAATGTCGAGGACGAAGTCAGCTTCGCGCTGGAGGAGAAGAAGACAGTCATTCCGGTGCTCTATCGGGAGTGCAAGATTCCGTTCCGGCTGCGGCCGCTGCAACATCTCGACTTCAGGACCGACTACCCGCGCGGGCTGCAAGGACTCCTCAAGACAGGGGCTGTGACGATGGCAGTCGTGCCTGCGCCGGCACCGGGCATCGTGACGTCCGTTCCCGAAGGGGAGGGGTTCAATCCGCCAGCGCCGGATTCATCGCCGGAATGGATTACGGAGCCAGCAATTCGCACGCCTGAGTCTGCCCCGGCGCTGGCATCGGCACCTGCTTCCGAACCGGTCGCGGGCAAGGCGCTACCCAGCTGGAGGAAACAGATCAGCGGTACCAGCGAACACCTTGTGGCCGTTACATTTGTCACACCGCAGTCAGGCTGGGCGGTCGGCTACGGAGGCACCATCCTGCACACCGACGACGGAGGTCGTACCTGGAGACCCCAATCCAGTGGCACCAAATCCGGTGCGCGGTCGATCGCATTTGTCACGCCATTGTCAGGCTTGGTTGTAGGTTCTCATGGCCTCATCCTGCACACCGAGGATGGCGGTGGCACATGGATACAGCAGACCAGCGGCACGAGCGAAACGCTTTATTCCGTGTACTTTGCGACGCCTCGGTCCGCCTGGGCGGTTGGTTCTGCTGGAACCATGCTGTACACCGAGGACAGCGGCGTCACGTGGATCCCTCAACCCAGCGGCACCAGCGAACACCTGTTTTCGGTTGTTTTTACGACTCCTCAGGCCGGCTGGGTGGTGGGTCAAAGAGGCACCATCCTTCACACCGGTGATGGGGGCCATACGTGGGAGCCCCAGATCAGCGGCACAAAATCAGGACTGTACTCCGTGGCTTTTCCAACGCCGCTTTTGGGCTACGCAGCGGGCCCGTCGGGCTTGATTCTGCGCAGTCAGGACGGCGGCGCGAACTGGAAATCGAAAGCGATCGGCAACGCGAAAACGCTGGAGTCGGTATTCTTTTTGACGCCCCTGCTGGGTTGGGTCGTGGGGTCGGGCGGTTTCATCCGGCAAACGCAAGACGGGGGAAATTCATGGCGGACGCAGGGCAGCGGTACCGGCGAGAATCTACGTGCTGTTGTATTTGCTACGTCAGAGTCGGGCTGGGCGGTGGGTGAGAACGGCACCATCCTGCACTGGGAAGAGTAGACGGGCAAACATGAAGGGCCAGAGGCGTGTTCTGAATCGACTACTATGGTTTTCGATCAGCTTCCGTCTTTTTTGTGAGGAGATCGCTTGCTGGCTGCAGAGGCACAGACCGCTTTTATCAGCTACTCCAGAGAGGATTCGGAGCTTGCCCTGAAGCTCGCCGAAGATCTGAAGGCGGCGGGAGCGGCGGTCTGGCTGGATCAACTCGATATTGCTCTGGGTGACCGGTGGGAAGACGCCGTTGAGGAAGCTCTTACCGATTGTCCCCGGCTACTGGTCATTTTGTCTCCGTCGTCGGTTAGCTCGAAAGGCGTTCGAGATGAAGTCGCTTTCGCTCTTGGCGAGGGCAAGACTGTCATCCCGGCGCTCTATCGCGACTGCAAGATTCCGTACCGGCTCCGGCCCTTCCAGTATGTTGACGTGAGGAGCGACTATGATCGCGGGGTCAAGGCGCTCGCAAGGGCATTGACTTCCGCGGGCTCTTCTCCTGCGAACCGGATATTGTCGGCATTGCGAGGCAATTGGGAGATGCAATCCAGCGGGGTCAACGTACATCTGTCTACAGTGGCGTTTCCTACGGCGAGGTCGGGCTGGGGTGGGGAAAGACGGCCTTATCCTGCATACTGAGGACGGCGGCGGCACATGGACAAAACAGGCCAGCGGCATCAGCAAAGATCTGTATTATGTGGCATTTGCCACGGCGAAGTCGGGCTGGGCGGTGTGTCAAAACGGCGCCATCCTGCATACTAAGGATGGCGGCGGTATCTGGAAAAATCAGACTAGCGGCATCGAAAACTGGCTTTCTTCCGTGGGCTTTGCTACGCCACAGTCAGGCTGGGCGACGGGTGGTTACGGAGTCATCGTGCACACCGAGGACGGCGGCGGCACGTGGGAGAAGCAGACTAGCGGTGCAAGCTCGACGCTGGAATCCATAGCCTTTCCCACGACAGAATCGGGCTGGGCGGTGGGGAAAAACGGCGTCATCCTGCACACGGAGGATGGCGGCGGCACATGGACAAAACAGGCCAGTGGCATCGAAGCCTGGTTGTTCTCGGTGGCATTTGCCACGCCG